>Ga0334900_1001735_pt1 | contig 21983 bp, 19 predicted proteins | sample GraSluR3_MG_2_FD_207231 | JGI IMG/M metagenome (GOLD analysis project Ga0334900, IMG submission 207231) | Sludge microbial communities from methane-producing bioreactor in Wageningen University, Netherlands - Granular Sludge_31_08-R3 | ecosystem: Engineered > Bioreactor > Anaerobic >...
GTCCGCCACCACCAATACAGCCACCGGGGCAGGCCATCACCTCAATTGCGTGGTAGTTTGCTTTTCCGTTGCGTACATCCTCAAGCAGCTTGCGGGCGTTACCCAAACCGTGAGCAATACCAATGTTTATTGGTAGGCCGTTAAAGTCAACGGTAGCCGAACGGATACCCTCCATACCACGCAGCTGCTCAAAGTCAATCCTATCTAACTTTTTGCCAGTGTGCACTTCGTAAGCGGTACGTGTTGCAGCCTCAATAACGCCACCGGTAGCACCGAAAATTACGCCCGCTCCAGTAGATTCGCCAAGAGGACGATCGAAATCTTCATCCTCAAGGTCGGCAAAATTGATGTTGAACTCTTTGATTAGGTGAGCTAGCTCGCGAGTAGAGATTGAAAAATCCACATCGGGATTTCCATCAACCTTAAACTCATCGCGCTGTGCTTCGTACTTCTTGGCCAAGCAGGGCATAACCGAAACTACAACAAGATCTTCGCGCTTAACCTTCATCTTATCAGCAAAATATGTTTTAGCAATAGCTCCAAACATTTGCTGAGGCGATTTAGCCGATGATGGTACATCGAGCATATCGTTGAAGTTGTGCTCAAAGAAATTCACCCAACCTGGGCAGCAGCTGGTAAGAATAGGCAGCTTCACGCTCTTATCGCCATTCAGGTGACGGGTTAAGCGGTCCAGTAGCTCAGTGCCCTCCTCCATAATGGTAAGGTCGGCAGCAAAATCGGTATCGAAAACGTAATCGAAACCAATTTGACGAAGGGCGTTGACCATTTTGCCTGTAACAATTGAACCGGGCTCCATTCCAAACTCCTCACCTAGAGCAACACGGATTGCTGGTGCCGTTTGCACAACAACCGTTTTAGTTGGATCGGCAAGAGCCCTGATAACCTGTGGTGTGTGGTCAACCTCAGTTAAAGCACCTGTTGGGCAAACTGCAACACATTGCCCGCAGTATGTACAAGGCGACTTCTCAAGATCTTGCTCGAAGGCTGGCGCAACTGCAGCGTGGAATCCACGGTTGAATGCGTTAAGCGCACCAACGGTTTGCACATCGTTACACATCATCTCGCATCTGCGGCACATGATACACTTATCCAAATCGCGAATGATTGAAGGGGAAGTATCCACACGGTAGGTGCTCATCTCGGCATACTCCTCGCCTGGAATTCTGCGAACACCCAATTTAATGGCCATATCTTGCAGCTCGCAATTTCCGCTCTTGGCGCAGGTTAAGCAATCCTTAGGATGGTCGCTTAGAATAAGCTCCATGATGGTTCTGCGGGCGTTGATAACCCTCATAGTATGAGTTCTCACCACCATGCCCTCAGTACAGTCGGTAGAGCAAGAGGGAGCAAGATTCCTACGCCCTTCAACCTCAACAACACAAATACGGCATCCGGCTGGCTTATTCTCAATTTTCAGATCTTTCAGCTCCATGTAGCAAAGCACGGGAATATCAATTCCCAGCTGCTTGGCAGCCTTGTAGACTGTTGTCCCTTTGGGAACCTCAACTACTTTATTATCTATGGTAAGTTTTACTGTTTCCATTTATCCTACTCCCCTAATTATATAATGTTAATGGCACTAAATTTACACTTCTCGATACAAGCACCACACTTAATACAGATGGTAGTATCGATGAAGTGGGGCTTCTTGCGATCGCCACTAATTGCATTCACAGGACAAACCCTTGCACACGCTGTACAACCAACGCAAGCTTCCTGATCAATAACATACTGCATTAGCGCTTTACACTGGCCTGCACGGCACTTGTGATCCTTAACGTGCTCTAAGTACTCCTCATAAAAGTTGTCGAGTGTAGAAAGTACGGGGTTTGGCGAAGTTTGACCAAGTCCGCAAAGTGATGTGTCCTTAATTACCTCACCTAGGTTGCGCAGCCTGTCAAGCTCCTCCATGGTTCCTTTGCCTTCGCAAATGCGCTCAAGGATCTCGTATAGTCGCTTATTACCGATACGGCATGGCGAACACTTACCGCAGCTCTCCTCAACGGTAAAGTCGAGGTAGAATTTGGCAACCGATACCATGCAGTCGTCCTCGTCCATAACGATCATACCACCCGATCCCATCATAGAACCAGCAGCGATAAGGTTATCGTAATCGATAGGTGTATCGAGGTGCTTCTCGGTTAAGCAACCGCCCGATGGGCCACCGGTTTGAACGGCTTTAAACTTCTTGCCATCCTTAATGCCACCGCCAATCTCGTAGATTACCTCACGAAGGGTGATACCCATGGGCACTTCGATAAGCCCTACGTTGTTGATTTTACCCGCAAGGGCAAATACTTTAGTTCCCTTTGATTTTTCGGAACCGATAGATGCGAACCACTCAGCACCCTTTAGATAAATAACTGGGATGTTGGCATAGGTTTCCACGTTATTCACGTTGGATGGCTTGCCTAGGTAACCGCTTTCGGCTGGGAATGGGGGTTTAACAGTGGGCTCACCACGGTCGCCTTCCATAGAGTGGATGAGGGCAGTTTCCTCACCACAAACGAAAGCGCCTGCACCGTAACGAATCTCGATGTCGAAATCGAAACCAGTTCCTAAGATATCCTTTCCTAGTAAGCCATATTCACGAGCTTGCTCAAGGGCAGTGAGAAGACGTTTGATAGCCAGCGGATACTCTGCACGGATGTAAACCAGCCCTTTGGTTGCTCCAATGCAAAACCCATTAATGGTCATGGCCTCAATAACGGAGTGTGGATCACCCTCAAGGATAGAACGATCCATAAAGGCTCCAGGGTCTCCCTCGTCGGCATTACATATTACGTACTTTTGGTCGGCTTGGTTTTTTGAAGCAAACTCCCACTTAAGCCCAGTTGGGAAACCTCCTCCTCCACGTCCGCGAAGGCCAGATTTCTTTAGCAGCTCGATGGCAGCCTGTGGCCCCATCTCGAACACCTTGCCCAGGGCTTGGTATCCATCGCGTGCTATGTAGTCATCAATCTGCTCTGGATCAATAATTCCACAGTTACGTAAAGCGATACGAACCTGCTTCTTGTAGAACCCCATATGCTTAGAGTCGCTGATATGCTCCTTGGTCCTAGGGTCGGTGTAAAGTAGGCGGTTCACCTTACGGCCTTTCACCACGTGCTCTGCCACTATCTCTTTAGCGTCGGCACCTTTAACCTCAGTGTAGAAAGTATTATCGGGGAGCACCTTAACGATGGGACCCTTTTCGCAGAAACCGAAGCAACCGGTCATAATCACCTGTACCTCGTTCTCTAACCCTTGGTTTGCCAGCTCAGCCTTAAGCGACTCAACAATTGAGTCGCTCTCAGACGCCCGGCAACCGGTTCCACCGCAAACGAGTAGGTGCGATTTGTATTTTGCCATTATTATTTCCTCCTTTAGCGGTTATTGATTGTCAATGGTATTGTAGTTTACCGGAATAATTCCGTCTACCAGCTCGCCATTTTTTATGTACTTCTCTATTATCTCATCGGCCTTCTGGTTGTCAACGTAGCCAAAAACCACGGGTTCTTGGTTAGGCAATTTCACCTCAATGGTGGGCTCGGCATAGCAGTACCCCATACATCCGGTTTGGGTAACCACTGCATCGATGCTGCGCTTTTCTAACTCATCGATTAAAAACTCCATCACGGTTTTGGCTCCCGAAGCAATGCCACAAGTTGCCATGGCAACTTTTATTTGAATGCGGCTGTCAGGATCTTCACCCTTTTCCCTGAGCTCGACCTTCGACTGAAGCTGCTCCTTCATCTTCTTAAGATCGGCCAACGATTTAACTTTTGTCATAACTGTGGGTTTCTTTTGGTTTATGTGTTAATCAAATAACAATTGAGTCGTAAAATTTGGTATGCAAAATTATTCACTTAGCAAATCATTTTAAATAAAAGGATTATGTTATACAACCTAGGTTGTTAATTTATAATTCGTCTAAATTTAAACTAATCATTTCCCTCAGCATCTTAGCCACTTCGGGGGTGTTTATGGGTACACCCTCGAGCGCTTCATTCACCTCATCGGTATCGAGGGTATAGGTGTTTCCGTTTTTACAATGCGAGTAGGTAAATCGAATGGAAGGATTGGCCGATATGAGTAGGGCCAGAACCCCTGCTATGTCACCAAGGGGCTGCCTATCGATATGGTTAAGGCCAAGCGTAGCCAACACCTTAGTGCCCTTTCCTTCGGTGGACTCGATGTGTAGCTCGCCCCCCGTACTTCTGCAAGCATCATTGAAAAGGGGTAGGCCCAAGCCCACCTTTCGGGTGGTGCGTGATGTGATGTATGGATCTAGCACCTTTTGCACAACCTCTGCTGGCATTCCTCGGCCATCATCGACAATAGTAATGGATAGCGTATCCCTTTCGCTATCTTCGGCTATACCAATATGAATATGTTTTGCTCCAGCAACAATTGAGTTCTGGACTATATCGAGGATATGCAACGACAGCTCTTTCATGGAATAGAATTGAGAATCAAGTTAATAAAAATAGCAATACGGGTTTTCGTTCCGTTTAACCTATTATGATAATTCGCTACATATTTAGGCGGTGATGCTTGGGAGGGTACTCGTACCGCCAGCTAGAGCAATACCTCTCTTCCATCCTGCCGATGCAATGCTTTGGCGATCTCTTCAAAGGTTGGGCTTTCAAGCAGATATTTCGTGTAAGGTTCACCCAGCTGATCGGGGAAATGTGCATCTGAATTTTTTATGAGCGTTGGGTTTTTTAAATAGCTATGCAGAGCCAAAAACTCTGAGGGATCTGTATTCCTAAATATTTCAAGGGCATCGAAGCGTAAATCGGGGGGGATAAAGCCCAATTGGCTAATTAAGCTGTACCTTGGCCTATCGACGTGGGCAGGTATAAACAGGCCGTTCAGCTCATGCACCTTAGCTTGTACATCGCCAACGCTCGACTTCAGCGCGGAGATTAAAAGCGGTTCGACCTCCTGTAGTATTTCATCGTTCTCATCAACCACCACCTGGTAGCCAAACTTATCGGGGTTATTAGGGAGGTTGGGTAGGTTATCGTCGATAAATGCTTGAAACGCTTGGCGCTGCTCCTCCGTGTCGAAAAGGCAAACGCAGTGAGCCTCCTCACGTGTTGTCACCTCTGCTCCAAAAAGAACCTTGATACCCAATGGGGTGGCCAACCTGCGAGCTAACGGGCCATGCAGCGTGCTATTATGATCGGTTATGGCTATGATATCGAGATTTCGAGCCTTGGCCAGGTCCACAATGTACCGTGGGCTCATATCCAAATCGCCGCAAGGCGAAAGTACGGTATGAATATGCAGATCGGCTCGATAGGTTTGCATTGTGTGGGCGCTAAGAAATTCGCAGTTGACTCAGGGAAAACTATTGCTTACCAGCACTATGTGTTAAGCATTTGGTATAGCTTACCAACTATTTCGTAGGTTTCAAGGTTTGTGCCAAGAACTGGTATTCCCTCCTGGTTACTTTGCTCAATAGTGTCGGCCTCGGGCTCAATCCCTTTTACAAGTATTATGGCGGCTAGCTCTTTTAGCGAGGCTATTGCCATGACGTTCTTATGGTTTTGCAGAGTAACCCACACGTTTCCAGCATCGGCATGCCCCATTACATCGCTCAATAAATCGGAGACATAGCCCCCGTCGATTTCGTTGGACAAACCCGATTCACCAGAAAAAACTTTAAGGTTCAGAGATTTAACAATTTCGGATACTTTCATTGCGATACATTTTAGGTAGAAAATAGATTAGGTGTTTTGGTTTGCTTTTAGCTTATGCAATAAGGTACTCCTACAAGTCCTTCTTCCGCCCAAAGCCTTTACTACAATCCTTCTTGAAGCGGTCTTTTCCCCATATACTCTCCATAATACGGAATGAGTGGTCGGGATGCAGCTTGCGGGTCTGCTCCATCATTTTTTGTAAGAAGATACAATGCGATATGGCTGCTTTTCCCTTTACAATGTCCTCAGCAAGCGCTTGGCATGAGGGAGCACCACACGATCCACAATCAATACCGGGGAGGAAACACATGATTCGCTGCACACGCTCCATCTTCTTCATGGCTCGACCCATATCCTCATCGAGTTTCATCATACTACGAGGTTTTACAGGATTGGCGGCTTTTCGCTCATCGAGCTGCGGTTTGTACTTCTCGATACTATGCTCGTAGGATGTTGGCATATCCATCCTATCTACGCTAAGCGATTCCGACCTATTCTTCAACCTCTCCACGGTAAGGAAACGATTGCCCGAATTTAGAACGCCACCTGCACACCCTTCGTCGCAGGCCCTTATCTCCAGAAAATCAACATCCGTTATCTCCTCGTTCTCGAGCTTCTCCAGAAAATCAATAACATTGTGCAAGCTGTCTATGGCAAGGCAACGACCATTAACCTCGTTGGCCTCACCGTTGGTAAGGCTCCAAAGTATATTTTTGGGATTAATTGTACTAGTGTTCGTTGGTTTGGGGTCGTCGGAGTTTTTCTGCTTAATAGTCCTTAGCACCTTATTGTATATAACATCCATATTGATTACGCCATCCACCTCGGAGTACTCCTCGCCGACAGGGCTTTTGACTGCTGCAATTTTAGCGGCACAGGGCGTTATGTAGAAAATACCAATATCCCTCTCAGCAACCCCTTGGTCTATCAGTAGTAGCTTGTAAAATATTGCTGAAAGGTCGAGCGGGGGCTTAAGCAGCATAATATTATCGACCAGCGCTGGAAACTTAACCTGAATAAGCCGAACTACTGCTGGGCAAAACGATGATATTACGGGCTTAGGTATTTCTTTATTCTGAACATACTCGTTGATAGACTCCTTGAGGATATCCACGGAGTTCTCCACCTCAAACACATCAGTGAACCCTAGCTCCAGCAGGGTGTTGTACACATCATTAGGAGAAACTTCATCGGGGAACTGCCCCAGCAGAACCGCCGGCACAAGGGCAACCCTTCGCTTGTAGCCAAATATCTTGCTGAAATCGTCCTGCTCAATAATTATTGCATTAACAGGACAAACCTTGAAGCACTCGCCACAATCGATACAGCGATTATCATACAGCTCGGCCTTTCCGTTGCGAACCCGAAGGGCTTCGGTGGGGCAAACCCGCATACAGTGGGAACACCCGATGCATACGTCGCGTAATATTTTTAGTGCGTGATGAAAAAATTTACTTTCCATCGGAGCTTCAATTTTTTAACTGATTCAAGTATACCACAATCTCCACCACTGTTCCTTCGTTAACAACGCTACTTATATTGAACTCATCGGCATTGTTTTGTATGTTGGGTAGCCCCATCCCTGCGCCAAAGCCCATTTCCCTTACCTCGGGCGATGCTGTGGAGTAACCCATCTGCATAGCTTGTTGAATATCGGGGATACCTGGCCCCTTATCCTCAAGCTTCATATATATCCTGTCGGTACTAATGTCTGTAAAAATTTTACCACTATACGCATGCGCCACAACATTAACCTCTGCCTCGTACAGGCAAACCACCACGCGCTTTATTAGCTTAGGGTCCACATTGAGCTGCTTAAGAACCTTCTTAACCTGACTCGATGCATACCCAGCGTGTGTGAAATCGCCCCCCTCTACGGAATACTCGAACTGCATGTGGTGCTATTGATCTGGTAAATTTACAAATTTAAGCCAATTGACCCAGCTAAAAGATAGGCTTTAAGCCATTTTGAAACAATAGGCCTGAGGTTTTAAACATAGAACTTTTGCATTCAATTAGCACAATTCCACTCTCTTCGGCCAGCGCAACCATCCCGGGGGTAACCGTTTTGTTGCGCACCACCACCACACACTGAATGTCCGACATCTCGGCAGTTCTTATGGCTTGCACATTCGCCAACCCAGTAATTAGAACCATTCCATCTGTTTGAATGGTAAGCACATCACTCATTAAATCCGATGAAAAAGCGAACTCAACCTCTTGGTCTAGCTTATCCTCACCGCAGAGGACATTACCTTCAATAATTCTCGCAACCTCTTTTAACTTCATGGTCTTTGGTTTTATCACCTTATTCTAGCTTTCTGTTAACAACTCAAAAATTTCACTTTCAATTTGCAAAACAAAGGTAATCCATTTTCTGTTATTCAAATAACAATAGAGTATATTTTACAACACCTTTCGTTGTTTTTGATTTACAAGTGGGTTCTGAGTTTTTAAAAAGCCCAAAAACAAAGAGCAACTAGCTTACTGCTAGATGCTCTTCCTATATGGTGATATTAATCAGCTGGGGTCAAAAATTTCTCATTTGCCCTCCCACTTAAAGAATTTAGGAGTAAATAGAAAAGAGATGTAGCTGAAGTAGGAGAACTCCGACTCACCACCCGAAAGTTTAACTCTCTCAAGGGTTTCGGTTGGCAGCATCATCATGAAAGCACCCTGAATGGTAAACGACGGAGCCACCTTGTAGTTAACAATCACATCAATCTCTGTACCAAGAGGTTTGTCGACCTCTAAATATCCTATCGGATCGAAACCCAGAAGATAGGGCTTATCAAGCAGCAGGTAGTGTAACGTGGCCTGAAAATTAAGCTTTGAGTTTGCTTTATAGTCTGCCCTTAGGAAAAAGTCATTAATCCCAGCCCAGCGAACCTCGCGGAGATCGGCCGAGGTAAAGTAATCCATGAATCCCATATGGGTATGGCCAGCACACATTATTCGGTTAAATGCTGTATAGTGCTCTGAGTTCTCGGACCAATCGTTACCGGAGTAAACATCAGAAGTTGCTGACAACTTTAAATTGTCCGAAACGCTATACCATAGGGTTACATTGTAGCTATAGGCTCTTATCTTTCTATTAGTCTCTCCGAAAGCACCATTGCTAACCCATGAACTACCCATCTGATAATAGCCGCCTATACGCCCTCCCAAATTATCAGTAAGATTAAATATGCCATTAGCTCCCAAGGTATTCCTTCCGTACATGGTGTGAACATCACCTGGATTTTGCGTTAAATCGAATAGGTTAAGCGCATTAAACCTTAGGTTGTCCGACACTTTCATGTCGTACCATAGGAACGACATGTACTTAAAAGACAATGGTGTATTGTAAAGCGAAAGGAAGTTTGTCTCGCCCAGATTGTTGATCATGGTCCCCCAGTGAAGATTTATCCCTAACTTCTTGTTGCCATACATCAACAGTGCGGCATCATAAGTAACCCCAGTAATGGAATAATCCCTTGCTGCCATTATTCGCTGATCATCGTATCGTAACTCCTGACGGCCAAGTTTTAATGTGATGTTTGCATTTGGCCTGAAGGCAGCCCAAGCCTCGTAGAGGTGAACGGCATTGCTTGCCATTGCATTCCAGTTCTGTCCCCACACCCGGGCATCCTGTGCCGAAAATCGGAAGTCGAAGCTGGAATCGGCAAAGTTTAGGATTACCCGTGACCTTTGGCTCACCAAGGGAGCGGGATAGTTTACATCCGAAGCTACCTCGCGATAACCATCACGAAGTTCGGCTCGGGAGCGAAACTGACCATCAATAGTAAGCTGGCTTTGTGCGGAAAAGCCCCATAGAAGTAGCGTTATTAGAATCCACAAGTACAATCTATTCATAGCATGAAATTTTGTTAGCAGTGTGAAAATACAACTATTGCATTTAATGAGAGTAATTTGATGGTATGATATTCCTCATCAGTAGCCATATATAACAAAAGGTGGCCATTTAATCGCCACCTTTAATTATGCTAGGTTCAAAAGAAGCAAGCTACTTTATTAGGGGCAAAATTATCTGCTCGCTTTCGCGCGAAGCAGCTTTCATAACCTTGGGTACAACACCTTTCATCATACTCCCCATTAGGCCAGTATTCATCCACGAAACATAGGTTTTCCCATCGCTTTTCTTGTATATAGCAACTCTGCAAGGCATCATCGACATTACAATGCGTTCCTTATCACGACTCAGAATCTCGAATGCATGCTCGGGGTGGCAAAGCTCAAACACCTTGGCTTCGATCACATCCCTCCCAAACTTGTTCATAGTTTTTTGCATGTCATGCACCATTGGTATTGACCATCCCTGCTCTGTGGCCGTCTCTTCGAATAGTTCAACCGATTTCTCGAAACCATACATGCTCACCTGCTCCTTAAGCATTACCGATTGTGCCGATGCATACATAATCAGTAAAGTAATCAAAACACCCGCCACCAATCCAAGGGATGTAAATAAAACAGTCTTCTTCATAGCTTTTAAAATTTAAATTTAGAGTAAATAGAAGCAAATATACAGATTCTTATTCATATATTCATATATATACATTTTTAATTACCTTTTTGCCAATTGAACAATAATGGCTACATTGCGTTGTAAATAATAAAAAATGTTTCAGGAGATATTAGCGTTGCTTGCAGTTGCAGGAGCAATATTTTTCGCAATCAGAGGGTTATATCGTGCAGTGACACCAGACCCCAAGGGTAGCTCAAGCCCTTGTTCGGGCTGCGCTGCAGGTTTATGTGCCCCAAGATCTTTTAAAACAGTAAAGAAATAAATCACTATATTTGCCAGATGAAAAGAACTAAAGACATACTCACCATTATTCTAAGCGGATACTTGTTACTCGCTATGGGAGGCTTTAGCATATTTCATCATCTCTGCAATTGTACTGCCGAGAGTAAATCATCCACATCATTACTAGTAGAGCAGAGCTGCTGCACAGCAAATAGCGCTGAGCCTATAGCTTGCCATAGCGAGACAAACACCTCATCATGTGGGGCTAGCGAATGCGATGATTGTAGCTGCGAAACGGAAGTTGAAGTACTTGAAACCGATGAAACGACTGCAATTGAATCCAAAAGAATAACGAGCACACGATCAACCCTACTAATTGCAATACTATTTGAAGATTTTTTAGCCACTAACGAGAGCAACCCGAAAGTCCCTGTAGCAGCTAAGGATATCTCGCCGCCCCAAAGCGGAAAATCGATTGTTATTTCCAACCATTCGCTAAAAATAGCCCATTTCGTTTCATAGCCTACACCCATAAGCGGTGTAAATCTTTAGACTTTGACAAAATTGAAGTCTAAAAACTTGTATTACTAACCGTTTAATACATAAAGCTATGAAACAAATTATAAGTATTATTTTTTTAGCTCTGCTGATAATGCCCATTGCAGCATTTTCCCAAAAAGTTGATGGCCATATCTCCGAAAAGGGCGAAAACGGGCAATCTACCCCTGTGGTTGGAGCCAACTTATACTGGCTGGGGACAACCCTAGGAACAACAACCAACGAGATGGGCTACTTTGCCATTAATCGGCCTAATGGGGCCGAGAAACTAGTTATAAGCTTTGTGGGCTACCAAACCGATACGCTTTTGGTGCCAGCCACCCAAACGCATATAATGCACACGCTGCAAAAAAGCGTTGATATTGAGGGCGTAGTAGTAGCTGGTCGATCGCCTGGTGCCCATTTCGATAGGGTAAACCCTGTGCAAACCCAAATAATAACCCGAAACGAGCTGGAGCGTGCAGCATGCTGCAACCTTTCGGAGAGCTTCGAGACCAATGCATCGGTGGATGTATCGTATAGCGATGCGGTAACTGGAGCAAAGCAGATTCAACTACTTGGACTTGCTGGCGCCTATAGCCAGATTCAGGTGGAAAACATTCCAGCCCTTCGAGGTTTAGCCTCAACCTTTGGACTGGGCTACGTTCCGGGGTCATGGATGGAGTCCATACAGGTATCGAAAGGTACTGCCTCGGTAGCCAATGGCTATGAGAGTATTGCCGGACAGATTAACGTTGAGTACAAAAAACCCTGGGAGGATGAGGTATTCTTTGTGAATGGGTACGCCAACAGCCTTGGAATGGCCGAGTTCAACACCAATTTGAGTACAAATGTTTCGCCGAACATATCAACCATGGTACTTGCCCATGTTGAGAACATGAGCTTTGAAAACGATCACAACCATGACACATTCCTAAATCACCCGTTGGTAAAGCAGTACCATTTGCTCAACAGATGGAAGTACGATGGCAATAGCTTTGAGTCGCAGGTGGGAATACGTCTACTGGACGAGGATAGAAGTGCTGGTCAATTGCCGCACGAAAGCATCACCAATCCATTTGGTATTGATATACAAACTAGGCAGTACGAGGGATATGGTAAGGCAGGGTACATTTTCGATCGGCCCAATACCTCGCTAGGGTTAATTGCTTCGGCAAGTATGCACGATCAGCAGTCTGTTTTTGGAACAAGTCTATACACCGGTAAACAGCAAAGCTTATATACCAACCTTGTGTTCATAACCTACATTGGGCGCACCAACCATACCATTAAAACGGGAATTAGCTATACCTACGATGACTACAACGAAACATTGAATTCACAAGGATTAATCCGAACCGAGAAAGTACCAGGGGCATACCTTGAGTACACCTACAAATGGCTTGAGGACTTCTCGCTTATGGCAGGTGCAAGGGTTGATAATCACAATTTGTTTGGAACACTTTTCACTCCCCGCCTACACATGCGATATCAGCCCATTGAGCAGCTTAACCTAAGGGCTAGCGTTGGGAAGGGGTACCGTTCGCCCAGTGTTATTGCTGAGAATATGTACCTATTGGCCAGCTCAAGAAATATGGTATTTGTTGAGGATATCGGAATTGAGGAGGCCTGGAACTTTGGCATAAACATTACCCAAAAATACTTGCTTTGGTTTAGGGAGCTAACCATTAATACCGATTTCTACAGAACTATCTTTGCCAACCAGCTTATTGTTGATATGGACAGAGACCCCACGAATGTTTACTTCTACAATCTCGATGGGGAGTCGTATTCCAATAGCTTGCAAGCTGAGGTTAGCTACTCCCCTTTCCCTCGCTTCGATTTTTCGGTTGCCTACCGATGGAACGATGTGCGCAGCACAATCAATGGTGAACTGCAGGAAAAGCCCTTGGTTAGCCAATTTAAAGGTTTCTTCACCACCAGCTACCAAACCGAGAGCAAATGGCAGCTTGACTATACGCTACACTTAAATGGTGGCGGACGATTGCCAAACACCAGCCATCTGCCCGAAGAGCTACTCAGGGGCGAACGCTTCCCTTCGTTTATCACCATGAATGCTCAGATATCAAGAACAATAGATAGATGGGATGCATACATTGGGGTTGAGAACCTAACGGGGTATACTCAGAAAAACCCAATTATTTCGGCAGAAAACCCTTACAGCCCATTCTTTGATGCATCAATGGTTTGGGGGCCATTAACCGGACGAAAATTCTATATTGGGTTTAGGTATGCCATTAATCGGCAATAAATCATTGCTTGTCTAAACAAAATAATTAAAACAAATGTTTACACTAATCAGTAAAATACATAATTATGGAAACATTAAAGCTTAGTATCCCCAATATGAAATGCATGGGATGTTCAACAACTATCGAAAATCACCTTGGAAAGGTGGGCGGCGTTACAGAAGTTAAAACCTATTTGCAAAGCAAAACTGTTGAAGTTAGCTACTCAGGCGATTTATCGACCAAAAAGCTAATTATCAACACCCTTAAAGGGATTGGGTATCCAGCGGAGGAGGTGGTGAGTGATCAGTTGATTGAGTGATTGAGTGATTGAGTGATTGAGTGATTGACCCTGCTTGCCAGCCATAGCCGTCAAGTTAAGCAATTTTCAATACCCTCGTAGAGCCTGCCTGGCTGGCAGACAGGGGTTGATAGCGATTGGGTTTAAATAGCAAAACCTAAAGCACCCCTGCCTTACTGCCGAAGGCAGGCAGGCCGTAGGGCGTGCAATAGATATTAGGATCCCTTATTGCGCATCTACGAAGCGCTTAAAATCATTTGTATTAATCTCTTCAATCGCTATTTGCCCTCTACGAGGGCTATAGTATTAATATTCTGTATAAACCAATCAAAACAATTGTTTTTATTTATTTGTTTTGTGTCCTTAGCTTGACGGCTATGGCTTGCCAACTGGCAAGCTGCCTGACTGGGGTCAGAGCAGGTAGGTTGATTGATTACCAGCCTTTGGTAGGATTGGTTGATTTAAAAAATTGGTTCTACTACCAATTTTGTGGAAACTATGTAAATTATAGCAAACTTAAATCTTTGGTTTGGGTTTGAAGACAGAAGTCAGAAGACAGGATTAGCATGCTTCAACCTTTCAACTTACCTGCCCGACTGCATCGTTCAGGCGGGGGTCTTCGGACTTCCGACCCTAAAATCATTCCACTAAAATTGCAGTAGTACCAAAAAATTACATAATAATGATATTGGGCTGTATATTCTAGTCCATTTTTAAGTCCATTTATAAACCAAAAACAAAGTTAGCTATGAGAACACTAGCATCAATTGTAATGACCCTGCTCTTTGTAGCAGTACTTGCGCCTGAGGTAGAAGCCCAAAAGCCTTCGGGGGAAAAAACGGTAAACATCGAGGCCAACCTCTCATGCGATGGTTGCAAAAAGACCGTGGAAACCGGACTGGCCAAGGCCAAAGGGGTGAAAGAGGTGAAAGCCGACCCAACCACCAAGATGGTAACCGTAACCTACGATGAGTCCGAAACCAGTGAGGACAAGCTCGTAAAATCTATCGAGCGTATGGGGTACAAGGCAAAGGTCTCCGAAGGGGATAAGAACTGCGAAACAACCAAAAAGGATTGTGGTGCAGAAGAAGCTGTGGCCTCGCGGAAAACTGGCGGTGGTTGCTAAAGTAAATTGAATAGGGAAAGGGGGCTTCAGCCCCCTTCCCTATAAATGTTTATCTATGTATAATTGGATCTGGATTACCATCGGGATCGTTGATAACATAACCATCTGTTCTGGGGGCACCCAACAGGAGCACGCCGGCAGCATGAGGTGCCGCCATTGAGGTTCCACTAATGGTGTTATAACCACCTTTAATCCATGTCGAATTTATATTAACTCCTGGTGCACAGTAATCAACTGGTGGATTGCCATAATTTGAGAAATAGGCAAATACATTGTTTACATCGGAAGCTGAAATGGTATAGATATTTGGGCCATTCACTCGGGCAGGAGAGCTGTTGTTGGCATCCTGGCTCTCGTTACCAGCAGCAAGAGCAAATTTGATACCCTTATTGGAAGCAGCAAGAACAGCAGCATCCAGCGCATCGGAAACAGGACCGCCCAGGCTCATGTTGGCAACATCGCCACTGGCTCCAACGGAGCCAACATAGTCGACACCAGCAATAACACCCGAATATGCACCACTGCCCCTTCTGTCAAGTACCCTAACGGCTACCACCTCGGCACCGGCAGCTACTCCAACTACTCCAAAAGTATTGTCTATAGCGGCAATGGTACCCGCAACGTGAGTACCATGACCATTCTCATCGCTTGCATTTTTGGTACGATCGACAAATGTTTTACTAAGCGAAACGTTTACGTTCAAGTCGGGATGATCGAACTGGATGCCAGTATCAATTACCCAAGCCCTGTTGGTGCCTGTATAATTAACAAACCCTCCAACGCGAGTAATACCCCAAGGAACAACTTGTGTTGATGAACCCCCGTCTCCAGGATCTTCTGGATCTGGCTCTGGATCGGGTTGAGGATCTCTCTCCCATGGTGGACGCATAATGATAACCCTGTCGGGTTCAACAAAAGCAATACGCTTGTCGCTTTTCAGCTCGCTAACCTGGGTATCAGATAGCTTAGCTGCCACTCCTGAGATTGTACCGCTATAGGCCATGGTAATGGCTTCGCTGGGAATACCAACCTCTTGAAAAACATCGGTGGCATAGCTACGCATAGTGGCCACGCGATCTTCATAAGCTCCGGATAGAGCCGTTTTAAGCGTTGAGTTATCCTTATACACCACAATGAATTGGCCCGGGATAACATCTCCGTGCTTCAGCTCAACCGTTGACTCATCAACATCCATCGGAACGAGCTCATCTTTTTGGCATCCGCCAAACATCAACCCCAAAACAAGGGCAAACGTAAAAAATCTTTTAGTCATAGAGATTAGTTTGTTGGTTTAACAAACCAAATGTCAGCTAATTTGAAACACAAGTCAAGTGATTTGTTAAGAAAAAACACCAAACTTACCAACAACCAAACCTTCAGAAAACACATAACGGCTATCAGTAAGACACTTAGGAGTAGCGCAAGTAATATATCGCACTTCAAACCAACGAATATTCAACCACTGAATGAAGGCCTAAGCTAGGGAATATCTATTTATTGGGGTATTTGCTTGTAAACTGTGGGAACAACTCATCCCTTACCCACTTAAATTCCGGAGCAATAGTTAGGATATGCAGGTAGGTTCGTTTGGCATTCTGAGGCTGTTTTGCCTTCTCGTACGCCAAGGCCATTTGAGCGTAGGCATTGAGGTAAATCCAGCTTCGCGGGGCATCACCTCCATTGGTCGACTCAAAAGCCGCAATGGCTTTTGCGTAGTAGCGAACCGCAAGGTTAGGGTCGCCTCCAAACATCGAAGGGGCATAATGTGCCGAGTTGGCCTTCTCGAGCAATGCTTGGGGCGCATTCGGATCAACCTTAATAGATTCATCAATCATGGCCATACTACGCGGCCCAATAAACGGGGCTTTATGTGGGCTTAAAGCCATTTGATAGGCCATAAGCGCACCTTTCAATGCCAACACATTGGCATCGTTGGGTCGGTGTAGGGTGAGCCTTTCAACGTTTTCTTCAGCATCGGCCAAATACCTGCGAGCGGTTCGGTTATCCTTTATACCCAGCAAATAGCCAATGTAGCCATACTCGGTGAGGATGATGTCGTAAAGCATATCGTTGCTGGGGTTAGATTTGTATAGAGATTTCATTTGGCTAAGAGTTCCTTCCCATTGCGCCATTTCACCCGACTGGTATATCTGGTACAACCTCTCCTGGTAATCGATACTGGTTTCACCAGCTTTAATGGGTGAACTCCATGCTAAGGTAACGATTGTTATAAGTGCACTGTATATTAGCTTCATAGTATTAATAGTTTTTAAATACCCCGCCCCTTCCATGCCAACTTTTTGGTTGCCGCGTACCTAACAGCGCTTGCCACCAAATGCAAGAAAGCAAGCTGCTGAACTGGCCAAAGAAAAACATTTATCCAAACCGATTGTTCGGAAAGCTTTGTTACAAATATGCGAGAGGCAATAAGGCAAGTGAAATACAGAAGTGCTAAAGGGAAAGGCAATCCAAATAATACGATAAACGGACCAAGCGTTCCCAGCAACGCGAAAAGAACTGTTACCACAAGGCTACCACCAAAGAAGGCGGTTACATTCTTTGTAAATCCATTAATAGCATCCGTGTAGGAACCATACATACGGCATGAAATATCATCGGTACCTAGGAGCGTTGCCATACGCAGCCGTTTCCTTTTGATCCATCGGCTGATGGCAATATCCTCAACGCGTGAATGCCGCACCACGCTATGCCATTTAAAATCTGAGTACATCTTGGCATCAAATAGCATCATTTGGCCATTTGCGGCTGCCAACGAAGGGTAAGTGGACCAACGAACAAGTCTAAGAAATAACAGGCTTAATAGTATCCAGTTCATGCTTGGCACAACCAACTTCTCGCCCATTGAGATAAGCTGCTGCCGCGGAAACATGCTGAGCAAGGCTAAGCGCTTTCGCTGCATATAGGCTACAGCATTCTCCACCAAGTGGGGCTCTACTTTCACATCGGCATCAAGAAAAAGGAGGTACTCGCCCTGAGCTTGCATCGCCAGCCTATGGCAAGCATAATTTTTACCCAGCCACCCCGTGGGTAGCTCTTCGCCCATCATCATTGAGACCCTCTCGTCGTCTTTGATAAGCTGTTGAACGATCTGGGCAGTACCATCAGTGGATTGGTCGTTATATACTGTTACCGTAATATTTGAATAAGTTTGATTTAGTAATCCGCCAAGGATGCTTGCGATGTTCTGCTCCTCGTTGCGCGCAGGAATTAGAACCGAAACCAAAGGAGTACCACTAACCCTGCCGGAGGGTAGTATAGGGCGAGAAATGTAGTTGAGGAGTGCAACCAGAAATCGGAAAAGTGAAAAGATTAGCACGAAAAGGGCAATGTAAAAGAGCATGCTCATGGCGTATGAATATTTTCCTGTTCGATAATACTTTGGGATAAATGATGATTGTACGATTGCTCCATATCCATAAGGTTTGGTGCCCCAATATACTCCTTTAGCGATATGGTTAACGTTGGTTTTCTGTGGGCATAATAATCGGTAAGGCAGGCGGCAAATACCACACGGGCCAGCGGCGACTGCTTAACGATTCGCTCAACACCCTTATGAAACTTGATGTGGTTTGAATGCAAACTCTCGAGCTTACCCTGAGGGAACATTAACAACAGATTCGTAGGATTACTTAGCACCTCGCTGCAATAATCGAGACTCTCGATAACTCCGCGGGATTTTTGGCTAATCGAGAAGGCCCCAACCCGGCTAAAGAACATACGTTGTGAGAGTTCCTTCTCAAGCATCATGATGTGAAACCGCTTTTTAAAAACCCTTTTATTGATGTGCCAGCCAAAAAAACCATCCCACCAGCTAAAATGGTTTGCCACCAGTAGCACCGATCGATTATCCGATTCGAGGTCGCCAGTGAAAATTACATCCCTAAAATCGGTTCGAGTAATAAAACTTATATAGAAATCAATTAGTTTGCTGTGTAGGGCGCTATGGTTCGGCTTTATCATTATGAAGAAAATTAAAAAGTAAATGTAATAAAATTAAGCCACTCCACGCAGCCAGAAAAATCAAACCTGAATAAGGGTGCATAAATCACCCTACAGAGGAATAACCAATTCAAAAAACGTAACAACTTAACCATTGTTTTTTAGATACTTAACGAGTTTGTATAAACCATAAAAATGTTACTTTTAGCCTGATAATATGTTGATGGTGTAACGACGATAGAACAAAACTTGACGAATAGAGTTTATGGAGACTCAATGCGTTGCCTAGAATAATTGCAATTAGCTGCATAATAGGTCGTTATGTAAGCTTTCAGAAAAACAACGGATTTATCACTATATCAATCGTCTGTGTCAAAATAGCTATAACATTGTGCATTCATTGAACCCAAATTTGTCATTGGGTATTCTTTTTCTAAAGCAGCTTGTCCCGTTTCATCGGGAGGGTAAAACTAGCTAAGCCATTAGTTCGCAGAACTCCTAATGCCTAAGCTGGGTTGAATGAGGAGGTGGTTATTATTGCCCAAACAGCCTACGGCCATACCAACGACAGGGAGAAAGCCTTACTGGATGGCTGCAACGATCCCAGCTCGAAGCCTACCAATAGGGAGCTGCTGATGCAATGTCGTTTAGTTAACGTAATAGTTCTCTTCAAATGACTACTTATGTTATCCTCCCTTTGTGAACCTTTGTGCATTCTTCGTGGATCTTTGTGTAAAAAAATTGAAATGCAACACAAAACGCACAAAGAAGGCTCAAAACCTGCCTACCGGCAGGCAGGAACACAAAGTCCTATATTAACTAGTTAGGTAAAAGCACTAACTAAACGACATTGCTGCTGATGGATAAGATTGCAAGGCAATTTAGGGAAAAATAGAGAAAGACAACCCGGCTAGAAGGTTGGGCAAGGAATTGCTCTGTACCGCTTACGAACGTTGGCCTTAAAGGTGTAGTTAACCGAGATCTCATGCGAACCGCCCGAGCCAAATCCTAAGCGCGAAACGGTAAAGTCGTAGCTATACCCAAAGCTTATCTTTTCGAGACGATACCCCAATAAAAACGCAACGGCATCGGTCCCAGGGTACTCTTTTACCAGTGGAATTCCTCGGTACCACACCCCGAAAAGGAAAGGCTGACGATACCAATACACACCCAAATCGAGCTGGATGGATTTATCCTGCGATTTCATGTTAAAAGCCGTGGTAATACTCTCCTCGATGGGGCGCAAAATAAACCCCCTAAGGATAAACCGAGCCCCCCCATAAACAGAGATTTTGTACGGAGTTCGCGCATCGTCGCCATAGAAAGTACGCTCGGGGCGCAGCATATGGTCCCAGGTAGCGCCAAGCCATATATTGTCGGAGTATGCGAGTATTGATGTTGACACATCGATATCGCGCACGGTGGAGTTCCCTGGCGCTTGGATTGATGATGGAGGTATTGGGTTTGAGGTTAGCTGATCGCCAAAGATCAATCTTGAGTAATTGATCGATTGCTGAACGTAGTAAAACCCTATTCCTGGCCTAATATGATAATCGGGATGGGGGGTCAGGTCATAGCTATACATTATGCCCGCCATGGTTGTGCCCATACGCCCATCGCCAGCTATATCGCCAACTAAAAGCAAGCCCAACCCACTTTTAAAGTTGATGAAATTATGATCGTACGATACGCTGTAGGTTTGGAACGTTCCTGGAACCATAGACCACTGGTTACGATAGTTGGCCACCACGCGCTGACCTGGAATACCCCCGGCATACGAGGGTGCCAAGTACAGTGGGCTGGCATAAAACTGTGTAAACTGCGGATCCTGCGAGTGTGCAGCAAATCCAGAAAAGGCCAAAAGCAATATGGCGAAAAAGCGTTTCAGTGATCTCAATTTTATACGTTAAACTGAAAAAATACAATAATTATTGTTAAATGATTATCCGCTATAGTACCTATATCATTTTTGCGTCATTGCGATCCCGACGTTGTTTGTCGGGAAAAGCAATCTTTAACTCTGATTTACAACAGATTGCTTCTTCGTAAAAAGTACTCCCTGCCTGCCGCCTGCCTGCCGGCAAAGGCAGGGCAAAGGCAGGGTCAATCTCAATCAATCAATCAATCAATCAACCTGTCCGCTCTACCCTACCTACCGCAGGCAGGCTGTCGGTAGACAGGCCACTGGCGGATCACTCAATCAAACCTCACAAAACTTTAAACTCTAAACTTTAAACTTTAGGCACTCAATGAACTTTATGAACTCTAAACTTTAAACTCTATATGCAATCATCCAACCACGCCATGATTGCCTACCTCAACAACGTAACATTACCGCGCACATCGAACAGCTCGCCATTGGAGAATTTCCCCACGGCACGCCACACGTATACATCCTGATTGGCCAGCTTACCTTTGTAATAGCCATCCCAACCAATCTTAATATCGTTACTCTCAAATATCTGCTCGCCCCACCGGTTAAATATCATCAACCTATACTCAATAACTCCATCGGCAACGGGGTGGAACACCTCATTTTTATAATCTACATCATCGTAATAACCTCCGTTTGGCCCCAGCTTGCTAGGCATAAAGGCGTTGGGAAACTGTATCATACCCTCGCCCTCAACCCAAACTGCTGGGAATCGAGAATCGTAATCGATACACTCATGAATCAGCAGGTTTCCATCATCGTCCTTATGCTCATACTCGGCAAAAGCCATAAGGCTAACCCTGTACTCTCCCAGCTCATCGTAAATGTGAACCGGATCCTTCTCGCTCGACTTGGGGGTTCCATCGCCAAAGTCCCAAACGTACTTATTGGCATTCTCCGATAGGTTAAAGAAATGCACCTTGGCATTGGGTAACAGAACCCGCTCGGGCATTGCCTCGAACTTGGCCACGGGGTTTTCAAACACCCTAAAGGTACGATAGTAATTCTTCACTCCACCATCTCCGTAAACCCTTAGGCCTATATTATAGTAACCAGGTTCGGTAATGGTTATGGTTGGTTCAAACTCGGTTGAGAATGGCTCATCGGCATTATTCAAGTACCACTCAAATGCTGTAGCTTGGCTTTCGGTTAGGTAGAATTTGGAATCGTTAAAGAACTTTATCACCAGCGGTGAGCATGAGCGGTAGTTATCGGCCCTAAATATGGAGATTGGCTCGGGGGGCAGCAAGGATAACTTTTGGGCAACAAAATCGCTACACCTCTCATTCTCAATGGAGAGGGTAACCTCGTACCTGAAATCATCATCTCTAAATCCCCAATGCTCGTAGGTATGCTCCACCGAAGGTTCCATACTAGTACTGGTGTAGCCATCGCCAAAGGTCCAGCTATGAGCCCAGG
>Ga0334900_1001739_pt1 | contig 21902 bp, 24 predicted proteins | sample GraSluR3_MG_2_FD_207231 | JGI IMG/M metagenome (GOLD analysis project Ga0334900, IMG submission 207231) | Sludge microbial communities from methane-producing bioreactor in Wageningen University, Netherlands - Granular Sludge_31_08-R3 | ecosystem: Engineered > Bioreactor > Anaerobic >...
GCCGGGTTCATGAAAAGTTCGTGCGGGGATCAGCGCAGATAGTAAGCGATGGAGAACGGTCCGGTCTCGGAAAATCCGACCCTTCTGTAAAGACTGACGGCTGGGATGTTCTCTGGCTTGACAAACAATGTAGAACCAAGACCCTGTTCGTCCAGGTTTTCCAGAAGCCGGGCCATTACACGGCGGCCCACACCCCGTCCACGGAACCCGGGGAGGGTAAAGATACCTCCCAGCTGAACCCAGTTTACACCCAGGGCGTTTGTCCCGGCCTTGGCTGCCAGCATCCCGTTTATCCGTGTTCCGTATATCTGCTGTCTTTTAAGGGCCTCCCGAAGATGGTTCATGCAGATAAGGGGATTAAACTTTGTCGGGTCAAGCAGCACTTCTTCTATTTCGTAGGCCCGCTGCAACGGATAAATCTCCCTGACCTGTCCCGGTTTCAAACGCTCATAGGTTTCCCGGGGAACAGGATTCTCCGGAGAAAAGCAGGTGGCTCCGCGGGGACGGATCATGTGCAGGTAATCCACCCGGTAGGCCGGGGCTTTGCCCAGAGCCCGGATACAGAGATCAATAACCCAGGAGTTACCCATAAGGGTCGTTATCTTATTGAAGGATCGCAGGGTCTCCCCCAGGGATGCTCCGTCGCCCGGCCCCAGGGGCTTAATTATGGCGGGGAAGGTGAAGCCTGCCGGTTCATGGTAAACCAGGCCCCGGAGCCCCTCTCTTCCTTCAAGTACATACAGATCCTTGAGCTTATGAGCCGGCCGGAGCCGATTCTTGTAATAAAGCCTGTCGGTAAGGGCGGTCCAGTGTTCTTCGTGGGCCAGAAGAAAGTCGGAGACAAAAGATGCATGTCCCGGATGACAGGGCCGGAGCATAGGTCTCACTCTCCAAACGCAGTTTTACTTATGGGAAGCTTACCCCTGGGAATGAACTCCCCGGAGAGTGCTGCAAAGGCTGCAGAGAAGGATTCGTCTCCGGTTCCATAGGCGGCCAGGGCTGTATGTACCCAGTCCATGGAAAAAAGATATACCGGGGTAAGTACCGAGATGATCACGATGCGCGGTTTCAGTTCAGGAGCCCTGCGGACAACTTCGTTAAGAACTTCCGCACTCCCCGGTGTCGCCAGCAGAAACACAAGATGTTTGTACGACCCGGAACGTCTGATTATTCCTTCCGCTGCCCCGGGGGGAGCGGTATAGAAGGGTGTATAGGAAAAGTCGAAAACATCAGAGGCGGGGAACCGCTTTCTTCCTTCCCGGAAAAATCCCCCAAGCTGGCCGACAAGGAGCAGTTTCTCGGAAGGATCAAGGGGAAGTTTCTCATCGGCCACCGCTGTAATTGCCCTGCAGGCCTGCTGAAAGAGATACTCTGTGTCAGCAGGAATAGCCTGATCCAGAACGGCAGGGTCGGGTTCAAGGGGAACTGACCATGGACGATTAAGGTATTCTTCCTTTACAGCGAGAATACGGGTCACGGCGTCCAGCAGGATCTCACGAAAACCGGGATCGGTTTCAAGTACCCGTGACAGATGATCCCACACCCGCTGATGAAGGCGGGGATCCAGGGAGATCATGATCATGTCGTTACCGGCACGCAGGGCAGCCTCCGCTGCCTGGGGAATGCTCTCTCCCCCCTGCTGGGCCCCGCTCATCCGCAGGTCATCGGTAATGACCAGCCCTCTGAAACCGAGGCGCACGCGAAGCAGATCATGAATCAGCTTCTTCGAAAGAGAGGCAGGTACAGCCTCACCGGTAACAGCCGGAAAAGCCAGGTGGCCGGTCATTATTGCGGGCAGCCCTTCAGGAATAAGCATTCGATACGGCAGAAGGTCCCGTTCCAGCAGTGTTTCGAGATCATCATTAATTATGGGAAGAAATCCATGGGAGTCCTCGTCGGCGTTGCCGTGACCGGGAAAATGTTTGGCCGTGGAAATTATTCCCTCCGACCGCATGCCGTGGTAGTAGGCCTGGGCCATGACGGCCACCATCGCGGGGTCCGAAGAAAAAGCCCTGGGTCCTATAACGTGGGCTTCCGGATTGACGTAGACATCCACGGTGGGGGCGAAGTTCATATTGATGCCCAGAACCCTCAATTCCGCAGCGATAAGTTTACCGCTCCGGTAGGCATCGTAGGGGAGTCCGCCGGCTGCAATACCCATGTTGCCAGGGGTAATGGAGGTTTCTCCCTTAACATGACGTACCCATCCCCCTTCCTGGTCAGTGGCAATAAAGAGAGGTATCCCGCGGCCGCTTTCGATTGCAGCCCTCTGCATGGTTCCCGATGTCCTGGCAAGGACCTTGAGGTTTTCTCCGTTCCATCCGAATATCTTGACGCCGCCGATATGCTTTTCTCTGATCCAGGAGAGAATGGCTGAATCTGCCCCGGGGCCGTGAAAGCCTATCATAAAGACCTGACCCAGAAGCTCTTCGTCGCTCATGGATGATGCCATGGATAAAGCCTGGGATTGTCCCATGTCTCGGTCTTTCCAGGAGATAGTCTCCGCCTCTGGTCCGTTGACAGCAGGGACGAATACGAAGAGAACAAGCAAAAAGACCAATCTCTGTGGGATCATCATCAGTGCTGAGCCCTGGAATTAATATACTCGGCCGCGCTTTTAGCTGCTATTGCACCTTCTCCGGCAGCAACCACGATCTGACGGAATGGGGTATTGCGTACCTCCCCGGCTGCGAAGAGTCCTGAAACGCTGGTTTCCAACCTTTCATTGGTAAGCAGTCTTCCCTGACGGTCTTTTCTGGCTTCCATGGAAAGCTCACTGCGCGGAACAGATCCAACGAAGACAAAGAGGGCATCCGTCCCATGTTCGGAGGTCTCCCCCGTTTTTTCATTCTTTATTGTAAGGGACTGCAGCTTATGCTGTCCATCTATTCTGATAATTTCACTAAACGGAAACAGCCGAATATGGGGGTTTTTTTTAACCCTTTCCACGAGACCCGAGCGGGCGTTCAGGCTTTCTCCCCGGTGAACAAGGCTGATTCTCTCGGAAAGGCCTGACAGGTACATGGCTTCATCACAGGCAGAGTCACCGCTTCCAACGACAGTTATACGTCTGTTTTTGAAAAAGGGGCCGTCACAGGCTGCACAGTAGGAGACCCCACGGCCGGTAAATTCCTTTTCTCCGGGTATATCCAGCCGCCGTGGTTTTGAACCGGTGGCAAGAATTACAGCCTTTGCCTCCATATCTCCTTTTGCCGTTTCCATAACAAAGCCGGCTCCCTTACGCTTCAGGGATATAACGCTGGTATTGAGGATTTCCACTCCCTGATTGCGGACCTGCATCTCGAGGCGCATTGAAAAGTCAACTCCGCTTACGGGATTCGGAAATCCTGGATAGTTTATCAGTTCGTTTACCACCAGCGACTGCCCTCCGGCAGCCATTTCCTCGATTACAAGGGTATCCAGTCGTTCTTCAAGGGCATATAACGCAGCGCTCAATCCCGCTGCTCCTGCGCCAACTATTATCAGGTCTCGCTGGGCCTGCATGGTTCAAGCTCCTTTGTTCTGCTTTCTGACATATTCCATATAAGACTAATCAAGTATTTCTTGATTCGAATGTAGTATACTCGTAATATTCTGACTATGGGAAGGCTATGAAAAAGGCAATACGACCGGCTTTATTCGCCGTACTGTACATTCTGTTTACTGTGAGTCTTCGGGCCCAGGATTTCCCCCGAATTGAACCGTCTCCCTGGACTTCCGAAATCGGCAGTCTGAAAGGCAGACCCTCTGTTTCCCGGCTCATTGATGCGGCCTTTTACGCATCGGGTCTCGGGAAGCAGGATTTCCCTGAGTATCGCAGAAAAATAAACTCTCTGCTTTCAGGGCTGCAAGGATATATGCAGGAAAAGCGAGGTACCCTTCCGCCGGGAGAGGCGGTGCTCCATTATCTTCATGAAAGACTTTTTACCCTTTACGCGGAACCCCAGACTCTGATTCATGTAAGCCTGGATACGGGCCGATACAACTGCGTCTCTTCGGCGGTTCTGTATACCATCGCTGCTCGCCACGTCGGATTGCAGGTCGAGGGTGTCGTGACTCCGGACCACGCCTTCTGCAGGGTAATCGAAAACGGCACCGGTACTGATGTAGAGACAACCAATCCCTACGGCTATAATCCCGGACAAAAGAGGGAGTTTATCAACGCCTTCGGCCAGACCGGCTTTACCTATGTACCACCGGGAAAGTATCACCTGCGGACCAGTATCGACGAAAGGGAGCTCATCGGTCTCATCCTGCAGAACAGGATTTCCAGGGCCCAGAGGGAAAACAGGATTGACCTGGCCGTTCCCCTGGCAGTGGACCGTTACGCCATGACGCGGACTGAAAGAACTAAGGCAGAAATGATCAAGGAATTCGTCAATTTTACCTCCGTTCTGAACGGAGAACGGCGATTCGACGAAGCTTTTGACTTTCTCGACGCAGTGCGCCTTCGCTGGGGGAACCATGATGAGTATGGTGCAATTATTGATACCCTTCTGTACAACTCCACGGTAATCGCTGGCCGGGAAGGACGGGAAGACGAGGCACTGGACAGGCTCTCCTTCCGTTATGAACAGGGGGACCTTTCGGAAGAGACCTTCCGGGACTACCGGTACACGCTGGGGGAGGGCCTTATCTACCGCTACAGTAAAGCCGGAGATCCCCTTGAATCACTTGCAGAACTGGAACGCCTTCGTCAGCAGGAGCTGATTTCCGACTCTATATACCGGGAGTATCGCGCTGTTCTTCATATCCAGAGGGCAAAAGAGATTTCCCGGGACCAGGGTGATCTGGAAGCACTGGATTATTTCAGGAGGGAAGGGCTTCAGTCCTCAGCGGATCCACGTCTGCGCCAGGCTTTGGAGGTATTTACCCACAACGCGGCGGCCTTCTATCATAACCGCTTTGTTTCTCTTTTTCGGGAAAAACGCTACAGGGAAGCGGAACTTCTGATCCAGGAAGGTCTTGAGAAGCTCTACGGAAACCCGCTGCTGTTGAAGGATCAGCAGATTCTCCGGCAGACGCAGAATCGCTGAATAAGCGTTTTCTTCCAGCCCATGGAACTCCATTTTCTTCTTAATCGGCGCTGTGAAACAGCCGAATATAGAAGAAGAGGAGTATCTATGTCTACCAAAGGTGTAAAAACTGCCACTGAACTTGTTCAGGTTATGAAACAGGAAATCTCTCTCATGGAAGAGTTCCGGTGCAACGAGGAAAAACTTCGAGATGCCCTCAAGCAGAGCGACTGGGCTTCGCTGTCGGACCATATGGAACGCATGGGTCAGATCGCCGACTGGATTGATACAACGGAAAAAAAACGCCGGGATGCCTATTCCGCCCTCTGTGCGGATTTCGGTGCCAATGAGTCTATTCCCTTTTACCAGGCAATAATGAGTCTTCCCGAAGAGCTGCGCTGCGAGTGTGCAGAGCTGTACCGCAGTCTGAAATTCACGACCGTTAAAATCAAGGGTGTTACCTGGAGTCTTGACAGCCATATACGCAGTGTCAGCGATACCATGCAGGCTGTACTGAACGAACTTTTTCCGTATCGCAAGGGCAGGATCTATTCCCGTCATGGAAAGACCAGAACCGCGGACACCGAACCGCTGGTGGTCAACCAGCACCTGTAAGGAGCTCTTAGAATGCAATCTACCTTTTCCGGTATAGAGATTGGAAAACGAAGCCTGATAGCCCACACACAGGGCATGACTACCGTGGGACATAACCTGAGCAATGCCTCTGTTGAAGGGTATTCACGTCAGCGGGTCCATTTCAAAGCAACTGATCCCCTCTATATGCCACAGCTGAACCGGGAGAATACTCCGGGGCAGATTGGTCAGGGGGTGGACATTACCCGGATAGAACGGGTTCATGACGAACTTCTGGAGGGCAAGATCGTCTCCAGGGCCAACGGCAGGGGGTACTGGGAGGCCAGGGACTCATACATGCTGCAGCTTGAACAGGTGTATAACGAGCCCACCGAATCTTCGGTCAGGACCCTGATGGACCGTTTCTGGGACTCCTGGCAGGAGTTATCCATACATCCCCAGGAGGGGGCTGCCCGTCAGGCAGTTGTCCAAAGGGGGGAGGCCTTGATGGACGGTATTCACCGTCAATACTCCCGAATGAAGGAGATTCGCAACATGGTGGAGGATGATCTGACCGCCACCGTGGGCAGGGTTAACGCGATACTCAACGATGTCCGCTCCCTGAACGAGGAGATCCTGAAAGTAGAAGCCCTGGGCGACAATCCTAACGATCTTCTGGACCGCCGGGATCTTCTGGTCAAACAGCTCTCCGGGCTCATAAATATTACCGTGGATAACCGCGATCCCGACGAATTCTCCATCCATACCCAGGGACGACATCTGATGCAGGGCAGGGTTCTCACTCCCCTGCGTACTGATCCGAATCCCCTGAACGAAGGGTATTCAACCGTACGCTGGGCGGAGAGCGGTGAAGAGGCGCATTTCACCGGCGGAAAACTCCAGGCTCTGCTGGATCTGCGGGACGGTGACATCCGTGGGGAAATACAGAAGCTTGATGTCCTGGCGATGAACTATATCGATCTTGTCAATGAAATCCACCGTTCCGCCTACGGTCTGGACGGAGAAAACGGCCGGGCTTTTTTCGAAGAGGTTCCCTTTGTAACGGATGTGGCGGGAAACTACGATCGCAACGGTGACGGGGAGTTCGATTCCTCCTATATCTTCCGGGTTACCGGTACGAACACTCTAAATCCTCAGGATCATGTTGGTCTCCAGGGAACCATTACACTATCCGGACCGCAGGGAAATATAGAAATACCCTATAATCCTACGGATACCGTCGGGGATGTGATCAGCCGAATTAATCGTGCCGGCGCCGAGGTCGTTGCCCGGCTTGACCAGTCCGGAAGGATGGCCATGAAGGCACTTCCTGCGACTGAGATAGAGAACCCGGATTTCGTTATACGCCATATAGAGGATTCAGGACAGTTTCTTGTGGGCTATGCCGGTATTCTCCAGAACTCGGGGGCCGAGGGTGCCTATGACTGGGAACAGGCAGATGCGGTTCTGGCATTCAGAGGCGGCGGGGACAGTTACGCCATAGCGCCGGTGGCCCATCCCTCAGGCTGGATAGAGATCACCGGAGCCCTGAAAAACGATATCAACAGGCTTGCCGCGGGCTTCGGTGAAAACGGCAGACCGGCAAACCCCGGGGACGGGAGCGCAGCCCTCTCTGTAGCCCAGCTCCGCACACGTCCCGTAATGCTTGGGAACCTGATGAGTTTCGACGATTTCTTTGCAGAGACCATAGCCGACGTTGGATTACGGGGAGAACAGGCCCAGCGGACCTTCGAGACGGAAAACCTGGTAATGAAGGAGCTTGAAGGGATGAAACAGGCCCTCTCGGGAGTCAATATAGACGAGGAATTCTCCCAGCTCATTAAATTTCAGCACGGCTACAACGCTGCCGCCAGGTTCATTAGCACCTTTAATTCCATGCTGGATACTATAATAAATCGCCTTGGAGTTTAATAATGAACAGAGTCAGCACGAACCAGGCAAATAATGATATGATCTACCATACTTATCGCCGTCAAAAGCTCATGAACGATCTTCAGAACAAGATGGCGGAGCAGACCAGGATCAGGGAGCTGCGGGATGATCCGGTCGCAGCGGCTCATTCAGCCCGTTTCCTCTCCCGGATATCCCGACTGGAACGCTTTCAGGAGAATGTGGAGAATGTTCAGAGTTTCCGAAGGGTAGCCGAGGGATACATGAACGAGGCCAACCAGATCCTCCACCGGATACGGGAAATTGCCGTACAGGGGGCTACCGGCACCTTTACCAAAGAGGACAAGAAGATCATGGGGCAGGAGGTCAATGAACTTCTGAAGGAGCTTGTGGAAGTCGCCAATGCCTCCGGTGCCGACGGCAGCAAACTCTTTGGAGGAGACCGGAACCTCACCGAACCCTTTCGTGCCCTGGAGGGAAGGCACCCCGAAATAAACGGCCGGGTAATATCCAAGGTAGACTATGTAGGGGGGAATAAAGACAACTTTGTCGAGATCTCCGACGAAAATCTGATTCCTTCAGGGTTCCGGGGTAACAGCATATTCTGGGCGGAACAGCATCAGATTTTCTCAGGTGTTAATGCTGAAAGCTATACGGTTCCAGAGGATACAGCGATCATGATCGACGGTGTCCGCATTCCCCTGGCGGCGGGGGACAATATTTACGGTATTATCGCCAGGATAAAGGACTCGGATGCGGCGGTGGACGCCTATCTGGATCCTGTTTCCAACTCCCTGAATATCCGCAGTACCGTACCCCATCAGATCCTTCTGGAGGATGAACAGGGAGGGTCGGTTCTGCAGGACCTCGGTGTGGTTTCAGGAAACGGCAGACCGCCTTTCAATATTGCCTCTGATGCACGGGAATCAGGCGGATCGGTCTTTGATATGGTAATATCCCTGCGGGACAGTCTCTACGCGGGGGACACTCTCGATATCGGAGGCCGGGGTATACAGGGGATCACCTCAGCTCAGAATAACCTGGTGCAGGAGATCGCAAAACTTGGATCCGTGGATGAACGGATGGAGATCGTCTGGAATCGTCTGAACCGAGAGATCCCCCAGACCCAGGAGCAGAACTCCCTGGCTTCGGATATTGACATGGCGGAGGCCATTCTTGAACTCAAGATGCTGGAATACACTCATAAGGCGGCCCTTCAGACCGCCGGACGCATACTGCAGCCGACTTTAATGGATTTTCTGCGTTAAGCACCAGTCTGAAAAGGAGTGTACCGTCATGATGATTGATACCAAAGCCTACGGGGCTACGGAAATAGACGAGCGGCAAAGGATTACCCTGCAGAAAGGACTCTTTGGTTTTGAGGATTATAGAGAATTTGCCCTGCTGGACTCGGATCATCCTCCCTTCTACTGGTTTCAATCCCTGAGCGAACGGGAAATAGCCTTTGTTCTGATAGACCCCCATATATTCCGTCCGGATTATTCTCCCTGTATTTCCGCTGAAGATCTTGAAGCCCTGGGGATAATCGGAGAAGGGGATGAAAATCTTCTGGTCTTCTCAATCGTAACCATCCCTGAGGAACAGAAGAGGATGACCGCCAATCTGCAGGGACCGCTTCTTGTTAACCGAAAGACCCGCCAGGGACGGCAGATCATTTCTGGCGACGAACGATGGCATGTACGGCACAGCATAATCGAGGAGATGAAACATGCGGGGGGAGATAGCGCATGCTGATACTCTCGCGAAAGCTGAATGAAAAAATCATTATTAATGATTCGATAGAGGTCTCTGTGGTGGAAATAAAGGGCGACCATGTAAAGCTGGGAATCCTTGCTCCGCGAAGTGTCAAGGTGTATCGTCATGAAATATACGAGGCAATCCAGAAAGAAAACAGGGCGGCCTCGAAAAGTCCCACGGACCTTGGAAGTCTGGCGGATTTCTTCAGCTCTTCTTCCCGTAAGACGGAGGATGATTAGCATCCTCGAGTTCATTGAAAATCTCGGCGAATCTTCCGTTCAGGACCCGGAATATCTCAACAAGGTCAGGGTCGAACTGGGTTCTGCTTCCAAGTAAAATCAGTTCCGAAGCTTCTTTATGACACATTTCATTCTTGTATGGGCGCCTGCTGCGCAGGGCATCGTACACATCCGCAATGGTAACGATCCGGGCGCTTAAAGGAATCATGTCCTCCATCAGTCCGTAGGGGTAGCCGGAACCGTCCCAGCGTTCATGATGGCTCCTGGCAATCTCAACAGCCATGGGATCAGGATAGGCAGCAAGAATATAGGCGCCGTTCAGGGTGTGGGTTGTCATGATTTCCCACTCCCAGTCCGCCAGGGGCCCTTCTTTATTCAGTATATCGTCAGGAACACCTATCTTGCCCACATCGTGCATGGCGGCCAGAAAGGAGATGTTATCCACAAATTCCCGGTCCACCTGCAAATCGGTTCCGTCCTCGTACATATACTCAGCCATAAGGGAGGCAAAGCGGTTTACCCGTTCGATATGATTACCTGTATCGTTGTCTTTCATACGGGATGCTTCAAGAAGACTTAAAAATATTGCCCGTAAACTTTGCTTGTGGCTTTTGGTAGCATCATGAAAATATGCACAGTAGCCTTCGATGATTTCATCGGAGAAGGGTTCCTGAAAGATGGGTACTATGTGAACGTTGGTAATAAGCCTTGGGTGATGCTGGAACCTGCTTTCTCCATCACCAGTAAAGGAATAGCCTGTAGAAGGATCTTTGAGTTGATGGAAGAGAGATCTACCATCAAGTCCGGTAAGCTGTGCAAAGCTCGCTATGTGTTCACCGGTGCAGTCGTCCGGGCGATGAAAGAGAATCTGGAAGGCTCTGTTTACCCAGCTTACATGCAGATCAGCCCCCAAAACAGCCTGTGGAACCGCGCTATTCCTGTGATGATTCTCCTTGAAACGGATGATATCCGTCTTTTCATTCTCCATTGCCCTTCTCCATGCCCAGCTCTGCTTCACTTTTTCGAATGTACAAGGGACCCTGGGCAGGGGCATCCGGGCCCTGCTTGTCAAGTTGAAGCGGGCCCAGAATAAGCATGTCAAATACTGCTGTCGGCGAAAATGGGGCAAAGGAAACATTCTCTGTAACGGGAAGTCTGGATTTAAACAGCTCAGCATCAGGACCTGCAATAAGAATCCCCTGAGATGTATGGTAGCGGCGGATAATCTCCATGGCGCTCAGATCGAAGTATTCACTCTGTCTGATTCCACCGGTATAGCAGGCGCCGTAAAAGCGCCCTTTCCTGGCGTCGATTACCGGAATAACAGGAAATGCGCAAAAAGAGTAGGGGCGAACGAGAATATCCGGTACGGGTATGGATACCACCGGCACTCCGCTCCCGGCAGAGAGCCCCTTGGCAAGGGACATACCGATACGCAGGCCGGTAAATGAACCGGGCCCGCGGGCGCATACAATAAGATCCAGATCCTGTATGGAAGTTTCCGCATCGGAGCAGATCTGCTGAACAAGAGATGCCAGCAGTTCTCCGTGGCGAAGGCCGGTGTCGCGAATTACGGCGTATCTTCCCTTCGGGGTTTCAAGAGCAAGGGATAGTACAGGGCCGGAGGTATCAAAGGCCAGAATTTTCATCGGCTGCAGGGTCCTTCGATCTTTTCTACTGTTACGATCCTGTCTCCCGTGGACCGGACAATTTCCAGGGTAACCCGCAGGTAGCAGGAAGGTAATTCGGGAAGGCGATCGATCCATTCTATTATGGAAATTCCCCCGTCATACAGGATTTCATCAATCCCCAGATGAATAAGTTCCTCTTCGTCCTCCAGGCGGTATAGATCCATATGATATACCGGAAGCCTGCCGTAGTATTCAGAAATTATGGTAAAGGTCGGACTTGTTACGGTATCTTCTACACCCAGGGCTTCGATGATCCCCTTGGCCATGGTTGTTTTCCCCGCCCCCAGGCTTCCCTCAAGAGATACAATATCACCCGCTTTCAGGGTACTTCCTATACTGCGTCCCAGGGAAATCGTTTCATCGGGAGAACTGCATCTGTGGGAATTCAGAACAGTCTCCCCTTTTTTTCCATAGTAGAAATATAATCTTTAACTTTTTTCAGGGCAGGGACCAGGGGGTAATGGATTGAAGTGGGAAAAGAGACTGATATATCGAGGTTTCCCGTGGCTGTTCGCTCGAGGGTAAATTCAACAATCGCTTCCTCTTCTATTTTTCCGGCGGAATATACGAGTGAACCGGTGTATTCGTTCCTGTAATGAAGGGGCGTCTCTTTCTTTGTGAGATTGCGAATCTCATGTATTTTCATGGGCTTAACTTTAGGCAAAAACTTGTGAGAGGTCAATATCAGGAAACGGGGAATCAGGAGTTGCTGTAATTATAGATATAGGCATTAATATTGTTGAGGTTACGCTTGCTGATCCGGGTAAACATGATGTGCATTACCCCTCCGAAGGGTCGCGCTTTTCTGGTATGCATAACCTTGCCGTAAAAGGAGATCTTTGATCGCTGATCGGTTTCAAAATCGACCTTGACAAGATCTCCTTTTGCCAGGGGTCTGGATGTGCGGATGCTGCACCCTCCGCTGGATATGTCCAGCATGGTGGCCAGGGTTCCGCGATTGCCTTCCACGTAAGCCCGCTTTTTTGCGTCTTTTCCTATGCCGTCGGTCAGGATTCGCACGGGGAAAAAGTATGCAGGACGCTCTATGCTGCGCCGTCGATATTTCCGCTGCTGAGCCTGGGTTATGGCGGATGTGTGGTTCAATAACAGGGCATCTGCAGACCGGACTTTGCCATAGCCGCTGATCTTTGTTGTAAAGGAGTATCCCTGTCCGTTGGAACGCCAGAAAAAAACATTGACCTTTGTCCAGCGTTTCCATCTGATCTGATGGCCTTCCGCATCCTGTGGAACGGAGACTGCCAGAGACCCTTTGAGATTGGTAAGAAGCTTGCTCTGAAAACGTCCCCCGTGTTCGGGGGTAAGGACAAGCTGTATTCCCGTATTCAGCTGTTTCGTGTTCGAATAGAGGGTCTTGCGGCTGGCATTACGTTCAATAGTCTGCTTTATACGGTACAGTTGGAGCTTCTGATTTTCTTTCTGCTGCTCCGAAGCGCTCAGGCTGTCGATGCTCTGAATCCCGCGTCTGAGGAGTGAGTCAAGCTGGGAAGAGTTGTACAGAATATTGTTGGGATTGACCGGCTGAAAGCGTTTAATCAGGTTCTGAATGGTCTTAATCTGGGCATGATTCAACCCCAGATTTTTAGCCCGAACATAAAAGGAGCGCTTGCTGAAGCGCCTGTTAGCCCCGGAAGATGGACGAGCTGTGGAATTCCTGGAAGCAGCATTGGCTATAAAAAGAAACACGATAAATCCGGCAAAGATTACTCCGGCAATCACCATGGAGACCGGGTCTGTCTCTTTCCACTGAAAGGTCGTCTGGATAAGTATATTCATAGGCTGCTGTCCGTAAAAGCCGGCAAGTTTTCGATAGAATTGGTCAGTTCCCGAATTTTCGGAGCGATCTCATATTCCAGAAGATCACCTATAAGGATCGAGTCCTCGGCTTCCATAGCTTCCGTGAGTTCCTGGAATTTCGTGTTAAGATCGATATAAAACTCTTCAAAGGATACCCCGTCTATCTGCCGGGTCATAAGGTTTTCCCCGTCCCGTTCCTTGAGAAGGGGATACAGCCTGGTAAGCTTCTCACTTATTTCGCTGAAGGCTATAACCATCTCCATAGCCTCTTTTTCCTTGCTGGTCTGAAGCAGAATCGGGATCTCTTCGAGTTTTGTTATGTAGGATTCAAGCAGAGAGGCAGTCGAACGAAGTTCCATCAGGGGATTTGCGATTTCCCTGATTCGTCCCTCAATAAATATGCAGAGATTGGCTGAAAAATCCTTGAGTTCCCCGGGAATGCTGACGGACTCTCCTTTGAAAGTAAGCTCCGACATAAGCCGCGAGAAGACCTCCGACACGGGCTTGTCACCAACCTTCAGCCTGAGTATTGAATCAATATTGCTGATGACAGGCCCTGCTTCTGAGGATAAATCCTTGAGAAGTTTGACGTCACCGTCGTGAAGAGCCCGGTACATGTAGGAAAAGTACTGCAGAAGGGTAGAGTAGCGCTCTATACTGAGTTCGTTGAGGGCTTGGGCAAAAACTTCCAATTCCCCTATGGAATCCACAGGGATATCCATCAGGGCCTCGTCATCGGAAATTGAGGCAGCTTTTCCGTTAATAAGCAGGCCGGTAATAAAAAAGCCTTCCGCCACAAGCCATGTATCCAGTTGTCGGACAACCTCCCAGGCATTTTTTTCTTCTTCCAGGTGCACATCTATCGGATTGCTGTTTATTCTGATTTCCATGGTCGTCCTTACCGCTTATGTACTGGTTTTAATCACGGTTGCGATTATTAAAATTCTCCAGAGATCTGGAGCTATCCTCAAGCTGCTGCAGGGCTCCCTCCATCATACCATACTCCCGGCGTAACTGCTGCTCTTTCCGTTCGAGACTGCGTTCGATATTGACGATTTCCCTGTTTGTTCTGTCGATCTGGCCATCGATTGCCGAGGTTTTATAGGCAATTATGCCCCCGGTCTGAACGTAAGGCCGGATATAGCTGTCAACGGAGACCGCTGCTCCCTGGTCAACGATCAGGTCTCCGTCGGAATCATAGCCGAAGAGGTCCTTTACACTTTCCATTCGGGACTCAAGTGCCTTGTCAAGGGCGGCTTCGTCTATTTCCAAATAACCACGAAGCCTGGAGGCGCGCAAGCCCCCACCTGTTCTGGTATTGGTGGAAATTCCGATCTGTGCCAGCAGCGACAATTCACTTCCGGACCGGGTGGTGTAAGGATCCATCATTATCCGCTGAAGACGGTTTTTCATTTGGGTCAGGCTGGATTCTCCCTGAAAAAGCCCGAGCTTTTCAAGGGCGCTTTCCCGTTCTTCGTCGCTCAGATAATCCAGTTCATCAACAATCGTCTCATCGCGACCGGTATAAATGTTTATCTGGCTGATCAGCTGATTGTAATAACCCACGAATTCGATTATGGAATCCTTGGCGGCTTTCCTGTCGGGGGTTATTTCAAGGTCAACCGTTCCGTCTCCGGGACGCCGAAGATCCAGGGTTACCCCCTGAATTACATCATCAATCTCGTTGGATTCCCGGATTACCTCGATTCCGTCCACTTCGATGACTGCGTCCGAAGCAGTGGCCACAGGATTCTTCGGTTCGAGGTCTCCCCGGGAATCGGGATCGTAAAAACGGACCGCCGAAACACTGAGCCTGCGATGAGTGTTTAAATTATCCACCATCAGAGCACTTATGCTGCCGCTTCCGGCTTCCAGGGGAACCTGGACAGTCTGTGTACCCCCCTGGTCCCGCAGAGGGGGGAGCCTGACTGTGCTGCCTGCCTGCCGGAGACTCAGAATGTTCATGTCCAGGGTTTTTTGCGGCGGGGGAGGAGCTTGCCAGGCAGGCAATGAAGGATCGGTACCGAAATTGCGTACCGTTACATCATCAATGCTTACCCCTCCCGGATCGGGGGCAGCCGGTCCGGAAGGAGGTTCGGGAGGAACGTATTCGTCCTCCGGCAGTTTCTCTATCTCCACGGTGAACTCGAGCACGAAGCCCGATTCGGGTCTGATGGGGGGAGTGAACTGAATCTCCCGGCGGCTTTGGGGTTCAAGAAGCAGCTTGCCTTCACGTATGACAGATGATCCTGAATCTGCTCCAGCGGGAGTGCGAACCGTATCGGGGGCCGGCTCTATGGTACGGGAGCCGGCAGCTGCCTGTTTGAGTATCCCTGCCTGCAGGGCAAAATCCCGGGAGTCCTCGAGAAAGTTTATAGTATTTGAACTGCCCGTACGGGTTCCCTCTATCATCAGTACCTGACTTGAAGGCGTATTCTTTACAACCGAAGTGCGAAGCAGACCGTTGGACCTCCGTTGAAGAGTCGCGGCAAAGTCCGCAAGGGTTCCTCCTTTATAGGAAAAGGAGAATTCCCGTTCCCCGATGCTGAAGCCGTAGGTGCCCTCGGAAACACGAAAATTATTGTCAAGGCTGTCGGATAAAAACCGGTCGGCCCGGGCGACTTTTTTTACACTGATGGATCTGGTCTCTTCAACCGCCTCTCTGGAGGCAGTTGCTCCCATAACGCTTTCATCGCTGGAGACGGCCAGTCGTTCCATGAAGGGATTTTCAAAACCAAAAAGCTTTTTGGCACTGTCCTGGACCCGGGCGAGGCCCCTGTTGATCTCCTGCCAGTTGCGCTTCTGAAGCTTGAAAGTCTCAATGCGCTCCTCGGCCCGGGTAAGGGGAACTCTTTCAAGCTTCATGAGATCATCGATCATTTTGTTGGTATTGTATTTACTTGATACACCCGGGATCGAGAAGTCGGACATTAGGCGTTGCGTCCTCTACAAAGACTGGTTTTAAATCTCCTCGTCGAAGAGCAACCCGATGGCCTCCTTGAGCCGCATGTGCAGTCGCTGCAGCCCTTCGTGAGGGATTTCCTTAATTACTTTATCGGTTTCCCGATCAATCACCTTTACCACTACCTGGTTCAGGTCCCTGTTGACAGAGAACTTGAGCCGACGGTTAAAGGCATCACTGAAATTGACGATCTCCCTGAGCATCCGTTGTACCTCTTCAGGACTCGGGCCCTTTTCGATGGGAATCGTTCGTGGTTGTTCAGCCCTGGTTTCAACCGGACGCTTCGGCTTCCATGCGTTTGCGTCGTTCAGGTGTCCCTGAACTGCTCCACCATGACTGATTGCGTTAATGTCAAGGTCCATTGTTTTTCTCCCTGGATTACTCCATTAATACCAGGCTCTAGGTCAGTTCACGTCGATGAAGAACAATGAAGTAGAATGAACTATGATAATGGAGAGAAGGGAAGAAGCGCGGTTTCTTCCCAACCCCCTTTGCCTCAAGAGATGACGTCCAGAAATCTCTTGAACAGCAGTAAACGGAGTATGATAAATACTAAAGAAGCTGTAGAACAGATTGGGTCTTCATGTTAGCCTGAGCGAGCATCGCCGAACCAGCCTGAGTCAGGATCTGGTTTTTCGCATAATCAACCATTTCTGTGGCCATGTCGACGTCACGAATTCGTGACTCCGCAGCCTGAAGGTTCTCAGCAGCGATAGCGACGCCTTTCGAGGCTTCTTCAAACCTGTTCTGATAAGCACCCAAGTCGGCCCGCTGTTTAGAGACGGTCCGCAGAGCACTATCTACCATACCGATAGCCATGTTCGCCGATTCAGGGGTGGAAATAGAGATCATCTCTCCTGCCGCTCCCTGAGCGCCTTGCAGACCGAGAGCCTGAGCGGTCATCGTTCCGATATATACCCGCTCGCTCTGGTCCATGTTAGCTCCTACCTGGAACTGCATGACCCGGTCGGATTCCCGGGCAAAAGCGCCGGTCAGCATATTCATGCCGTTGAACTGCGCGTGGCTCGCAATCCGGTTGATTTCATCAACCAGCTGAGAGACTTCAACCTGGATCTGCATACGGTCCTCGTCAGAGTAGATACCGTTGGCAGATTGTACAGACAGTTCCCGCAGGCGGTGCAGAATATCCTGGGTTTCCTGAAGGTAGCCTTCAGTAGTCTGGATAAAGGAGACACCGTTTTCTATGTTGCGTTCTGCCTGGTTGAGTCCACGAATCTGGCTCCGCAGCTTTTCGGATACCGCAAGCCCGGAAGCATCGTCGCCGGCCCGATTGATACGCATACCGGAACTGAGTTTTTCTATGTTGCTGTTCACCTCTTTGCCTTTCAGCGCGAGGTTCCGGTTGGCGTACATGGCTGACATGTTGTGATTTATTATCATATAACCCTCCTGGATCGATTGAGAGGCATCCTTTGCCTCTCTGGAAAGAAAGTATGTCACTATCGGACAGCCGAAAGGCTTGTTGTTCCGCGCGCCTTTCGCTCCGTTATGCCATCCGACGTAACAGGGAGGCCTTCCGCATCCACGGTTTTAACCGGGAAGGGAAGATCTCCCCATACCGAACATACTAAACCCGGAGGGTTTTTTTCAAAGAACTGACGGTTTTACCTTACTAATATAACCCTCTATCCCAGAAGTTGCAACACAGACTGTGTTTTCATGTTGGCCTGGGCCAGCATAGCGGTTCCAGCCTGTACCAGAATCTGGTTCTTTGAGTAGTCAACCATTTCAGATGCCATGTCCACGTCACGGATACGGGATTCCGCTGCCTGGAGGTTTTCTGCTCCCACGGTAATCCCTACAACAGCGTGCTCAAGACGGTTCTGGTAGGCTCCCAGATCAGCCCGTTGTTTGTTGATCTTTTTCAGTGCAGCATCGAGGGTTCCGATTGCCCTGTTGGCATTGTCGGGTGAAGACATGCTCAGAATTTCGTTGGAACCGATGTCCCGAACACCCAGGGCGTTGGAGGTCATGGTGCCGATAAAAACCCGTTCCCGCTGGTCCATGTTGGCGCCGATGTGGAACCACATGGAAGCTGTGACGACGTTTTCCCCCATGTCGGCTGCGAAACGTCCGGTCAGCATGTTCATTCCGTTGAACTGTGCGTGACTCGCGATACGGTCGATTTCATCAACCAGCTGGGAGATCTCAACCTGGATCTGCATACGGTCTTCGTCGGAGTAGATGCCGTTGGCGGACTGAACAGCCAGTTCCCTCATCCGGTGCAGTATGTCCTGGGATTCCTGCAGGTAGCCTTCCGTGGTCTGGATAAAGGAGATACCGTTCTCAGCGTTGTCTGCAGCCTGATTCAGACCGCGGATCTGGGAACGCATCTTTTCCGATACCGCCAGTCCGGATGCATCGTCCCCGGCGCGGTTGATCCGCAGTCCCGAAGACAGCTTTTCCATGTTGTCGTTGACAGTCCGGTTTGTCTGGTTGAGGCGATTGTTTGCGTAAATCGCGCTCATGTTGTGATTAATGATCATCTCTTCCTCCATGAAAAGATTGTTAGAAAAAGGCATCCTTGCCTTTTTTCTTTTTCAGGAAAGTTTTGCTAAACCCTGAATACGCTATTCCGATAAACAGAATAGGGGGGAGAAGACTCCCGACGTACCACAGTACAGCCTACTTTACCTTACTCACACCTTCGGTACCCCGGACCTTAAACTTTAGAGAGAAAAAGAAGAATATGTGTATTTTTTTCCAGTTTTATGGTTCCAGAAAATTCAGAAAGTTCAAGGCAATGGGATCCTTCGGATCAATCTCGAGGACTCTTCGAAAGTGTTTCCCGCTTTCTGCCGGGTTTCCCTGCTTCAGGGCGATTATCCCCAGGTTGGAGTGAATTTTGACGTTGTCCGGTTCCAGTTCCAGCGCCTTTTCCAGAAAACCGCGGCTTTCGTCAAATTTTCCGTTCTCCATTGTACAGATGGCCAGTTCATTTAAAATGTCCGTCTGGGCTTCGCTTAAGTCAAGGGCTGTCCTGAAGCATTTTTCAGCCTCGTGATAATTTCCCGTTCGCCTCAGGGCCCACCCCCGGAGAAACCATGCCGTCCAGGTTGCATCGGATTCAGCCAGAAAGGTATCAATCAGACTGATGGACTCCTTTTCCCTGCCCTCCAGGATTGCAGAGTAGGCTTCCTGAAACTGGGCGTCCAGCCGTTTTCTGGTTTTCAGCTCGTCAATAATCTCCCGCACCCTGCTGCTGTCTTCCTGTTCTGCCAGCTCTTTGAAGGTGTAAAGGGCTTTTTCATGGTTTCCGATACGGAGATAGAATTCCGCAGCCGATTGCAGAGCCTGAACAGACCGGGGATCTATGCTCAGGGCGCTTTCGTAGGCCAGACTGGTTTTTTCCAGATAGGTCTGACACAGGGAGTCATTCCCAAGCTGCTGATACGAGCGTGCACGGCTTTCGTAAACCTGGGCACGGTTGAACCATGAAGCAAGTGAATTGGGGTTAACCGCAGCTGCAGTGGTAAAGAGCTCTTCCGCCAGATCGTAATCGTGGTGTTTTGCCTTTTCAATTCCCGCCCTGACAAGCTCCGATTCAATATTCGGTTTTACGGCAAGAACAAAACGGCGATAATAGTCGGCATTTTCATGCTCCGGTGAAAAGGTGATTACCCTCAACATTCCGGAGACGATCATTTCCCAGCTGATTGATGATACATCCAGCTTATCCGACGGCGACTGTACCTCCACCGGGAGGAGTATGGCGGGATCGATGGAAAAATCTCCCAGCGAGAGGCTGAACTGTTCAGGGATGGAAATAAAATAGACCGAATCGAGGGGGTTTCCTGGCATAATCAGCTGAAGTTTCCTTTTTTGCTGCGCTGAGCATTAAAATACTCGTTAATCAGGAGTTTGTATTGGTAGGGGACCTTGGCGTCGTCAAAATTGATGGCAGCGGCTACGAGGTCCTTTCGGCCCGCTACCGTTTCGGTTCGTACCACCGAACCGTCAAGGCTGATCTGCTTGTTCCGTTCTGCGAGCTCAAAGCGGAGAAGTGCATTCTTGTTCAAAAGAAATTTTCCAATTCCCGGAAGAATCAGCTTTGATCCGGAGAAAGAAAGGTCCCGAATAATGCACTTCCGGGGAATCCCGTCTATATAAACAAGACCTGTTTTGGATTTCAAACCGAGTTTACGTATCGTTTCGGCGGTAATCTCTATACGTTCCTCTCTGCGCTGGGAGGAGTTGATATTGGCCTCTGCCAGAGTTCCCAGTATCAGGATAAGATCGTCAGGAGGCCTCTGGGTGTATTCGAGGCTCAGGAAATTCAGATTCGGTTTGGATTTATCGTAGGGGGTAAAGCCGTTAATTTTGCTGGTGACAAAAAAACTCAAAGGAGTACTCTTGTCTTCCTGGGCAAAGGCCAGATGCAGGGTAACAAGATTATTCGCGCTCTTGAGTTTTTCGTAAAAACTTTTATTCAAGGAGGCGATAACCTTGGCTCCCCTCATTGAACACGAATAGAGCACGCAGGGCCAATGATCACCGAGGCACTTGATATGGGTATTGCGCTGCAGCAGCCGCGTAGCCCGGATGACATCCTTTGTGAATGTCAAATTTACCTCATTATGCTTCTCAAAAAAACGCGAAAGCTGCTGACTTGTAATTAAGGCCATACAGCTAAGGATAGTAACTTCTGGCTGTACCCGTTGTCAATCGCAGGCAGGAGAGAAAAGAGGGAACGGCATATGCGGCAGCGACGACTCAGTCGAGACTCTCTTCCAGTTTTTGAATCATTCTGCTCGTGAGCTCAGAAAGGGCGGTATCGTCCTTTTCTGCAGACATATCTGATCGCTCCTTGTAGAGCTCGTCAATCAGGAAGAGGGAAGTAAGGATGGAAATCTTCAGGGGGTCATCAATTCTTGTCGAGTTCCGGACTTCACGGGTTTTTTCGTGAAGATAATTAATAAGCTGGGAAAGGTACTGAGGATCTTCATCGGTATTGACCTTGAGAGTCGTGCCGAGAATATCAATCATCAGCGGTTCCTTTCCCATTATATGCGCCTGTTTCGGCTTTTAGAATATGTCGAGTTCCGCGTCTTCAGATTCCGGCTCGGTATCAGTTTCCGAAGACTCTTCCTCATCCAGGTCGGACCCTTCGTAGGTTTCCGGTTCTTCTTCAGTGGAATCTGATTCGGTCTCGAAGACTTTTTCCTCTTCAGATGAGGGTTCCGCACTTTCTCCGGTCTTTTCCAGAGCCGAAAGGGTATCCAGGGCCTTTCTAAAACCAAGCTCTACTTCCGACTGGTCTTCTTTCAGCCCGGACAGCAGGACTTCCAGCTCGGATATCTTTTTCTGATAGCTCTCAAGTTTATCCTTGAGCATCCGGTTTTCGGATTTCAGGGATGAAATAAGCTCTACCGCCTGGTTGACCTTCTGATCAAGCAGGCGGACCTGTTCAAGCGTAATCATACGCGTTTAAACTCCCAGAGCTGATTTTGCCGTATCCACAACCGCATCAAAAGCCTTCGGATCTTCGATAGCCATGTTCGACAGGGCTTTGCGGTTTATCTCTACCTGTGCTTTTGACAGACCGTTGATAAAACGGGAGTAGGTTATTCCCCTGTCCCGGCAGGCTGCTGAAATACGGGCGATCCACAGTCTGCGGAATTCCCGTTTCTTTGCCCGGCGGTCCCGGTATGCATATACGCCGGCTTTGGCTATAGCGTCTTTTGCTGCCCGAAAGTTACTTTTTCTTCGTCCCCAATATCCCTTGGCGGATTTGAGTATCTTTTTTCGTCTGTCGTGACGTCTGGTTCCGTCTACTGCGCGTGGCATTTATTAGGTTCTCCTTTGCTTAAGTATAAGGCATGAGCACTCGGGCCCGCTTGACTTCCGCTTCACTCAAAATTCCGGTCTTGCGAAGTTTGCGTTTCCGTTTCGTACTCTTTTTGGTCAGAATATGCCT
>Ga0334900_1001743_pt1 | contig 21856 bp, 22 predicted proteins | sample GraSluR3_MG_2_FD_207231 | JGI IMG/M metagenome (GOLD analysis project Ga0334900, IMG submission 207231) | Sludge microbial communities from methane-producing bioreactor in Wageningen University, Netherlands - Granular Sludge_31_08-R3 | ecosystem: Engineered > Bioreactor > Anaerobic >...
GACGGGCTTTGCCCACCGGATGAACCGGCCGGTGAAGATCGTGTCCGGCATCCTGCTGTTTCTGATCATCCTGGCGGCCATCCTCAACAACAAGGAGATCTTCGTGAGCTCTTTCAGAAACGTGGGGCCCGTGGCGCTGTCACTGAATCTTTTCATGCTTTTCGTCGGATACTTCTCTGCCCGCCTGTTCCGGCTGAACCGACCCCAGCGCATCACCATCTCGGTCGAATCCGGCATCCAGAACGGCACCCTGGGCATCACCATTGCCTCCACCCTGCTGCACAACGACGTGATGGCCATCTCCCCGGCCATTTACAGCCTGATCATGTTCATGACCGCGGGAGGGATCATCGCCTGGGCCAACCTCGGATGGAAGACCCTGGCTGCAAGGGCCTGATAAAAATTGACCGGCCTGCTGACGGTGTCAGTGCCGTTTTTTTTTAAATTGCGCATGGGGGTGTCACCCCTTGCACAAACGACCCAGGCACTCGATCATGACCAGCCCGGAACCCATTCAGACCGTTACCGTATCCTTTTTCCGCTACGAAGGGAAAAACAGGATTTGGGGCATGAAGCAGATGAAATGCCTCAGGGAGCCGCTGCGGCAATGGGAAGGACTGGCGTTTTTCAAACCCCTGGGAACCGGAGGGGGAACCGGTTACAGCCTCTGGCCCGACTTCGGGGTGTACGGGCTGCTGGCGGTATGGGGCTCAGAGGCAGCTGCCCGGGAGTTTACGGACTCTCCCCTTTTTAACCAGTTCATACAGAGAACCAAGGAACGGTACACGGTATTTCTCAGGCCACTCAGCTCGCGTGGCTCCTGGTCCGGTTTCAGCGCCTGGCGTTGCAGTCCGCCCGACCCGGACAGGCCCCTGGCCTGCGCCCTCACCCGTGCCACCCTCAAGCCCCGTTTTCTCCTGAAGTTCTGGAGCATGGTACCCGGGGTAAGCACCTCCCATGCAAATGCCCCCGGGCTGCTTTTTTCAAAGGGCATCGGGGAAATCCCTTTGTTGGAACAGGCCACATTCAGCATCTGGGAGAACTGGAAAAGCCTCGAAGCATTTGCCTACAAAACGGCCCATGCCGAAGCGATCCGGGTCACCCGGAAAAGAAAAGGGTTCCGGGAGGAGATGTTTACCCGCCTCCAGCCCTTTGATACCCTGGGAACATGGAACGGCGGGGATCCGCTTGCCCCCTTCCTCTGATGCCGGCCGGAGACCACACATCCCCCCTGCGCTGACGCATCCCGGAGGGCGGGCTTCCCGCCGCCCGCCATTTCCCGGCAGCCTGCTTCCCGGCCCGGTTCGGGCCCCTGTCAGAATACACGAAAGCCCGGTAAACAAATTACGGCATGGATGGTTGATACAATATAATTATTTACCTATTTATTTCTTTAATTATATATGCCATGAACACCAAAGATATTTTCCGCCTGTTCAAAGCCATCGATGCATTCGACACGGAAACCTTCCTGTCCTTCTTGTCGGACGGGGCCGTGTTTCGCTTCGGCAACATGCCGCCCGTGGCGGGCAAGGACAACATCCGCCCCTTTCTCGAAGGCTTTTTCCAGTCCATCAAGGCCATCCGGCACGACCAGGTCGAAGTGTGGGAACAGGACGATGTGAAACTGATGAACGGGCGCGTGACCTATACCCGCCACGACGGTTCCCGGTTAACGGTTTATTTCGCCAATACGTTCAAAATGGAAGGGGACAGGATCGGGGAGTACCTGATCTTCGTGGACACCTCCCGGCTCTACGCGGAGACCACCCGGGAAGAGAATGAGAGGGCGGTGATGGAGTCGGGCGCTTAAGCCTTTGTCCGGGACTGTACGGCGGGGCGAACCACCCGGAATGAACAATCCCGGGGAGTTTTCGGTTTACCAAGCAAAGAAAGACAATCGACCGTTAAACCCATTCAACCCTGATACCATGAGCAAACATTTTGCAGACGCACGCTGGGAAGGCAACCTGGCCAAAGGGAAAGGCACCTACACTTTGAGGACCAGCGGACAGGAGGGAGCCTACCGCTTCTCCAGCCGGTTCGAGAACGACAAACAGCAGTCAAGCCCCGAGGAGCTGATCGGAGCGGCCCATGCCGCCTGTTTCTCCATGGCCCTCTCGCACGGGCTGGACCAGGCGGGCTTTACCCCCGAGAGCGTGGAAACCGAGGCCGTGGTCACCCTCGACAAAACCGATGCCGGCTTCGCCATTACCGGCATCCTGCTGAAAACCCGCGGCAAGGTGCCCGGCATCAGCAAGGAGCAGTTCCTGGAGCAGGCCGAAGGGGCCAAGAAAAACTGTCCGGTGTCCAAAGCCCTGCAGGCCGTAAGCATCGAACTGGAAGCCGAGCTGGACTGACCCCTGTTGCAGGCAAGAAAATCCGACCGCCGCACCCACCTGGATGCGGCGGTTTTTTTTTACACGGGTGTAACAAATCCCGCATGACTCCGTCAGGTAACAAACCGGAACGGTCCCGCCGGCTTCCTGCAACAAACTTACGAACCATGAAGACAATCAAATGGCTGGTCATCACAGGCTGCCTGATGGCCGCCGCTGGAATTTACGGACAAAACCCCTCGGCGCCCCCAAGGGCACAGGTCATGACCCTCGGGGTGTTTCACTTTGCCTATCCGAACCTGGATGCGGTGAAGACTGCCGAAGAGGACCAGGTTTCAGTACTGGATGAACCCTATCGGTCTGAGATCCTGGCCATCTGCCGCGCCCTGGGGGAATTTCATCCGACGATCATCGCCGTGGAAGTCCTGCCGGAAAACCAAACCAGGCTCGATTCCCTCTATGGTCTTTACAGGGAGGGGCGGTGGACCCTCAGCCGGAATGAGGTGCAGCAGCTGGGATTCCGGATGGCCGCGGAGGCCGGGCTCGACAGGGTCTGGTGCGTGGACGACCCGGGCAGGCATTATGACAATGTCTGGTCCTTGTTCGGCGACAGCACCCGTTTGGCCCGGTTCAGTGAATACCACAGCCACTTTCCCGACTCCGCCTACCTGGTCCCCGTTCCCGACACCCGGGTCAGCAGCATCACGGAAGCCCTTCTGGCGGCCAACGACCCCCGACGGGTGCAGGAAAGGCTGGGGGTTTACCTGCTGAATCCCTTCAAATATGAAGAGGAGCCCGGAGACTTTGCCGGCGTGGACTTCGAAACGGGGCGGTGGTTTAACCGCAACCTGCGCATCTTCCGCAACGTTCAGCGCATCCCGCTTTCACCGGACGACAGGATCCTGCTCATCATCGGCGGGGAACACCTCAACCTGCTGAATCCTTTTTTCGAGGCCTCTCCCGAATTTGAACTGATTTCCCCCCTGCCCTTCCTGGAAAGGGCCGGAAACCCAGACTGAACCCGGCGTCCGGCCGTGTTGCCTGGCCAGCCTGCCGTGGAGGCTACTCCCTGCGGTGTTTGTCAAACCAGTGGTACAGGTACAACTGGGTCCGCAGGTAATTCGACGGGTTGCTGCCCGTGCCGTGAAACTCGTTGGCGAAGCGGATCATGGCCGTGGGAACCTGCAGCACCTTCAGCGCCTGGTAGTATTCTTCCGTCTGGGAGATGGGCGTGCGCAGGTCGTTCACCCCGCACATGAGCATGGTCGGGGTGGTGACATTGCCCACATACATCAGGGGCGAGCGCCGCAAATGCTCCGAGGGGTCTTCCCAAGGGTATTTCTCGAAGTTCCGGTACCAGCTCACCCCGTCGGTCGTGCCGACAAACGACAGCCAGTTCACCACCGGGAAATTCACCGATGCCGCCGCGAAGCGGTCGGTATGTCCCACGATCCATGCCGTCAGCACCCCGCCGCCGCTGCCGCCGTAAACGAACAGGTTGTTCTCGTCGATGTAACCTCGGGCAATCACCTCATCCACCCCGTTCATCAGGTCGTCATAGTCCTTGTTGGGATAGTCGTTGTTGATCGCATTGCCGAAATCCGTGCCGTAGCCGGACGAGCCCCTGGGGTTGGTGTACAGCACGACATAGCCCTCGGCGGCATGGTGCTGCCAGCCGAAATTGAACCCGACATTGTACATGGCATGGGGTCCGCCGTGGATGACCAGGATCATCGGGTATTTCCGGCCCGGATCAAAGTCGGGCGGCTTCACGATCCAGCCCTGGACATCAAAGTCGCCGGCCGACCTGTACCAGATCTCTTCCACATCGCCCAGGGTGATGTCTTGCAGGATGTCGTCGTTCACCCGGGTGAGCTGCACGGGCGATGGACGGTTCAGGCCGAAGAGAACCACATCGGCAGGATTGTGGTGGTCGGTCCGCAGCCCCACGGCCATGCCGCCCCGGTTGATGTCGGTCACGCTGAGCATGTGGTTGCCGCTGGTTACCTGCCGGGAGTCTCCACGCAGCGGGGCAAAGTGCAGGTTGCTGGTGCCGCGGTCCAGGGCGGTGAAATACACCCCGCTGTTGTCTGCGGCCCAGGTCACACTGGAAGGGGAACGGTCCAGGTTGGCCGCGATCTCCCGGGCCTGGGTCCCGTCGATGGTCATCACATACAGCTTCTGCTCGGTATAGGTGTTTTCGTTGTAATCATAGCCGGTATAGGCCACCAGCCGCCCGTCAGGGGACACGACGGGATTGTTGTCCGGCCCCCGACGGCCGGTCAGTTGCCGGATGTCGCCGCCCTCCACTGCCACGGCGTAGATCTCGCTCTCCCGGTAGATGTACTCCGCTCCTTCCACCCGGTGGCTGCTGAACAGGACCTCCCTCCCGTCGGGTGTCCACGAGATCCCGCTGGAGCCATGGTCCCAGTCGCCCGAGGTCAGCTGGCGTGGTGTGCCGCCTTCTGCAGGAACGAGGAAGATATGCACCGACCCTTCTTCCAGGAACCCGACGCGGTCGCGGCGGTATACCAGGCTGTTGATGATCTTCGGTTCTTCGGTCCATTTGGCGCCGGCAGGGCGTGCCGGCATCTTGATGGGCCAGGCATCCTTTTCAGGCACCAGCATGGTGAAGGCGATCCGGGTGCCATCGGGCGACCAACGGATGTTGGAGGGGGATTTTTCCACGCGGGTGACCTGGGTGGTTCCCTCCAGCTCAAGGTATTTCACGAACAGCTGGGAGCCGCCCGGCTCCCCCTGCGCCAGATAGGCGATGCGGCTGCCGTCTGGCGACCAGGCGGGACTGCTGCCACGGGTGAAAAAGCGGTGCTGGCTGCCATCGGCATTCATGATCCAGAGCTCGCTGACGCGCCGGTCGTTTACCTTGTCGATCCAACTGCGTGTGTATACGATCTGCTGCCCGTCGGGCGAAATGACCGGTCCGGAGACGGTTTCCATATCCAGGAATTGCTCCAGTTTCAGTTTGTTGATGTCCTGGGCACCGGCCGCAAAGGGCCACATCAGGACCAGTAAAAGCAGGGCAAGGCCCGCCGGGTTCATTCTCTTCATGATCATGGGGATTTGGTTGGGAAACAGCGTGTGGTATCATGGGAAGGTCCGCTCGGAACCATCAGGATAAAAATACAACATTCCGGCGACAGGCCCTGTTTTTTTCAACGCGTCAGCCCGGACCGCCTCAAGCAGGCGGCCTTCAGATTTCCGGCCGAACACATCCGCATGAACATGATATTTTTTTAAAAAAAATATCTGACTTGCCGTTATTTGTATTAATTTTGCCCTAATTGACTCTCAAGACATCAATTGCCGCTACCGCTGTACCTGTTTATACCGTGACATCCAAACCTCAGAAACCATGAAAAAACTGGCCTTGATGGCCGGGCTGCTGCTGGCTTTTTGTTCCTGCGGCAAAGAGGATGTGGAACTGCCCAGCCTGGACTTCAAACCCCACATCCTCCAGGGGCACAACATCACCTCCCTCGCCTTCGACGGCCTGGGCAATGCCTGGATGGGCACCTGGAACTGGCAGCCGGACACACGGCAAAACCTGCCTCTGTTGATCAAATACCACATCGCTTCGGGAAAAACCACGGTGTACGATGCGGCCAATTCCCCCATTCAGCCGGGCATGATCATCTGGACGATTGCTGCGGACAGCAAAAACAACATCTGGATTGGTTGTGACGGGCTGCTCCTGTTCGACGGCCAGGAATTCACCAAATACGATGCGGATAATTCCCCCATCCCGGTAAATTTTGTCCGGTCCATCGCGGTGGATTCCAAAGACCGCGTGTGGTTTTCCGCCAGCTCCCACCTGGAGGGCGGCTTGCTCCGGTTGGAAGGCCCGGACATGCAGCTGTTCACCCCGGACAACTCGGGACTGCCGGCCCACGGGGTGGCCAATGTCGCGGTCGACCGGAACGACCGCCTTTGGCTGGCCCAGTACGGCTATCTGAATGATGTTTCCCTGGTCAAAACGGACGGGGACAGCTGGACCCGATACGGGCCGGACGAGATGGGCTGTATCCTACCCTACTGGGGCAGCATCGCCCTGAACAGCCGGAACCAGGTATGCGGAGGCATCGACTACACCCTCTCCAGCGCCTCCTACAACCCCCGGCCGCAGGTCATCCTCTTCGACGGCAAGGAAAGCAAGCTGCTGCAGTTCGATGGTTTCTCCAGCGTCCTGTCCCTGGCGGTGGACCGCGACGACAACATCTGGTGCCGAAGCCATGACCGGCTGGCCGTATACCATGAAGGCAAATGGCTGGTCGACAGCCTGACTTTCCGGGATGTCCGCATGGAGGCCCTGGCCGTTTCCCGTGACAACAAGCTTTGGGTCGCCACCGAGGACGGGATATTCATCAATGAGTAAGCCAAACCTGAAAGGAATGAAACAGACCAGACGGTTTCCCCTCAGAATGACAAACAGGCATCAACCGCTTTGCCTGCTCCTGCCCCTATTGCTGCTCCTTGCCGCCTGCAATCCCTATGTGGATGAGGGCGTCCGGAGGAAGGACCTGAATAAGGACGTGGAGCTGGTGACCGACTTCGGCACGGTGGTTTTCCGCCTGTCGGACGACACCCCCCTGCACCGCAACAACTTCATCCGGCTGATAAAAAGCGGCTTCTACGACGGACTGTCGTTTCACCGGGTGATCGATGGGTTTCTGGTGCAAACGGGAGACCCCAACACACGGCCGGATGCGGCCGCCGGAGGACCCTTGCCGGTGGAACTTCCCTACACCATTCCGGCAGAGTTCACCCCCGAACTGTTTCACCGGCGGGGCGCCATCAATGCGGCCCGCAGCGACAATCCCGAGCGTGCCTCGAGCAGCACCCAGTTCACCATCATCCAGGGCAGGGTGTATAACGACAGCACCCTGGCCGTGGCCGAAGGCCGCATCAACGGCTGGCTGCAGGACAACCGGCTGGCAAACGATACGGTCTACCAGTCATTGCTTGCCCTCTCCCGTCAGCTGGAGCAGGAAATGCCCTCCAACGACTCCCTGGATTTCGTGCAGGCAGCCAGAAAGGATCTGGAGGCCAGGCTGCGTGCAGGCACCCCGCATTACACCATCCCCCCGGAGCACAGGCAGGTGTACAAGACTGCCGGCGGGGCCGCCCACCTGGACCAGAACTACACGGTCTTTGGAGAAGTCATCAGCGGCATGGACGTGGTGGACCGCATTGCCGGTCTGCCCACCAACGAACGGGAACGTCCCCTGCAGGACGCCAGGATCCGCTCTGCCCGGCTGGTAAGCCGGCGCTGAGGCGCGGTGCCAGACGCGGCACATTCCTCCTTACTCAATACCTGTTCCGGTTCGCAAAAGCCACCAGCGAGAGCATCACCGGCACCTCCACCAGCACCCCGACCACAGTCACCAGGGCGGCCGGAGATTGCAGCCCGAACAGGGCGATGGCCACGGCCACAGCCAGCTCAAAGAAATTGCTGGCTCCGATCATGGCGGCCGGGGCGCATACGGCATGCTGCAGCTTCAGCTTGCGGCCGCCATACCAGGCCAGAAAGAAAATGAAATAGGTCTGGATCACCAGCGGAATGGCAGCCAGCAGGATGATCAGGGGGTTGCTCAAAATGTTCTGACCCTGGAAGGCGAACAGCAGCACCAGGGTGATGAGCAGGGCCACGATGCTCACCGGCTTAAGTCTGGGCAGGAAGGTTTTCTTGAACCATGCCTCCCCGTGCGACCGCAGCAGGATGCGCTGGGTGATCACCCCGGCCAGCAGCGGCACCACCACGAAAATGACCACACTGGCCACCAGGGTGTCATACGGGATGGTCACGTCCGTGATGCCGAGCAACAATCCGACGATGGGAATGAAGGCCACCAGGATGATCAGGTCGTTGACCGAAACCTGCACCAGGGTGTAGTTGGGATCCCCGTCGGTCAGGTAAGACCACACGAAGACCATGGCCGTGCAGGGCGCCGCCCCGAGGATGATGGCCCCGGCGATGTATTCCCCGGCCAGGGACGGGTCGATCCAGGCAGCATAGAGTTTGGAGAAGAAGATCCAGGCAAAGAAGGCCATCGTAAAGGGCTTGATGAGCCAGTTGATGACCAGCGTCCATAGGACCCCGCGCGGCTTTTTGCGGATTTTTTTAATGCTGGAGAAGTCCACCTGCAGCATCATCGGATAGATCATCATCCAGATCAGCACGGCTACCGGGATATTCACACGGGCAATTTCCAGGCTGCTGATGACCTGGATGCCGTCCCCGGCAAAATGGCCGATGCCGATCCCTGCCAGGATGCCCAGGGCCACCCACAGGGTCAGGTACTTTTCGAAGGGTCCGATGGTTTTTTGGGGTTGGTCGGGGATGGTCGGTTTCTTGTATGGGTCGTGCATGGATGGTGGCTGTTGGCTGTTGGTTGTTGGATTTTGGCTGTTGGCTGTTGGCTTATACCCTACTCACGGTTGAAGCCGGGGACGTATTTCCTGTTCGTAAAGCTTATGGAACTGCGCCCGGATCTCCTCCCTTGCGCGGACATACTCGCTCCGGATAAATTCGTCCGTGCCGGTTGCATGGGTCGGGTCGTCGAAGCCGATGTGCAGGCGGTGTTTTACCTGGCCCGGGAAAGTGGGGCAGTTTTCATTGGCCCCGCCACACACGGTAATCACATAGTCCCATTCCTCCCCAAGATATTTCTCCACGGGGTCGGATGTATGGTGGCTGATGTCGATGCCAATCTCCTTCATGGCGGCAACTGCCCGGGGGTTTAATTTTCCGGAGGCTTCCGTGCCGGCCGAGCGGATGGTCATTCGCTTGTCGAAAGACGCCATGAAGCCATGGGCCATCTGGCTGCGGCAGGAATTTCCAGTGCACAGGATGAGTATCTTCATGAGGGCGGGGTTTTAACAATGGCACTTTTCGGTTTTTACTGCCTGGTGGAAATTGTCGAATTCCTGCCGGAGGACCTCCATACTGTCCGGATCAATGCAGTAATTTGTCCGGACGCCCTCCACCGTTCCCCGGATCAGGCCGGCCTCCTTCAGGGCCTTCAGGTGCTGGTTCACCGTGGTCCGGCCCAGGGGCAGCACGTCGGCAATATCCCCCGTCATGCAGGTCCTGATCCCGGCAAGGTACTCGAGGATGGCCAGCCTGGCAGGATGTGCCAGGGCCTTGAACAACCGGGCCCTGAACATCAGTTCCGGGGTGAAGGCATTCTTTTTTAACGACTCCATGTCATTTATTTTTATTTCGTTCCCTCGGCTTCAGCTGGCAGGCGCAGGCCCCGGATAGGCGTTCATTCACATCTGTACGGACCGGCAGGCCATCGCGCTCCCATTCGACAAATCCACCGCACAGGCTGGCCACATGCCGAAAGCCCCGCTGCTGCATTTTTTCCACATACAAGCGGCTTTTAATGCCTGAAGAGTCGGACAGGATATAAAACCCCCGCGGATCGAGCCGGTCCAGGTGGTCGTCGAAGCCGGAGGCCGGCAAAATCATGACAGCGTCCGCATCGAATGCCTTATAGTCTGAATAATCCCTGTCCCGCAGATCGATAATGAATGCCCCCTGCTTCACCAGGTCCAGGGCTTCCCGGGGTGTCACGGACAGGACACCCTGGGAACGCATGCTGATGTTTTTAAACAGATCGTCCATTTCAATACGATGCTCAAATACGGCAGTCCCTGCAAAAATAACAAGTCCGGCTAAAATGACGTAGTTTTACGTTATTTATTTTTTACGTTCCGGCATCGGGCTTGTGCCGTCCGTGGCAACAACCGAAGGAGGGGCATGCCCGGCCCTAAACCGGGAGCTACAAAGATCCGAACACCCATCCTGCGATGGTCGACAGCACGACGACAATGGTGATGTAGACGATCGTTTTCCGGGTTCCCATCACCCCCCGGATCACCAGCATGTTCGGCAGGGAAAGGGAAGGTCCCGCCAGCAGCAGGGCGAGCGCCGGGCCCTTGCCCATGCCCGAGGCGAGCAAGCCCTGCAGGATCGGCACCTCCGTCAGGGTGGCAAAATACATGAAGGCCCCCACGATGGAGGCAAAGAAGTTCGAAGCGACCGAATTGCCCCCTACCAGCCAGGTGATCCATTCGTTGGGGATCACCCCCGGGATGGAGGCATCATCGTGGGTGGACCCCAGCAGGAAGCCGGCAATGACCACCCCGATGGCCAGAAGGGGAACGATCTGCTTGGCAAATCCCCAGCTGGACAGGATCCATTCCCGGTTTTCCCCATGATCCGCCTTGTCCATCAGGGCGATGGAGCTTACTGCCGCAATGGCGACCACCATGCTCACCAGCGGGTTGCCGATGAGGAAGGCACTCAGGATGGTGATGGCAGCCCCCAACAGGACTTGCCAGCTTTTCAGCCGTAGGATGACGATCATGGAATATACCAGCGCCAGGCCGAAGACCCCGGTAATATACCACTTATTGGCCCAGATTAGGTACCACAGGCTGCTGGTATCCCCTTCGGCCGGCCGGCCCCAGTTGGCAAAGACCAGGATCAGCACGAGGGTGAAGAAGTGCAGGGCGGTCTGCCACAAGGGCCTTGTCTCAGGCACTTCGGGAAATTCCAGTTGTTCCCTGGCTTTGGCACGTTCCTCCCTGCGGTATATCAGGGACATGATGGATCCGGTCAGGATGGCGAATACCACGGCCCCGATCACGCGGGCCAGTCCCAGCTCAAAACCGAGGATCCGGGCGGTCAGGATGATGGCCAGGATGTTGATCGCGGGACCGGAATACAGGAAAGCCACGGCCGGCCCCAGTCCGGCACCCCTTTTGTGGATGCTGGAGAACAAGGGCAGTATGGTGCAGGAGCAAACGGCCAGGATCGTTCCCGATACCGAAGCCACGGTATAGGCGACCCATTTTTTCGCCCGGGCGCCAAAGTACTTGATGACCGAGGCCTGGCTGACAAACACCGAGATCACCCCGGCAATCAGGAAGGCAGGCAACAGGCACAATATCACATGTTCCCTGGCATACCACCTGGACAAATCCAGGGTGGCGTCGATGGCTGTGAGAAAAACCGGACTCTCCGTGGGCAGGAAAAACACCCCGAGGAATACCACCACCATCAGCCCCAAAATCTTCAGTTCTTTCTTGATTTCCATTTAGAATAATAGATTTAACAAAACAAGCCCTCACTTACACTTCAGCAGTCCCCCTTCGCTTCTATTCCTCCAGCAAGAATGAAAAGGACCGCTTCAACCGGCCCCAGTTTTCCCGGTTCAGGCAATATTTGATGTAAGGAGCTTCCACCTCTCCCTGAATCAGTCCGGCATGCTTGAGCTCCTTTAAATGCTGGGAGAGGGTCGACCGCCCGATGGGGATCTCCTCCACCAGGTCCCCGCTGTAACAGCAGGCCTGCATCCCGGACAGCTTTTTCAGGATATACGCCCGGGCGGGATGGCTCAGGGCCCTGGCCCAGGCCGCGACTTCAAGGACCTCCCGGTCAAATTCCTTTTTGTTTTCCATGACGTTTATTTATTTCGCGAAATAACGAAATGTTATGGCAAAAAACAAGTCAGGAACCGGAAATTTTTTATGGATGGGGGAAGGCATGGCCGCCGGGGCTGGATGGCAAGCGGTCTGATCAGAAAGCCCCTGATGCGTCTTTCAGGAAGGCATCGATCAGCACAACCGCCCGAACCAACTCATACTCATTCCGGACATTCAGCCGGTTCTGGCGCAGGATCGACCGCACTTCCCGGCGGTGATCGGGAAAGAGGTTCAGAAGGAAGCGCCGGTTGAGACGGGCAAGCACCACGGCCTCCCCCTCCCTGACAATGTAGTACACCGGCCTGGGCTCCAGGGTCAGCACCGGACGCAGGGCATTGTCCCTCAGCTCGGTGGTCTCCCCGGTCTGCTCCACCCTGCGGTGGACATACAGGCCGATATGGTTCATGAACAGGCGTTCGGCATAGATGGCGCGGGACTGCCTCCCGGGAGCGAATCGTTCGAACACCATGTGGCGGTCCGCCCGGGAATCGTACAGGCTGAACTCCCTGACCAGCTCCTCATCCACCCAGATGGTTCGCCGGGTCTCCGGATGCAGCCAGACCAGGGCATCCCGGTAGCCGTTGTACCGCAGTTCCTGGTTGGGAACCACCTCTCCCGAGTAAAGCAGGACGTCCCCCCTGAGCCATTCCTCATGATGGTACTGGCTGCCGGTGCTGCGCACGGCAAAATTGACAACGGCCCCCGACAACCTGGGATCGAAATCCGATCGGTCCGGGCCGGCGGCGGCGCCCCCCGCCAGGGGCAAAGCCATTAAAAGAACAAGGATGATGATAACGGTTCTGGACATGGCGTGGCTATTGAATGTAAATGACTTCCCGGGCATATACCGGTATTCCGTCCGGGCGGAGACCGCGGACCGTAACGACATAGCGGCCGGACAGATCGCCCGAATAAAAGGGGACCTCCAGCACTTGCCCTCCCCGGATCTCCAGGGCTGGTTCCCACAGCAAGACCTGCCTCAGGTCCGGCTGTGCCGGCTGCCTGGCGGCGTTTTCTCCGTAAGAGGGTGAAATAGGTGCAGCCGGCCGGGCCGGTGCTTCCACCCGGGTACGCACATATTTTCCGTTTAAACCGTCCAGGTGCAGGCCGGGTTCCCGGGTGAATATCCCCACGATACCGGGGAAAAACTGCCCCCCGTGCATCCACTCCAGGTTGTGCACCTCGATCTTGAACAGCTCCCTGGATCCCAAGTCCATGTAGGGAGATGGATCCTCCGCCATGATGCCGTCCAGGAAAAATACGGGCTCGCCCTCGATAAAGTTGCCGGTGAGCCCGCTGATCAGGGTGTGCCGGCTGCCCCTTGCCGCCTGCCTGCTCCGCCAGGCCTGAATCACCTCCCGGGAAATTTCCCAGAGGTCGTCCATGGGCACGTAATGATCCGTATAATACACCAGATTTGACTTTCCGTAGATCAGGGGGGGCGGGCTTGTTCCCTCCTCCCCTTCCGCGGCCCCCTCCAGGTATTGGATGCCGTAGGCTTTTCTGGCCCGGAGGATATCCTGGCTCCTTCGGATCGCCTCATGCTTGTCCCACACCAGGCTCAGCGGCGGCGCTGCCGGAGGATCCTCAAAGCGGAACTTGTCGGACAGCGACAGGGAAGCCGGAGGCATGTCCCCGGTCCGGGCCACCGAGAGAAAGATATCCTTCTCGTAGTAGAAGTCGTTGAGCACGAAATGAAAGCCCCCGTGCCGGTCGGCATCCGCGTAGATCATGTTGATCAGGGTGTCGGGGGTGTTCAGAACGACCCTCGCCCCCGGCAGGGGGTCCGTCCCCCCGGCATCCCTCACGAACCCGCTGATGATGGGGCCCCTGGTCTCCATATAATACGAGGGGGAGGCGGCATGGGAAGCGGCCTGTCCGGGGACCACCGGCTGCCAGGCGTCATCAGTCCATCCCTGCGGGTCATCAAAATAGGCTCCGGCCTCCGCCACACTCATGGAAACATGGACCGTTTCCCCGGCAGGCAAGGCAGACTCCAGTTGCAGCCTGACCAGCGACCTTTGGCCTGCCCGGGCGGGCATGGCGGTTATGGAGATGCCGGCCTGCCTGTTTTCTTCGTCGGATGACCCCCTGCCCTCCTCCCCGCCGGCAGGATTCCCCACGTAATCGCTGGACGGCCGCTGAATGGCCCCGAGGGTCTCATCAAACCGGTTGGCAATGAAAAGGCTCTTGCGGAAATAGGAGGATTCCCCCTGGTTGCGCATCCAGTTGGTAAACCCCACCAGCTCATAGAAGCCGGTCGAGAGGGTGTCGTGCAGGTAGATGGCCCCGTGGGAGCTGCCGTTATCCAGGCTGACAACCACCTTCTCCAGCAGGTCATCCGTGTTTCGAAGGGCCAGGTAGGCAAAGCGGCTCTTATGGGCGGGGTCCGGGGCCCCGGAAACCAGATAGAGGCTGAACAGCAGCTCCTCACCGGCAATATACACATCGCGGTCGGTATGCAGCAGGATGTGCTCCCGGGTGCCCGGGTCGGACGGCACGACCTGGGCCGGGACATGGCTGCCCATCCACCCGGACAAGGCAAGCAACAAGGCAAACTGTAGAAAGAATCGTTTCATGGCAAGACAGTAACTTCATTTTTGAAAGGCCTCGGGGCCTTTCGGATCAGAACAACCAGAAATCCGGGAAAAACTCCCTGACACAACCCGTGACGGGCACCCGGTCGTAGGTCAGCGGCATGGCTGTCAGGCTGACGGTCTCCTCGACCTGGTTCATGCGCACCTGATAAGCCGCCCGTTCCAGGGTGGATGCCTCGAAAAACCCGAGAACCAGCTCATCCGGGTCGGTCAGGCAGCGGATGTTCGTGGGGAGCTGGGCCGCGATGGGATCGAAGATCTTTCCCTCGTCCCCCAGTTGGTCATACTTGGCGGTATAATAGTTGTGGCTGTCCTCGTTGAGGGAATAAAAATTATGGATGACCACCCGGGGCTGGTTGTAATCCCGCCTGGGGAAGTTATAGAAATGCATCACATGCCCGTCCCGTGGCACAAAGGCGGTCTTAAGCCGGGTCACGGCCGGATCGGAAATGCTGCGGGCCACCAGGTTGGTGATGTCGGTGCGGATCCAGCAGAAGTCGTAGGTGCCGGGCATGGTCACCCCTTCGTCCACGAGCTCCACCCACTGGATGTACAGCTTGGAGGAGAACCGGAAGCGGGGGGTCTGTTCCCGCATGTCTTCCAGGTCCAGGAACAGGTGGGCCCCCGGAAAAGTATGCTGGATCAGCCGTTCGGAAATGGCCGATTCGGTATACTGGTAGTCAACACCATAGGCCCCCACCATGCGGTCCAGGTCCAGCGGTTCCACCATGAGCTGCGGCTCCGACTCGTATTCCCGCCCGTCTTCCAGCAGGATATGCAATCGATAGGTTTCTCCCACTTCGGCGGCGAAACGGTAAGGGGCCCTGTAGCGTCCGGGCAGGGTTTCCACCATCTCGTCTTGTATGCCCCGGTCGTCCCTGAGGGTGACCACCGCCCCGGTGACCGGCAGCCGGTGCCGGGGTCCCCCGTAGGGCGATGCCCACGACAGCAGGACCGTGTGCAGGTCCCATTCATCATTGGTGACCAGGCCCTCGACCACCAGGATCTCTTCTTCCGACTCGTGCTCAAAAAGGTAAAGATCCTGGCATCCCTGAAGAACCAGGGCGCCCAGGGCAATCAAAAAGGCGTATTTCAGTGTGTTGAATCCGTTCATGGCGTCTAGAAAGAAAAGTTATAGGTCACGGTCGGCAGCGGCCTGCCGAGAATGTACAGCTGGTAGAGATTGAAAGTCTCCAGGGGATCGAAGCTGCCGTGGTTTCTCTTGTAAAACACGGAATAGGGATTCTTCCGCCCGTACACATTCATGAGGGTCAGGCTCAGGCTGCCTTTGCCCCTTTCCCGGGTCCTGAGGTTCTCCCCGAGATTGATCGACAGGTCCAGACGGTGGTAATCCGGCAAACGGTATTTGTTTCTGTCGGAAAAGAAGACCACCAGGTCGCCGCCCTGCCAGTAGGTATATTCAGGCAGGGTAATGGGCCGGCCGGTACTGTAGGAGAACGTGGCCGATACCCGGATGCGGCGGGTCAGGTCGTAGCCGGCATTCACCACGAGGTTGTGCGGACGGTCATAATTGGACGGGAAATAGTTGTTCCGGTTGATCTGGTCGGCCGGCAGGACGGCATCGGTCCGGATCCGGGAAACGGAATAGGTGTAGGAGGTCCACCCGGTCAGACGGCCCGAATTCTTTTTCACGTACAGCTCTGCCCCATAGCCATAGCCTCCGGCATCCAGGATGTCGGTTTCCAGAAATTCGTTCATGACCACCTCCGCCCCGCTGCGGTATTCGATGATGTGGTCCATTTTTTTGTAATAGACTTCCAGGGAGGTTTCCAGGGTATTCTCCAGGAAGTTCCTGAAATAGCCCAGGGCCAGCTGGTCGCTTTTCAGGGGCCGGATGTGGGCGTCGCTGAGCTTCCAGATATCGGCCGGTGCCATGATGGCGGTGTTGGAGATCAGGTTTACATACTGGAAATTCCGGTTGTAGCTGGCCTTCCAGGAGCTGTTCTCCCTGAAACTGTACCGAAAGCCGATGCGGGGCTCCAGTCCGTGGTACCAGGCCATGACCTCTCCCTGCCCGTAGAACAGGGTATCGGTAATATGTTCCACCCGGCGGGGCATGCCGTCGGCATACTGGTGTGCCTTGCCCGGCCCCAGCTGCAGGTAGCGGGTATAACGCAGCCCCACCTCCAGGCTCATGTGGTCGGCCAGGGCAATATCATCCGACAAAAAAGCCGACAGTTCCAGTCCCTTTTCGGAATCAATGACCTGCGGCAGGGCGTGGGAATCCTCCCCCAGGGGACCGTAGTTGCCCGGTGCCACGTCATACTGAACGCCCTGTATGCCCGCCTCGATGGCATGCCGGGTCCCGCCATACCAGGAGAGGAAGTATTTGAGGGTCTTGTAGCGGACGGCGGAATCCATGAAATAGTTCAGCTGGGGCGCCACCGGGCTTTCTTCGGTGATGCGGTAGTCGTAATGGCTCAAGCCGGCGACCAGGGTGGACGAAAGCCGGTTGCTGATTGCCGAATTCAACCTCATCGAGCCCAGGGTGTTGGCGTATTCATGGGTGGTCTCCCCCCCGAAGCCGAAGCGGTCGAAGCTGTGGTAGCCAAACAGGGTGAGGTGGTTTTTCGGGGTGATGGCGACGTTCAGGGTGCCGGTCAGGTCATGGAAATTGGCCCGGCTGTTCATCAGGTCCTCGCTGGGGGCGTTGCGCATCAGGACGTTGGAATATGTGGCCCGCCCCCCCAGGAAGAGGGTCACCCGGTCCCTGATGAGGGGTGTCTCCAGCATGGCGCGGCTGTTCAGCACCCCGATCCCGCCCATGACGGCGGTATGCTCCTGGTCCAGGTTGTTTTTAAGCCGGACGTCCATGACCGAGGAGGCCCTCTCCCCGAACCGGGCCGGGATGCCGGCCTTCATCAGGGTGACGTTGGATACCAGGTCCGGGTTCACCACGGAGATCAACCCCAGCAGGTGGGAGGAGTTGAACAGGGGCACGTGCTCCAGGAGGATCAGGTTCTGGTCGGCGCTGCCCCCCCTCACATGGAAGCCCGTGCCGAACTCGCCCACCGTCTGCACCCCGGGCAGCAGGGTGATGCTCCTCACGATGTCCCGCTCACCAAAAGTGGCTGGGAGTTCCGCAATGGCTTTTGAATCGATGTTGATCATGCTCATCTGGGTCCGGCTGATATTCTCCTCGGCCCGGCGGGCCGAGACGGTGACCTCTCCCAGCAGGACACTGCTTTCAAACATCTGAAACACGATCTCCCCGTCGCTGTAAAGGCGCAGGGGCTGGTGCAGGACTTCATAGCCCACATAGGAAAGGCGCAGGCGGAGGTCGCCCGTTGGCAGCTCAATGGAGAACCTGCCACGCATGTCTGAAGAGGCCCCTTTGCCGGTGGCCGGATCGAAAATCACGGCCCCGGGAAGCGTTTCCCCGGTCTTGCCGCATACGATGGTCCCTGAAAGGGTCGCCCGGGAGAACCGGCCAAACTGGTTGGGGTCCCCGGCCACCGGCATGTCGGGCTCCGCCATGCCGCTGCGGTAATCACGCCCTTCGGAAGGCACGAACAGGATGTGGTCATCCACAAACAGGGGGGTCAGGTTGAGTTCCTGCCCGATGGCCTGGAGGGCTTCATTGAATGGCAGTTCCAGGAGGTGGCGCGACAGGGTCGCCTCCTCCAACCACCCGGGATGATAAAAGATATGAACCTGGTGCCGCTCCTGCAACCCCCTGAGCAAATCCGCTGCCGGCTGGGTGCCGGCCCCGGGGGGCTGATGGGCAGATGGGAAGGACAGGGCCGGGCTGGAAAAGAAGGCGGATAGTGCCAGTGCCAGCAAGAAAAAGGAGAACCTGGAGGTATTCATGAAAGCTGCAAAAATAAATTATCCCACCCGGTTTTCATTCCGGTCATCCGGAGAATTCGGGAGAAATGGAGATGGTTCATATCAGGAAGACTAGGAGGCATTTCCCGGGCGTAAAAATCATCATTTATATTGACATTTTGACCATGCTTTTTGGTCTGCCCGCCTATTGTGCATTTTTTTATACAAAAGCAGGTGTATTTTATGCCTAATGGAATAACCCTATCCCCGGACATGCCTGAAAATACAACAAGCATGGCCTGACCAATGGCCTAAAGGTTTGTTTTTTCAAGCAAAATCCGTGCCTGATTCCTTCACCATCCGACGAACCGCATGCCTGATGCCCGGGGACAGGGTCTCCAGGTAGTGTTCCTGCAGGAAAAAACGGAGGTCGTTTTGCAGGTCCGGGTATTTGCCGGCGATCCGAAGGACCATTTTCAGGGCTGTGTATCTCACGGAAGGCGCTGCATGGATCCTTTCCCAAAGGGTCATGCACAGGTCAAACACCCTGCCTTCCAAACCCTCATCCAGTTCCATCAGCAGCAGGACCTTGACCAGTTCCCGCTGGTGGCCGTCCCTTTTGCCCTCCACGGCTGCCACCAGGGCCGGCAGGTGCCTGTGCATGCGCGGATCATTCTCCTGAAGGCAGCTCCAGAGCAGCCAGGCAGCCCGCCAGGAAAGGGGCTGCCTGTCTCCGAGGGCCAATTCAATGACCTGGTCGAACTTTTCGGGGTGGGCCTCCATCCAGGCGATCATCTCCGCTTTGCGGAAAGCCATCAATACCTGTTGAAGGGAGGTTTCCATACCCGGTGATTCTGTGCTGCCCTCACCAGCCGCATCCAAGGCGGTCGGCCAGGCAAGGCAACAACAAACTTACAGAAAATTATCTGGCAAAATTCTTTATATTCACCGGAAATTTGACCCGTTCCGCATCATGACATATCACATCAGAGAAGCGACGGAAGAAGATTTCCCGGACATACTGGCCATGATCCGGGAGTTGGCCGCTTTTGAAAAAGCGCCTGAGAAGGTCACCAACAGCCTGGAACAAATGCAGCAGGAGAAGGATTTTTTCAGATGCCTCGTGGCCGAAGGGGAGGATGGCCATATCGCCGGCATGGCCCTGTATTTCATCGCCTACTACACCTGGGTGGGGAAGTCCCTGTTCCTGGACGATTTGTATGTCAGGGAAGCCAGCCGGCAGCAAAAGGTCGGCTCCGCCCTGCTGAAGAAACTTTTTGAAGTCGCCCTGAAGGAAGACTGCAAGCGGGTCCGGTGGCAGGTGCTCAACTGGAACCACCCGGCCATCGGGATGTACCGGAAGCTGGGGGCTGCAATGGACGATGAATGGCTGACCTGCACTGTGGAAGCAGGCCATTTCCCGGCATTTGAAGGATAGGGCCTGCAGAAATACCCGGTCCGGTGCCGGAAGGCCCCGGAAAAAATCATCCAAAACACTTAATCCGCCCCGAATGCAAATCACTGAAAGAATTCAGGCCCTCATCAAACGCATCGTCTTTGCCCTGCTGCTGGTCTTTTTCTTCGGGTTTCTGGTCCTGCTGGTGTTTTTCAACCCCGGGGAACTGATCTTTTCCCTGGGCATCCGCAACAGCCTGATCATCGTGTTCTTCGTCTGCCTGGCAGGGGCCTTTACCTCCCTGACGGCCATCTCGGCCTATCCGATGGTCATCTCCCTTGTGGCCGGAGAGGTGGGGCCGCTCACGGCCGGAACGGTGGCCGGGCTCGGACTGGCCGCGGGAGACCTGCTGTTCTTCATGTTCGGCTATTCTGCAAGGGACCTGACCGGGGAGCGCGTCAGAAAGGCCCTGGAGAAGGCCCTGCTCAGGCTGCAGAAATACAATTCTTTGGTGGTACAGGGAGCGATCTTCGTGTATGTGGCCTTCACCCCCTTCCCCAACAACGTGCTCAGCGGGGCCCTGGCTTTTGTCGGCTATCCCCTGCGAAAGGCCTTCCTGCCCCTGATCCTGGGCGATGTGGCCTTCTGCCTGTTGGTGGCCTGGCTGGCGCATCATGGGTTCCGGCTGGTTTAGGCCCTCCTGGACAAAGATGGCCTGCACGGCCAGAACAGACGCCCCCGGTGAATGAATCATATAATATCCCTATTTTTGTCTGGATGTGCCCGTGGACCCGGTTATAATTCCTTCCGGGCACCCCAGCAAGCCCGCAATTGAATGGATTTTTTCTTTTCGCCCTTCGAGATGAACTACCTGTGGCTCCCCCTGATCGGGCTGGCCGTCGGGTTGCTGGCTTCCATGATCGGAGGGGGGGGCGGCTTTGTCTTCCCGCCGGTCCTCATCCTGCTCTTTGGCATACCAGCCCAGATCGCCGTCCCCACCTCCCTGGCAGCCACCCTGCCCATCTGCATGGCCGGGGCGGGGGTCCATTACCGCAACGGCACCATGGATGTCCGGGCCGTGACCGTGTTTGGTCTTGCCGGAATCCTGGGGGCCCTGGGAGGGGCCTTATTGACCGGCATGCTGACCACGGAACAGCTTAAATCCGGTTTCGGGCTGTATGCCATCCTGCTGGCAGGCCTCATGCTCCTGGGAAAGGATGAACCTTTAAAGCCGGCAAGCGATGGCGGCCGGCTTCGCCGGGCCGTGCGCAGGATTCCCAGGGGAACGTTTTACGGCTTTGCCGGGGGGTTCATCGCGGGCACATTCGGAACGAGCGGCACCGCTCCCGTGCTGGCCGGGCTGTTCGCGTCCGGGACGCCCCTGAGGCTGATCGCCGGAACCTCCCTGCTCATTGTATTCATCAACACCCTCTCGGCCCTGGCCGGCCACGTGGTCCTGGGGGTCATCGACCTGAGCCTGGTGCTGATGCTGACCGCCGGGTCCGTCCTCGGCGGACTGACCGGGCCCCGGCTCACGCGAGGGATCAAACTGGAAAACAGGGAGGGCGGCATCAAAAGGGTCTATGCCCTGGTGATGCTGGCCTTTGGGATTTTCATGCTGGTTTTCTGAGAACAGCCTTGCATCATTCCTTCCGTTAAACCTTGGCATCGAATGAATCACTAACTTTACCATGGGAAAGTTCCGGCACCCGTTAAACTTTTTTAAAACAGCCCCATCTATATAGATATATCACCCTTATGCAAATCAAGAAAAACATCGCCATCAGCGAAACGGGCTTCGTGTTCGACCCCTCCACGGGGGATTCGTATACGCTGAATCCCGTCGGACTGGAGATCCTGGGACTGATCCGGGAGGGGAAGTCCCGGGAGGAGATCGCGGAACGGATCACCGGAAAGTACGATGTGGAGGCAAGCGCCTTCGAGCGCTACCTGTATGATTTCACCGCCATGCTCAAACAACACCAGATCCTGGAAGGCCATGACGCGGACTAAGGTCACGGTGGCCGTATCGGGCCTGAACAATGTGGACAGCCCGGGGCCGGGCATCCCCGTCATCCGGGGGATCAGGGACTCTGAGGAATTCGAGGCGCGCATCGTCGGACTGGCCTATGAGAACCTGGAGCCGGGTGCCTATATGCACGAGCTGGTCGACAGGACCTACAAGGTGCCCTATCCCGGGGAGGGAAGCGGAGCGCTGATGG
>Ga0334900_1001744_pt1 | contig 21850 bp, 18 predicted proteins | sample GraSluR3_MG_2_FD_207231 | JGI IMG/M metagenome (GOLD analysis project Ga0334900, IMG submission 207231) | Sludge microbial communities from methane-producing bioreactor in Wageningen University, Netherlands - Granular Sludge_31_08-R3 | ecosystem: Engineered > Bioreactor > Anaerobic >...
TTCTTCTCTCCAAAAGAAGCGTATCCGACCAAGTCCCATCTGGTAACTGGCCAATCCGCTCTCTCCGTCCGACTACGCGAAATCCACACGATTCATGTAGTGCTATACTCGCTACATTAGAGACAAGAATCACCGATTGTAGTGTCCAGTATCCTACCTGTTCGGATTCTGCGACAAGGGCATCGAGCAATTGCTTCCCTAGAGACTTCCCTCGGAAAGGTGAAGCAATGTAGATAGATACTTCAGCAACACCACGATAAGCAACTCTACTGCTCACCGGAGAGAGTGCCGCCCACCCTATCACCGTACCCTGATCAGATTCTATAACCAGCCTACAGGTTGTAAGGTGTGTTGCATTCCACTGCTCATAGCTGGGAACCTCTCGCTGAAATGTCGCAACCCCTGTTTGCAATCCATCTTCGAATATCTGCGAAACCAGAGGCCAATCCTGTTCGCTCATCTTCCTAATGTTCATGACAGCAAAGCATACCGAATCCAGTCTGGTATGAAAAGAGCATGGTATGGCGTATGCATATCAAAGGATTATATCCATTTGGATACAAAAATATCCCTATTTAGGTGATTCGCTAATATCCTGTGCTGGGATACAGTAATCAGAATGAAGCGCGATGAGTATGAGCGGGAAATAATTGACAATATTCGAAAATTTCGTCAAGCCCGAGGTCTTACCCAGGAAGAACTTGGACGTAGGTGTAATATGCCTACAGGATATATCGGTGGAATCGAGACCTACAAACGGTTTCCCAAGGTGAAGAACCTCAAGCGAATTGCCGAAGGTCTCGATATAGATATTGCCTATCTCATGAGCCCTAGCATTGCAAAACGGTTCTTCGAAGCTTCAGATATTACCGAGGACTTGCAGAAACAAGTGAAACGGTATCTTGATGATTATCTGAAACCGCAGGATTGAAGATAGTTAATCATTTTTCGTTCTCTCGTCGTTCGATTTCTTCGTGAATTCGATCGATTTGTACTTGGATCCTCTCACGTTGTTTCTTTACCTGTTTCTTGTCTTCGGCATCTGCAGACTCTTTCATCGATTCCAGTGACCCGATCAGTTTCTGCTCCTCTTCACGGAGCACCTCAAGCGATTCAGCCTCTTCCGCCTTATCGAAAGCCATCTCCTCGATATCCTTCATTTCCCCGGTATTCTGCTTCTTCACAGATTTTGTCGTAGGGATGTATCGATGATCTGCCGAAAACTCTCTTCGATCGGAAATAGCAGGAGAAGCAATCTCGATGCTCTTTTCGTGCAGAACATCCAATACGGCCTTGTGGAGATCGCTCGTCTTGCTGAGACGTTCCGAAAACTCTTCTAATAATCCATACACACGGTATTGAACTGCATGATCGAGCAGTTGCTCTACGAAAACGAAAGGCTCCTCCAGCTTGATCGATTGTGCCGCCTCTTTAAGGGCCTCCTCAACAATACTATGCGAGACCTCATACCCAATGGAGACCGACACATGTATGAACGTGCCCCCTCTTCGCGTAACTTTCACCGCCTTCTGCACCAGCAGGAGGTTTGGAAGACTCACGATATCTCGGGTGATCGTCTGCATCTCAGTGTGAAAAATGCCGAAATCGGTCACTCGGCCGACCATCTGCTCGACTTCGATGAAATCTCCAGCTCTGAACTCGTGCATGAGTCTCAGCATGATTCCTGCCATTGCGTTTCCCACGAGTGTCGTTGAAGAGAGTGCGATGATAGCACTGAACAAGACTCCGAGCACACTGAGAATCTGTACTTTGACCTCATGTTCGATTGGCAGCAGGCCAATACCAAGAAACATCCCCAGTAGGATCACTACAAAGGTTATCAATTGTCTGTGATAGGGGAAGCTATTACTGGACGCCTTCCTGATCGAACGATTGAACAAGTATCTCAGAAGGATCACCAGTCCCACTGAACCAAGAATACTGATAAAGGAACCGAAGAAGTCGGTTATGTGCATGTATGACCTCACTCACCCCAACTGGCAATCTGTCCATACTCATTCGAACCGGTGGCACCAAGAAGATCTGACTGAATGAACAACGTAAAATCTCTCCCAGCAGAGACCATCGATACGGATTCTCGCAACGGCCTCCATTCTGTTATCATGCCGGGAAGGGCCCGATCCAATTGTCCTGCCGTATTGCTTCCTGTTCCCCAGAGAACACCATCGGTATCGATATAGAGACTATGATCGTCTCCTGTCTCTATAGTCGTAGCACCTGTTGCTACTTGCACGAAAGTTGCATGAGCCTTCGGCTCACCGGTTGCGAGCTGACCTCCCGTGTCATCTCCCATAGCCCAGACCGTCCCATCCGACTTCATGAACAATGAATGTTTGTTCCCCGCTGAGACCTGCACGACATCATCTGTTATATGCACCGGTCTTCGTCTCGATTGAGTCGTTCCATCTCCTAATTGTCCATCGGCATTCCACCCCATTGCCCACAATGTGCCATCTGTTCGAATAAACAATGAGTGATACGCGCCTGCACTCACAGCCTGCACATTGTCAGCAATTCTCACTGGTGCAAAGCGATTCGTATCGGTCCCATCACCCAGTTGGCCATCTTCATTGTTGCCCATAGCCCAGAGTGAACCATCCTCACGAAGAACCAATGCATGTCCATTCCCTGCTGAGACATCGACAACCTTGTCCATGATCACAACTGGATTCACTTTCGGTTGCAACCGTTGGGAATCGCCAAGCTGTCCGAAGTAGTTGTCTCCCATACCCCACAACTGCCCATCGTTGTCGATAAAATATGAGTATCCAGCACCGGCTGATACACTTCGTACCGACTCATGGACTGTTACAGGAGATGTTTTGCTCGTGCGAGAACCATCACCTAGCTGTCCTTGCGCATTGTATCCAACGGCTAAAAGTGTTCCATCATCCAGAAGCATCAGTGAGTGGGTGCTTCCAGCAGCGAGTGTCTGCACAGGCAGACTCCATTGTGGAAAAAGATGTACTGGTTCCGCAGGCATCTCGAACCGCTCCTGAGGAAGGTAGGTAGTGCCAGTACCATCTTCCAGTGTGTTCCATCCTGTGAATACAAAACCATCCCGCTCTGGGCCAGAAGAGACCGATACCGATTCTCCATACCCATACTCCTCCGATCGGTCGCCTGCATATGGAACCTCTTCATCTACATGGTAGAAAAGCGGATACTGAATCGCCTCCCATTGGGCATAGATCACAGAATCCTCATATACTCGATTCATTGGATGCCAAGGATCGTCTCCGTCCAAGTCGGTCGCCCACCCCGCGAATCGATGACCGGTGACTTCGGCTAGTTGTGGGACCTCCGCCTCGCTACCGTAATAGACATCCTGTTTCACGATGTGCTGTCCTGCTGGATCGAGATGGAAGGTGATCGAAAGTGAAATAGGTTGCCATCGCGCATATAGATTCATATCCCGATCGACCGGTTTTGAGAAATCCCATTTTTCGCCACCTTCGATATCTGTGTACCAACCCAGGAAGATGTGTCCATCTAATTGGGGATCCTGCGGCTGCTCGAGCGTTCTACCCTTACTGACTTCGCGAAGAAAAATCGCAGTCTCATTCTGTGAATCGAATGCTACGGATTGTTTTCCACACCCTACGAATAGCAATACGGTGCTCAGTAACACAACCAAAATTCCAACTCTTCTCATGATCCCGATCTCCTCACTTCACCAAGTCTACAGGCACACCATTAGTTTCACAACTGAAAAGCATCCTACCATGGGAAAGGTTACCTTCCTACCCGCATATTCCCGAAAAAAGGGGTGAAGCTCTAGTCTTTTGACTTTCGCAACACCCCTTTGGCTGATCTTACGATTTATATTCTACTCTTCACGATCGATCCAGTACTCCTGTGGAACCGGATTGCTCCCTTCCCAGATGACTTGTCTGAACAACACTGGATCGGTATTCCCTTCTGTGTTGATCAACAGTATCTGACTACTATCATCTATCTGCAAAAAGTCTCGGAGCTCTTCTGCTCCACGTTCTTTGAGTATGGAAATGAGCGCACCCAAAGTCACAGCCCCACTTTCGCCACTTACAATGAAGGGATCTCCTTTCAGTGGTGTCGCATAGACACGCATTCCACGCGCAGCAATGTAATCGGGAACTTGAATGAATGCATCTCCAGTATCCTTGAGCACATTCCAGGCGATTTCGCTAGGCTGCCCACAAGCAAGACCTGCCATGATAGTATCCAGAGCACCCCCAACAGAGTGGGGTTCTCCATCATCCTTCCGGGCACTCTCAAAGATACAGGCGGCTTTGTCCGGTTCAACGATAATGCATTTCGGAGCCTTGTCCTTGCATAGACTATGGTAAAAGCCGGTGACCGCAGCTGCGAGAGCCCCGACTCCTGCCTGCACAAACACATGAGTTGGCCGTGGGATTCCCTGACAGCTCAACTGCTCCTGAATCTCTGCCATCATGGTCGAATAGCCCTGCATGATCCAGGTAGGTACTTGTCGATACCCTTCCCAGCTCGTATCGCTAATGATCTCCCAGCCGTGCTTTTCGGCATCTACTACGATCTGTCGAACGGCATCGTCGTAGTTTCCGTCGATGATCTTCACCGTTGCGCCGTAGCTACGGATTGCATCTATTCTCCGTTTACTTGTCTCCTTGTGCACATATATGACACAAGGATGTCCCAATTTCTGAGCCGCCCATGCAATGCCTCTCCCATGGTTTCCGTCTGTGGCGCTTGCAAAGGTGATATCACCAAGCAGATCCTTCACCTCTTTCGAGATCAAATATTCGTAATTCATCTTGCTGTCATCGATATTGAGCCGATTCTGGATGAATCTATAGAGTGCGAACGAGCCGCCGAGGACCTTGAAGCTGTTCAATTCCAGTCTAGAGGCTTCGTCCTTTACCCAAATTCCACCGACTCCGAACATTGTCGCAAGATTGGATAATGCAACAAGTGGACTCATCTGATACCCAGGTATCTGTCTGTGGAATCGGCGTGCAGTGCGAGCCACTTCTATGGGGAACATCTCGCGAGCCGAGTCCATATGTCGTTCATCATGCTTTTTGATAATCCAAGAAAAATCGGGGGTACTGTTTTCCACTTCGGCCTCCTTAGACCAGGTCTCAAATACGTTGGTGTGTCGTGTGTATTTTTTTTGAATCGAATAGGTTATACCGTTTCAAGTCACGCCATTCAGTATAGGATATAAATCCATTCTGTACAATGGGAGGAGTGTTCCTGCCAAGAAACGACACAACGGCTGCCAGAAGGAAACGATACTCGCCGACAGCCGTAGCATAACAAGATCGGAGTACAATCAGAGCGCGTAATTGACCATTGCTGCGACTCGCTTGAACTGTAAGTCGACCTTTTCGAATGCTCTATCGGCATCTGTACCCTTCGTAGTCAACTGTGGAATAACAGTGAGATTCAGTCGATCGGTCAACCCAAAATTCATGACCAGACCGACATCCATGAGCATTTCCACCTCAAGGTCGTTATCAATGTTGTCTACGTAGGTCTCGAGCATAAGAGCAACCGTATCGATGATGAGCGGCATTTGGTATCCGATCAGATACTCACCTTTATAGTTTAGTCCATCTTTGTGCAGGCCTCCAGTCTCGAATTCCCAGCCACCTGAAGGCGTATTTCCAGTCAGATATCCCTGATAGTTCACCTCATGATAGGTTCGCATGACCACACTGGTCCAATCGCCTGGCCAGATGGCTGCCGTATCGAACTGCAATGCCACTCCGGCCTTCCCTTTATAGTACATACCACCTAACGAGTCTTCCTCTGTTTCAGCTCCATCGTTTCGTCTCAGACCTTCAATTTCCATGAGATCGAAATTCCAACCGGTTCCCATCACGCCTCCAACCGAGAGTTCCATGACGGCTATCGGCGTGAGAACCGCCTCGAATGTGAGAGACCCTGTAATGGGGGTCACGCCGAGGACTCCCTTGAGTTTCAGGTTATTCTGGCTGAACAGCGGACCTTCTCCCTGAAAAAGTGGCATTCTCACCGTGTATCCGGCTTCAACCTTTGCTTCATTGACCCAATTGTCTGGAGGCGCCGTACTCCCGATAAATCTGACATTCCCGGCAATCTCACTCTCAGAGGCCCAGAGGGCTCCTCCCATGAGAACCAACACCATAGTAAACACCCCGAACATTCTGATGATCTTCATTTAGCATCTCCTTTTTGTCAGCACAAATTCGCTCAAAGCATATCACAAGGTAGCTGTGTGGAAAACCTATTTTCCCTGCTACCCTTCACTCTTTAGGAATACATGAGTTCCGAACAGCCTTCAGTGTGTCGTCAAGCACAGAACGAAGGTGCGCATATGCCTTCTCGACCTGCTCTTCTTTCAGATTACCGAATAGACACTTACCAAGACCTCTCGGAATCGAACGTGCCTTCTCCTCCAACTTCACCCCCTCACCACTCAGTGAGATCAGCACCGTTCTCTCATCGCTAGGGAGGCGGTTCCTAGTAACAAGTCCTTTCTTCTCCATCCGCTTCACTAGGGGAGAAATTGTTCCTGTATCGAGACCGAGTACTTCGCAGAGCTGTCCCACCGTCACCTCCTTTTTCTCCCACAACACAAGGAGCACCAAGTACTGTGGGTAGGTGATACCGAGATCATCAAGCAGCGGTTTATAGGCTTGCTGTATTGCCCGTTCCAGTGAGTAGATGCGGAAACAGATCTGGTTCTCAATCAACAAAGATTCGTGTGCCATTACAACTCCTGTTCGATATCCCCTTTCAGGTCTTCTGGTTCAACGGTGGGAGCAAACCGTTTTACCGTTGCCCCATCGGAGGATACGAGGAATTTTGTAAAATTCCACTTCACCGAAGACCCGAGTGCTCCGGGAGCCTGTTTTTTCAACCAATCGTAGAGTGGATGTGTCCCCCTACCGTTCACTTCTATCTTCTTCATGAGTTGGAAGGTGACGCCATAGTTCAATGAACAGAATTGTGCAATCTCTTCATCGTTGCCAGGTTCCTGATGGGCGAACTGGTCACAGGGGAATCCAATGACTACCAGCCCCTGGGGGCCGTACTCTTTATGCAAGGACTCTAGACCGGCGTATTGTCCAGTGAATCCACATTTGCTTGCTGTGTTCACGATCAGAATAGGTCTGTTCCGAAAATCGGAAAAGGCGAGCTCTTCTCCGTTATTCTTCTTGGCGGTAAATTCGTATACTGTCTTTTTCATGGTATCTCCTAGTCATGTGTATGCTTTACGCATTTTTATATTGTTCACAACATAATGTTGTGCAATACTTTTGTCAAGATGCATTGCAAGTCCCCTACGAAGAACTGCCGCCCAGGAACGAGTCCCAAGCGGCAGAAGGAGGTTATGAGTCGGTATGGTGTTATATCGGCTCTATACTGGTAACTGTTTGTGTTTTCCAGGCACCATCGAGAACTCGCGTATTGCCGGTCACCACCACTTCTTGCGTCCAGATAAGATCTTCGGAGGAACGGCCAATACTCAATGAAAATGTACCCGGTTCCACCACCCGTGTATTCATGTCCAATACAAAAGAGCAGACATCGACAGGAATGGTGAAATGAATTCGTGCCCGTTTCTTTGGTTCGAGTGAAACACGGGCAAACCCTTTCAGTTCGAGAATGGGTCGTACGATCGATGCGCAATGATCGCGAATGTACAACTGAACCACATCGTCACCGGCCATACTTCCCGTGTTCTTCACCGTGACAGAGAGATTCATCTCTCCGTTCGACGGAATACTGTCACTCTCAAGTGTGATATCATGGTAGGAGAATTGCGTATAGGATAGTCCGAAACCGAACGGGTATCGTGCACCAAACTCTCGCTGTCGTGGCAATCCAGATGCCTTCTTCACATGGTTGTAAAAATAGGGCATAGCTCCTGCACTCAGCGGAAATGAGACTGGTGTTCTTCCACCTGGTGCATACTTACCATACAGCGTACCTGCAATGGCCTCTCCTCCACCCTCTCCGGGGAGCCAGGCTGCCAGTATGGCAGCAGCCTCCTCATCTGCTCTGCCGAGCACATAGGGACGACCACTGACGAGCACAACCACCACCGGCTTCCCTGTATCGAGTAGCGCATCAAGCATCTGCTGCTGCACACCAGGTAGTTGCAGAGTCGTGGTATCGGAACCTTCACCGACAGTTCCCTGTTGGAAAAGTCCAGCCATATCACCGACGACCGCTACCACTGCATCTGCTTTATTAGCCGCCTTCACAGCAGCACCGATTCTATCGGTGTCCATACTCACACCCTGGAGATTTTCGTCTTGCTCCTTCACATCTCCAGGGAAGAATATCGCTTGACCAAACGACTCCTCAAACAGAACGCACCCTTCGCTGTAGGTAATGCTACTACCTTTCGCAAACTGCCTCATTGCCTGCTCAATCGTCAAAGATAACTTGGGCACGATATCCATATCGCCTTCAGTTCCCCGTAGATGAATCGGCGGAGAGTACCCGTTGTACATGGCATTTGGGTGGCTGGCCAGTGGTCCCACGACAGCAATCCGCTTCGAACGATCCAGAGGAAGCGTTCCATCATTTTTAAGCAACACCAACGACTTCTGCGCAGCCTCGACTGCGAGTTCATGATGTGCATGCGAGTTCAACTCGATCGCATCCACCTCAATGAATGGGTGATCGAAGATACCTTGACGGAATTTTTCCTGAAGCATACGAAGCACAGCATTGTCAATCTCTGCAATATCTATAAGCCCCCGATCGACGGCCTCATGCAGACCATCCTTGAAGCAGGAGCTACTCGGAAGCTCCAGATCCATACCGGCATGCACGGCCATAGCCGCAGCTTCAGCAGGATCGGATGCGATATGATGATCCTTGAATAGCTGAATCGGAGCCTCATAGTCGGCTACAACAAGTCCGTCGAACCCCCACTGCTTTTTCAGCAAGTCATACAGTAATTGGCGAGAACCGGAACAGGGATCACCATCGATATCGTGATAGGCAGGCATGACCGCCCCAGGACTCCCCCCTCTGATCACCATCTCGAACGGGAGGCCGAACACATTCAATAACTCTCGCATGCCAACGTGTACCGGAGCGTGGTTTCTCCCCCCCTCGCTGAATGAGTGTCCGATAAAATGCTTCAACGTCGCCAATGGCATGCGTTGTGGCCCTTGCAGTCCTAATACATAGGAGAGCCCCATGCTCCCGGCAAGATAGGGATCCTCACCATAGGTCTCCTCGAGCCTGCCCCAGCGTGCATCACGAGCCACATCGAGTACTGGAGCCAACCCTTGGTGCACGCCAAGAGAGCGCATTTCGTCACCAATCACTGCAGCGACCTTATGCATCAGGCTTGTATCCCATGTAGCTCCTGCATTAAGACTTGAGGGGAAGACCGTGGCTCCGGGAACCATGGCTCCTGTCAGGCACTCTTCATGGAGCATGGCAGGAATCCCCAATCGGGTTCGCCCAATGAGATAACGCTGTATCTCGTTTACCCCTTTCGCTACAGATCGTGGATTCTGAGACCGTGTGCCAAATGGACGAGTCAATTGTCCAATACCGTATCCTAACACGACCTCACGATCGTGTACCGGCTTCTTGTTCGTGAACACAATCTCCTTCACTGCGAATGAACCGTCATCCGAAATGATCAACCACGCGGCAACAAGTTGAGCTATCTTCTCATCTAAAGTCATGTCACGCAGCAAGTCCAATGCTCGTTGCCGATCGGAATTCATTGAGTACCCCCTACTCTTTCAGCGCACCAAGTGCGACTCCAGCGATGATGTATTTCGATAACAAGAAGTAGACGATGAACAGCGGTAACACCGTCATGGAGAGGCCAAGATAGACAGAACCATATTCTGTTTTATAGATATCCCCCCTGAGCAGACTCACCATAATGGGCATGGTGTATTTACTGTTGTTCGTCAGAAGAATCAGAGGAAGGAACAACTGGTTCCAGTGGAACACGAACTGGAAAATCGCCTGTGTCGCGATTGCCGGCTTCATGATCGGAAGGATTATCCTGTTGAATGTGTAGAGCTCCTTCGCACCGTCTATCCTCGCGGAATCGACAATGTCCAACGAGAGGGTGGCAAGAAGATACTGCCGCATAAAGAACACCACAGCGGGCGTGGCAATGGCAGGCAATATCAGAGGCCACAGACTGTTGGTCCAATCGATTCTGTACATAAACTGATAGAATCCGATGGCGTTCACCTGAGTGGGGATCATGAGCACTGCCATGATAAAGGTGAAAAAGGGTTGTCTCAGCTTCCAGCTATAGGCAACGAGTGCATAGGCGGTCAATGAGGAGAAGTAGACCGCTCCCAATGTCGCACCGGAAGAGATCAGCATGGAGTTGATAAACCCGGTGATTGGGTTAAAGGTCTTACCCATGAGAATCTTGTAGTTGCTCATGAGAAACGTGGAAGGCACCAGACCGATCGAATTCTGCTGTATCTGGAATGTACTCCGAGTTGCATTCATAAACATGATCCAGAAAGGAAAGATGCTCAGGATTGCAAGGAACGTACACACGATATAGATGATGACTTTGTATACTTGTCTCGACTTGCTCATACTCTCGTTCATACTGCCACCTCCCGAGCTCTAGCTCGCGCATCACGGCGCATCTGACGCTCTCGTTTCCTTTGTCGAACGAGATCTCGGTCACGCATGACATAGAAAAGGATTGCAGATAGTATGGCAATGATGACGAACAGAATAAGACTTGCTGCGGCGGCTCGGTTGTACAAGTAGCTACCACTGAATGCTTGGTTGTAGATATACACCGTTGCTGTAATAGTGGCGTTATCCGGTCCTCCTAGGAGGAACAGTCGTGGAATATCGAACATCTGTAGGCCACCAATCGCGCTGGTGACGAGTGTGTAGAGCACAATGGTCTTCAACCGTGGTAGTGTGATACGGAAGAAGATCTGTGTAGCAGAGGCACCGTCGATCTCTGCAGCTTCGAACAAAGTCGGATTGATACCGAGCACACCAGCGATGAGAATAATCATACTATGGCCGTACCACATCCAGAACTGAATGAATGCAACGACTCCCCTTGCTGTCCATCGCTGTAAGTGGAAATTCAGTGGCTGGTCGATGAACCCTAGACCGAGAAGCAGATCATTCACCGGTCCTTTCGGATACCCGAATAGAGAATAGAACAGAAGAGCAATGGTTGCTGCTGTTATGATGTTCGGCATGTAGATGAGCACCTTGAATATGCCCTGCGCTCTGATCTTCAGATGTCGATTCGTGAACCAAGCGGTCAGCAACAAGGCAATGACTATCTGAGGAATGAAGTTAAAAATCCAGATGATAGCTGTGTTCGAAAGCGACCGTTGGAACAACGGGCTCGACAACACGGCTCGGAAGTTGTCCAATGGATTTTCTAGGATGTTTATATCCGTCCTCATAAGCCCACGTAAATCGGTGAAGCCGATTACCGTGGTGTAGATGAGCGGATAGAGATTAAAGATGAGAAAAGCCAGCACGAAAGGTATGGAGAAGAAATACCCATATTTTGCATAGCTAATGGTCTTGCGCTGCATGTTCCGTTACCTCCACAGGTTTGTTGTGCTCTCCATCATGAATCTGCCATACAGAGTTGTCTACCCTTGCAGTGCATCACATACACATGTGGGCGGAACCAGTCCGCCCACATTCGGTAATCAATGATCAGTGTGCATCGATATCCAAGTTATCCTTCACGACCTGCTTGAAGTCTGCGATTGTCTGTGCTCGAGACTTGTTTCCAGCAGTATACTCACGAACCTGATCTCTCCAGTACATATTGATTGTTTCGTCGTACTGGTGCTTGTTGCGACCAGTTGCGAACTGTCCTGCAGGTACGAATACATCGAACATATTCTGTCCGCCGAGGAAATCGAGTGTTCCGTCCGACTTCTCCATGACGGTGCCACTAGCAACGGTATCCTTGGTTCCACCAGGGCCTGACAAGGTTCCATTTGCCCAGTAGTACTGTAGTCCTGTCTCGGAACTGTCGAGTGTGATCCACTCGATGATATCGCCGATAACTTCCTTGTGCTTGCTATCCTTGTTGGCAAGAACCCATGTTCCGCCCCAGAAGAATCCTTCGGGAGGTTCACAGACTGCCCAGTCCCCGTAGGTGCCTTCACCAGGCTTGGTTCCACCTGAGTTTCCAGCCATGACATAGTTGATCAACCATGCAGGGCCGAAGAATCCAAATATCGGCTTCTCACCAGCATCCTTCATGTCGGCAAACCATGAATCGGTCCAGTCACGGGTGTCGTTCATGTAGTCTTTGTCTTTCATCATCTTGGCCATGTCGAGGAATGCTTCACGATCGGGGTCGATGAAGAGCTTACCATCGACGATCCATCCCTTTTCGGATGCGCCTTCGATTGCATGCCAGAGATCGCCATCACCAGAGAGGATTCCGTATCCTTTTGCCCGGAGCTGTTCAGCTGCTGCAAAGAATTTGTCCCAGCCTGGTCCAACCTTCGATCCGATCACTGCAGGATCATCGGTTCCCCACACATCCTTGGCAATAGAGCGACGATAGATCAGCGCACCACCGGTTGCCTGATACCCAAGACCGACGAGCTCACCATTGGTGTTTGTCCCGATATCAACGGTGTACTGTGCGATATCCGCTTCTTTCAGCTTTGCATCTACATCGATACCCAAACTCTTGTACGGTGCTGCAAATGAAGAAGCATCACCTTGTGTGTACTTCAGCACGAATGCGGCCTCCGCAGCATAGATATCGGGAGCGTTCGATCCACCACTCATGAGTGCCTGGTCCAGAGCTGGCTGATACGCACCATCGGTCGTTGCGATGATGGTCGTGTTGATTTCGTAATCGAAGTCGGGATTCAACTCCTTGTACTTCTCGAGCATGTTTGGAACTTCATCGGTGAAACTCCAGAGATTGATGACCTTCGATCCCTCCTCCTGCTGTCCTGCGGAGAACAGCGGTAGGCTGAGGCTGACGATCAGCAACAGACAAACCATAATACCCAGTTTCCGTTTCATACACTTTCCTCCTTCATGTATGTGCCATAAGGCATCTGAATTCGTTTCGTGCGGCGGAACTGTCGAGTTCTCCCCGCGTGTCTCAATGCTACTACCGGTCACTCGGGACCGAAAGTAGGCATATGTCTAGATTTTGTATAGGTGTTATGTCCTAGGTTTCGGAAAGTCAGCCTTCATTGATCCGTACCCACTTAATGGCGAACTTACGCAATTCACGGGCATCGGGGATCGAGAGTTTATGTTTGATGTTATCTCGGTACACATTGATTGTCTTGGAAGAGAGATTCAGAGTCTCGGCGATCTCGGACACGCCGTACCCATGACCGAGTAATCGGAGAACCTCCATCTCCCTAACACTCAACTGTTCCACGGGATTCATCTCCTGCTTGCTGTCCTGAAACACCATGGAATCGAGCAATCGCTCACGCATATCATGAGAGAGGTATATCTTCCCCTTCAACACGACCTCTATCGCTTCCATGAGCGTCGAGGCGGCCTCCTGTTTCATGACATACCCTCGAGCACCGGCTTTCAGCGCACTCGCTGCATAGATTATCTCATCGTACATAGAGACCACGAGAGCCTTCACATCTGGATGAATCGATTTCAACGTCTTCACCAACTCCAGCCCATTCTCCTCATGCAGCGATATGTCAACAAGGATGATATCGGGCTCGGTATCGTTCACCAGATTGATCGCGTCCGATATTCCGGTGGCTTCACCGACAACGCGAAAGTCTGCATTGTTCTCTATGACACTCACGAGCCCCTGTCTGAATAGAGGGTGATCGTCCACGACCACGAATTTAGTCAATCGATTCATGTTCACTCCTTCCAGCAATCACGCGAACTGTTGTTCCTTCGGGAGAACTCTTGATGTCCAGTTCGACCTGAGCCATGCTGGCACGATTTCGCATGATCCGCAAACCAAGCCCGCCTTCCCGAATCTTTGCAGGAAGGCCGACACCGTCATCACGAATAGTTGCCACGCGAATGGAGTTCCCCTCCCGATCTGTCTCAAATTTCAAGGTTATCTCCACCCTCTTCGCTTTCGCATGTTTTACCGCGTTGGTCAACGCCTCCTGAATTATTCTGAACATATGCAGTGATCGATCGGGATCCTCTATCTCAAACTGTGGATCGGCTTCCAGATCAACTTGTACGCGAGCGTACCGTTTCGTATCTCCCACCAAAGCTTCCAGTTTCTCTGCGAAGGTGTGCGACTCCATCTCCAATGGAAGCAAACCGCGCGAGATCGTCTTGATCTTTGCGATCGATTCGGTCAACAGTCTACTGATCTGCTCGAGAGTCTCTGGTCTCACCGGATGGTTGTCGGTCACGGTCTTCTTGACCGAAGTGGCAAGTAACGATATCCCCAACAGATGTTGACAGAGGTCGTCATGCAGATCCTGCCCGATTCTCTCCATGGTCTTGCTCGAAATCTCCATCACTTCGTGCTCCAATTCCAAACGTCGCTTGATTTCACTGGATAGATCTCTGTTCGTTCTGATAAGATCCTTCGTCCTCAATTCGACCTGCTCTGCAAGTGTCCGCTCGTGAGAACGAACCTGCTCAAGAAGGAGCGTCCCTTTGAGGCTGCTGGAAATCTGCTCCTGGAGCACATCGTACAATGCCGGGATCACCGTTCCGATCGGTACTAGCAGGTACCCAAGCGGTTCGTCTACATGCACAAGCGGCATGAGAATCCATTGCCCCTCTCTCCACTCCTCCGGAATATGACGAGGTAAGAGCTCGTTGTAGTCGAACTCCACCGAGGGACTCTCTCGATCTTGTATGTTCATGAGCAGCTGGGCTTTCCCCTGCTTCCCGTTGAATACCACAAGATACCCTTTTCTGATTCCGAATAGACCAAGACTCTTGCGGAGATTGTGAAACATATCCTTCAGTTCGAACGCTCCTGCAAGCATGGCGCTCACCTGTCGTAGTGTTTCGAACGAGGTCTCTACCGAGATCCGCTTTGCAGCCTGTAAACGACCGAACTTCTCTCCGGTCAGAGCCCGTGCAGCACCCATGATAGTCGAAAGCTGTCTCGACCGAGGCTCGGTCTTTGCACAATGGTTCTCGATCACCGACAGGTAATCATTCCACCGATCCAAGGCTCCGCTCTCTGCAGAAGTCGCATCGATCGCCCTGTTCAGACGCATGATTACTTTTTCGTATGCCCCTTTACGAACCAGAACCATGAGATCGAAAATAGCCTGTCTCTCCGAAGTGGTCGCATAGCGAGGAATCTCCTCGAGATCGGGAGTGTAACTGAAGCGTGGAGCACAACCGCACGACTCGCGAATCACAGGCTCACAGGAGAGGATCATATGTTCCTCTGCCCCGCCTTGCATCATGCGGTCGAGGATCTCCACTGCTCGTTCTCCCAATTCGTGCATGGGTTGTACCACGGTTGTAAGTGGTGGTGTGGTGTATCGAGATGATTCGATCCCATCGAACCCGATCAATGAAACATCATCGGGAACATTGATTGCGCACCTGGCAAGTTCATCGAGAGCACCTTGTGCCATCCGATCATTCATGCATACGAGGGCATCGAACGGTATTCCCGTTTCCAACAACTCCTTCACCGCCCGTGTCCCTGAGTCCTGCGTAAACGTACCGGTTTTCACCAGTCGTTCATCCATTGGAATCCCATGGGTGCGGAGTGTCGCTTTGCACGATTGTAGGCGTGCAATGGCTTCGTCATGACTCTCCGGGCCGCCGATCATGGCAAAGTGTCTTCTTCCATGCTCATTGATCAGATGCTCTACGAGTTGTGAAACCCCTCCCGATCCCTCTACCACGACATCAGACATCCCCGGGATCTTCATCCCGATCGAAACTCTCGGAAGGGTTGCCCACCGTGCAAAGAAATCCTTCAGATCGACCGAGGAGAAGAAGGTCGCCAACGAGGACGAGATGATTATCAGACCATCGATATTCTGGTCGTTTGCCAAATGGTACGCAAGATTCGAGGAGGCCTCCGATGCGATCGGAGACCCCAGTCGGGAGCCAAGGAATGAGATGGTCCCATATCCACGATCTTTCGCGACCCGTTCGATTGCATGCCACACGGTCGACTGGTATCCGTCATCGAGTGATGCTGTGAATATGCCTATGCAGCGCTTCTCCTGTTCCATGCAGCACCTCCCCCTCAAACTCCCTCTTCACCCTGCAAGTCAGATGAGAAGGCGTGCATGAAATCGCGACCTGCAGTATACGCCCGCTTTCTGCTCGTTGCATCCTTGCGTACCGAATTTGAAAGAAAGTGGTTTGAAAATGCAAGCGTGTCGTGAATCGAATATCCTAGAGCTGCAATGGCATCCCGCATATTGACGATCGTATAACCGACCTCTTTCTCGTCGATCTGTTCACATACTGCGAATACCAGTGCTCGCTTGCCCCGATCTGCCAACCGCGATCGATAGGGTCCCGGCCTGGGCTCCGTGAAGTCGAAGAATGGATAGAGGCGATCGATGAATGCCTTCATCCAGGGTGTCATGCCGTAGTTGTATGTAGGGGATCCGAGAATGAGACCATCTGCCCGGTCGATCCGATCATAGAGTAGATGCATATCGTCTTTAAATTGTGTACAGGTCTTATCTCTTCTACACCGTTCACACCCGATACACCCCTCAATATGGTAGGAAGGGAGGTGAAAATACTCAGTCTCCACATGAGGCGATGCAACGCCTTCTAGCATGGAGCGTAGAATCTCCGCTGTATTTCCGTTCTCTCTCGGACTTCCGTTGATTCCAATTATGTACATGCCAAAAGACCCTCCGTCATCCACTATACCATGATTTCCTACTTAGCCGAGGATGAATTCCCATATATCACTAACTCTGCTACAATCGAATCCAATTGATACATTTCAGAGGTCCATGCATTGAACTACTTTCTGCAATCATTCATTCAGCTACTGCCGATTCTCTTACTCACCCTGGCTGGATTCCTAATCGATAAGATCTATAGGATAGACGTACATACGCTTATCAAAATTGTCTCAGACTTCTTCATGCCCCTGCTCATCTTCCATTCCCTGTACTTCAGTGACTTGAAAGGGGATATGATTGTCAGCATTGCAGGCGTCACATCCCTTGTTGTGGTATTGAATACTCTGAGTAGTTATCTCTACGCCCGATTTGCGAAAATCGATGCCAGAGGATTCATGCCGGCCAACATCTTCATGAACTCAGGGTTCCTAGGATTTCCTCTCATGAAATTATGGGGAGGAGTCTCTGCCATGAACATCATCGTGATTTTCGATCAGGTACAGACGGTCTACATCTTCACCCTCGGTCTACTGATAATTACCGGTGGATTGCACGCAAAGTCGATATCCACCATGATCAAGTCTCCGATCCTCTGGGCTCTGATACTCGGCTTTCTTGTCAGATTCTTCGGGATTGTGATACCCGAAGTAGTGCTGACTACGTGTGAGTTCGGTGGAGACGCTGGACCGCCACTTGCCGCATTCGCCCTCGGTGTATCGTTGTCCACTTCAAAAATCACAGTCAATAGACATGTGCTTGCTGGAATCGTCATGCGAATCTGTGGAGGGTTTCTGTTCGGATATCTTGGAGCCACGCTCTTCGGCCTAACAGGATTGCACAGAACCGTAGTGATAGTTGCTAGTGCGCTCCCCTCTGCCGTATTCACCTCTATTCTTCCTATCCGGTACGGAGTATCCAGCGAATATGCGAATTCGATAGTCATTCTATCAACCATTCTCGGCATCCTGACCATCCCACTCTCATTCATGCTGGTCATGTGACGAGGTGTGTAGTAAACGACTATGCGCACGAATCGAGCTCTGATATAGTACTCGCATGACGATGAAAAAGAGATTGGTCAATGCGCTCATGCGCACCATATTCCGTATGTTGTTCAAGATGGATCGAAATGAGTTCTCGAAGGTTCCCACCGATGGTCCATTCATCATTCTGGCAAACCATACATCGGCACTCGATGGTCCGCTCATGTATGTTTTTCTCCAACCGAGACAGATGATCGCAATGGCGAAGAAAGAGCTGTGGGACCATGCCTTCACTCGTTTCATCATGAATTTATGGAATCTGATCCCCGTAGACAGGGAGAACATGGGGCGGGAGACTATGCAGCAGTGCTTTGCGGTGCTCGACCGCAACGAGATTCTAGCTATAGCTCCAGAAGGGACTCGAAGCAGAGATGATGCGTTGCAGGAGGGGAAGGCGGGAGTCGCATTCATTGCCCACAAGAAGCAGGTTCCCATGGTGCCGATAGCCATCTGGGGATTCAACCAGCTCGGGCACAACCTCAAGCGTCTGCGCAGAACTCCTTTGACCATTCGTGTAGGGGAGCCATTCGAGATTGTGCAACAGGGCGGTAGGCTGGATGCCGCAGGACGTCAGCAACTAGCGGACGAGATCATGCTCCGCCTCGCAGAGTTGATGCCCCAGGAGCTCTGGGGCCACTACGCAGCGTTCCAGCCTCAATTCACCCTGACAGATACTATTTCCCGTCGTCGCTCGAACGAGCCCAGAGATTGATGTTCCCGTCCTGAGCGTACCGATCGATCTCTTTCAACTCTTCGTCCGAGAATGAGAGGTTATCAAGTGCACCTACGTTCTCTATGATCTGTTCGGAGCTGCTTGCGCCGATCAGCACCGATGTGACCTCTTTCCGCCGCAAAACCCAGGCAAGAGCCATCTGTGCAAGGCTCTGTCCTCGCCGAGAAGCAATCTCGTTGAGCTTTGCGATTCGTTCAAGATTCTCCTTCGAGAGCATCTTCGTAGAAAGAGACTTGTTCTGAGTCGCTCTGCTACCTTCTGGAACACCTTTCAGATACTTGTCCGAGAGCATGCCCTGGGCAAGTGGTGAGAAACAGATGGTACCGATTCCCAATTCATCGAGTGTATCAAGCAACGACTCTTCCACCCAACGATTCAGCATAGAATACGAGGGCTGATGGATCAGAACTGGTACATTTCGAGCCTTGAGGATTTCGTACGCCTCTCGGGTCTTCTCTGCCGAGTACGACGACAATCCCACATACAACGCTTTTCCCTGCTTGTAGGCGGTCTCGAGTGCACTCATAGTCTCTTCGAGCGGGGTATTCGGATCGAACCGGTGAGAGTAGAATATATCCACATAGTCGAGTCCCATCCGTTTCAGGCTCTGGTCCAGACTGGCAAGAAGATACTTTCGACTGCCCCACTCACCATAAGGACCTGGCCACATGAGGTATCCTGCTTTCGATGAGATGATCAGTTCATCTCGGTAGGAAGCCAGATCCTGCTTGAGAATCTTTCCGAAATTCAGTTCTGCGGATCCTGGTGGCGGTCCGTAGTTGTTTGCCAGGTCGAAGTGTGTAATACCGAGATCGAACGCAGTATGAATCATCTTTCGAGCATTCAAAAGTGAAGCGTCATCGCCGTAATTATGCCAAAGTCCCAGAGACACTGCTGGTAGCTTCAGCCCACTTGTTCCACATTTTTTGTACTGCATCTGTTCGTAACGGGCTTCGTTCGCTGTATACATGGTCCCCTCCTAAATAAAGTATGTATATACAAACATACGGTATTTCAAACGAATCGACCAGAGACAGGTATCGAGACTGCATGGTCGAGCCATGCGGGAATGGTCTCTTCCACTCCCCAACAGGAGAATAGTGTATCAATGAGGCACCTCCACTTGCTCAGGAGCATGACTACTCTCGGGTATCTGTCTACTCGCCTCGTCTGACACTCAATCCAGACGAGCCATAGTACGAAAGCTGGTGTTCCGTTCCACCAAGGAGGAGAATGATCCCCGATCCACTATTCTTCCCCCATCGATGATGTATATGGTATCGCAATCCTTCACGGTGGTGAGTCTATGTGCAATCATGATTAACGTCCTATCCTGTGAGGCATTGGCGATGGCCGACATGACGGCCTGTTCAGTGTTTCCGTCCAAGGCGCTTGTCGCTTCATCGAGTACAAGGACTGCTGGGTTGTCGTAGAGTGCACGAGCGAGACCGATACGCTGTCGCTGGCCGCCACTGAGTCTGATACCCCGTTCACCAATGACGGTATCGTATGCGAAAGGCAACTGTTCAATCACGAACTCATGGAGAGCGGCAATCTCGGCAGCATTGCGAACTCGCTGCATGTCGATCTCGGTGTCGGGAATACCGAAAGCGATATTTCGTGCAACCGTATCATCGGATAGGAAGATATCCTGTGGAACGTACCCGATGTTTCGTTGCCAATTGCGCACATTATGAGCACCGACTCGCTCTCCATCGATCAGCAGAGCGCCCCCTTGCGGTTCCAACAGGCCAAGAAGGATATCGACAAGAGTAGTTTTTCCCGACCCAGTAGTTCCGACGAATCCGATCGTCATCTGCTTTTCAATAGTGAGATCTATACCATCCAGAGCAGGTTCTTCTGTCCCCGGATATGCGAATCGTACACCATCCATCCGAATCTCGCGCTCGAATGGCATCGGTGTCTCGCCTAGGCTATCGAACTCGTCTGAACGGCTGGAGACCGAGAGATCTTCATACAGCGTATCAAGTATCGCTTGGTTGAAATAGATACTGGTGAGATCGTGAAATACTCGCTGCATTGCCGGTAACAGGCGATAGCCTGCAAAAGCAAAGAGACTGACCAGAGGAATCACTTCGCTCGCATCGCCAGTCATGAGTGTAAGGACTACGACCATGACAATGATCCCTCCGAAGGCGATAGCCTCCAGAACATAGCGGGGAATCTCTCCCACGGTTCTCACATAGGTCTCCATTCTCGTGAATTGTCTCGAGTGCCCAGCATAGGTTCCAATGAAATGACGTTCACGTCCGAACACCTTAGTGATCTTCACTCCCGAGAGTGCTTCGCCGGTTGTTTTGTATCGGCCTCGATTTGCTTCCAGACGGCGTAACCCTCCTCGCTTCACCTTCCTCTTCACTCGGTAGTTGATTGCCGCATAACTGCCTCCTAGAAGAACGAGAGCAATGAGGGTGGTGATAAAGTCTGCGAAGAACAACACCGTTATCATGGCTATGATGACCAGTGCATTCACCACCAGTTCAAACAGCGGAATGAGTAGATTGTTCGTGAGCTGATAGACCTCTGCGAGTAGATTCTTTCCCAATGTACTGGTGTTCTCATTGAGAAAATAGGAGTATGGCTTACCTAGGTAGGTGGAGAGCAATGAGCAGGAGAGACTGTGATTCAGTCCCATCACGAATTTTGTCTTTGCCCATATCGTGACTGCTGAGATAGCATTCGAAGCAACGATCAGCAGGAAGATGGCAATGCCAAGGAAGACGATGAAGTTCTGTAACGAGGTGAAACCCAGGCCATGATAGAGCGAACCGAGCAATCGATTCGTTTCGAGCAGGCTCGGATCCATTACGAGGTTGACGAAGGGGAACACGGCAGCCACCCCCACAACCTGGAAGAGGGACATGAGAACAAACAGAACGAGCAGGAGCAGACTTTTCTGCTTCTGTTTCCTAGTAAGTATATCACGCAGTTTTCGTACAAGCGTATAAAGTGGAATCTTCATAAAACCTCGCGTACCACAGTATGGCTCTACGAAGAAATAATCAATCCATCTCGTCATTTCATCTCGTGAGTTTCCTCCCTTGCGCTCTGGAAAATTTAGCCGTACACTACCAAAAAACTACGAAAGGCGGTGAAGACCATCAACAATTCAGTGACGAAACGGGTTAAGTTGGGCTTCGGAATTGGTGATCTTGGGGGAAACCTCTTTTTTACGGTCATTGGATTCTATCTCCTCTATTATTTGACGGATATCGTGCATCTATCGGCTGCGCTAGCTGGAACGG
>Ga0334900_1001747_pt1 | contig 21791 bp, 15 predicted proteins | sample GraSluR3_MG_2_FD_207231 | JGI IMG/M metagenome (GOLD analysis project Ga0334900, IMG submission 207231) | Sludge microbial communities from methane-producing bioreactor in Wageningen University, Netherlands - Granular Sludge_31_08-R3 | ecosystem: Engineered > Bioreactor > Anaerobic >...
TGTTTACCCTCCACCAGAGTAACGAGGGGCTCATTCTGAGTCGTGTCGAGAGAAGAAATAGCTTCGAACGCTGGAATGCAAAACGTTCGGTGAACCAGACACTTGTGGCGAATATGGATCTGATTCTCTGTATGACATCGACCGATGATCCCCCATTCAGACCACGTTTCATCGATCGAGCCATTGTCTGTGCACACGAAACTCCGGTCATGATCGTTCTGAACAAATGTGATATCATGTTCACCGAGGAGCAGAACGAGCGATTCAACCACTATGCACAGCTTGGGTACGAAACCTTTGCCATGAGTGCATTCGATGACGATGGACTGAAAGCCCTCCGTGAGCGGTTGATGGGTAAGACAGTGGCACTCATCGGGCAGTCGGGAGTGGGAAAATCAACACTCGTCAACGGACTGCTTGGTGAAGAATCCGTACAGAGGATCGGAGACATCTCCCAAAAATATCGGAGAGGCAGGCACACGACCAATCATGCAATCATGCTAGACGCACATGGTTTCAATGTTGTCGATACGCCGGGTATGCGAGAGCTACTCATCCCTCATGAGGATCCGTATCAACTGGCTGCATATTTTCCTGAATTCAGGAAACATGATGACAAGTGTGGTTTTCAGCGGTGTCTTCATGTACACGAACCGGACTGTGCGGTCCAGAGAGCCGTTGAAACGGGAGAGATCCATGCCGATAGGTACGAGAGTTATCTACGAATGATAGCCTCGTTGGAGGATCGTCCCGAGAGTTGGGAGAGTGATAGAAGGTGAGCGAAACCATGGAACAGAGAACAATACACGATCTAGGCTTCGACCTCGTACTGCAAGAGGTCAGTTCACTGTGTCTTTCTGAAGAGGGGAGATCGGTGCTAGCAGAACAGGGATTCCTCTTCGATGTTCAGATACTCTCCAAGAGACAGGATTTCGTTGAAGATCTCATGAGACTCTCTTCGTATAGAGACTATATGCCGGTTTCGTTTCCCGCTATACAGACGATTGTCGAGGAGTTGCACATTCCAGGCAGATCGCTCGATGGGGAGCAGCTATATGCTCTTGCCGAGTATCTCGATGCTGCAAAACTCTTCACACGATACTGTAGCGATCCTCGCAAGATGCCCGGAGAATCGGATCCAATCTCAGATACAGGAAAATTCCCTGCCGAGGACATGCTCTCGTCATTCGACGAGGAACTCGATGCACTGCTGAACTCACTTCAGCGAACTCTGGAGAGCCCTGGAGAAGTTCGCTCCTCGCATCCAGCCATTGCAAAATTGGTCAAGGAGGTTGAACGGAGGAGGAACGAGCGACAACGGTACAGTCAGGAATTCCTAAAACAACAACCAGGTGAGGCTGTTAACATTCAACCGGTGTTCAGAGATGGACGAGTCGTCCTTCCAGTGAGAAGTGATCAACGATCTTCTACCGAGGGGATCGTTCATAGTTCGAGCTCATCTGGCCACACAGTGTTTCTCGAACCGTATCGATTGGTTGAGTTGAACAATCAAGTCGTGATGGCACAACAGCAAATTCAGATCGAGATTGCGAGGATTCTTGCAGAACTATCTGAGCAGGCTAGAACTGTTCGTCCTGCACTGTTGAACCTCATGCAGTCCATTGGGTTCGCCGATAGCATGTACGCTCGAAGCAGGTTCGCAGAGCGATATCGTTGTACACGTCCGATCCTCACACAGGACGGATCGGTTACGCTACTTCAAGCCCGTCATCCGCTCCTTCGTGATGCCGCAGTTCCCATAACCCTGATTTTGGACAATGAGACGAAAGCTGTGGTCATAAGCGGACCGAATGCAGGAGGAAAGACTGTCACGATCAAGACTGTAGGGCTGTTCGCGCTGATGCATCAGGCACTCTATCTCATACCTGCTGCGGAAGGATCGGCGCTTCCGATGTACCGTTCGATCTATACCGATATTGGAGATGATCAGTCCATCGAAGAGGCACTCTCTACATTCAGTGGGCACATGAAGAATATCGGTCAGATTCTCAAGCGATGCGACGCCGAGTCGTTGATCATATTCGATGAGCTGGGAAGTGGTACGGATCCTGTCGAAGGTTCTGCTCTTGCACGAGCTATCATGGAGTATTGTGTAGCACATGCTGCACTTACCCTGGTTACCAGTCACCATAGTGTGCTGAAACAGTATGCCTATGCACATGCCCAGGTACTCAATGCTTCGATGGAGTTCGATTCTCAGACGCACGAACCCACTTTCAAGGTGATCTCAGGTCTCCCAGGAGAGAGTCATGCACTCGATACTGCAAGAAGAATGGCGCTTCCCAATGAGGTGATAGATACCGCTGAGGGGTATGTCGGATCCGAGTTTATAGAGATATCCACCATCATTAGAGAACTGGAAGAGCGGAGAAGAGAGGCCGAACTTCGTGAACAGGCGATCGATGATCGTGCAAAAAAGGTTCAGGAGCAGGTTCGAAGACTCGATCTAAAAGCACTCAAGCTTAAACAGGAAGAACAACTGCTAAGAAGGGAACAGATTGGTGACCTCTCTCGTTTCATTGCCGACAAAAGGAGTGAATTGGAGAATCTGGTTGCCGAGTTGCGTGAGGGTGAGATCACTCGTGATAAGACCAAAAAAGTGAAGGCATTCATCTCTTCGATGGAGCAGAAGCGGGTAGAGAGTGAGGAGCGCGCCAATAAGGTTGCCAAACGTGTTGCTGAGAACGAGGTGCATGAACAGGTCGACTTTGCCGTGGGAATGGATGTCTTGGCAGGGCCGCACAAGCGAGAGGGGAGAATCGTTCGGAAGGAAAAAAAGGGGAAATGGCTCGTCGCTATTGGCCCTATGAAGTTCTCCATGGATGAGCGAGACCTCTCTGCAATTCCTGAACGTAGGAAAAGGGAGCAGCGACGCGTCGCTGTTTCGTACGAATCTCGTTCGGTGGCGCCGAAACCTACACTCGATGTACGTGGCTTCACACTAGATGAAGCGATCGAGGCGGTAGCGGTGCAGATCGAGGGTGCACTTGTGCACTCCATGCAAACATTCGCCATCATCCACGGAATGGGCGATGGAATTCTTGCAAGAGGTATTCATGACTATCTGGGTAAAAGTCCCCATGTCTCTCAGTATCAGTTTGCGAGACCAGAAGATGGCGGTTATGGAAAAACCTACGTCGAATTGTAGAAATTTTTAGATTTGACAACCTCGAGAACCGGGTGTAGGGTAAATCACGCGAAAGGAGCACGATCATGACAGATTACATGCAGGGCAGTGGTGTTCAGTATCATATACATGTGAAAAAAGGGGATGTGGGTCGCTATGTCATTCTTCCTGGTGACCCGAAGCGGTGTGAAAAGATCGCAAAACATTTCGACTCACCTGAACTCGTTGCTGATAGTAGAGAGTATGTTACCTATACTGGGTATCTCGATGGTGAGAAAGTGAGTGTTACCAGTACGGGCATCGGAGGTCCGTCTGCTTCGATCGCCATGGAGGAGCTCTACCAGTGTGGAGCAGACACCTTCGTACGGGTAGGTACCTGCGGTGGGATTAAACTCGATGTAGTGGGTGGAGATATCGTAGTCGCCACCGGAGCGATTCGGAACGAGGGTACGAGTCGGGAGTATGCACCGATAGAGTTCCCTGCTGTCGCTCATATGGATGTCGTGTTTGCCCTCTCTCAGGCCGCTGAAACACTCAGCAGGAAATATCATGTAGGTGTGGTCCAATGCAAGGATTCCTTCTATGGGCAACATGATCCCGCGTCGAAACCTGTTTCCTATGAATTGGAGCATAAATGGGAGGCATGGAAGCGCCTTGGCACCCTAGCAAGTGAAATGGAGTCTGCCGCTCTTTTCGTGGTAGCAAGCTATCTCGGAGTCCGGTGTGGCAGTGCGTTCTTCGTGGTCGGAAATCAGGAACGAGAAGCACTGGGTATGGACAACCCCATACTCCACGACACAGAGGCGGCAATAGAAGTCGTCGTACAGGGAATACGGAACCTCATTGCCGCCGATCGGAACAGAAAATCTTGAACCTTAGGCGTGGGCCAATCTCTTGCCGTACTCACGTGCCTGTTGCAGGACTTCCTCTGTCGGATTCCAGTTGTTTCGTAACGGCTCTTCCACGATCTCGAACCCAGCCGATTCAATGAAATCGGCGATCTTCTTCGGTGCCTCGCCAGTCCATCCATAACAACCAAATGTGGCAGCTTTCTTCCCCTTCATCTTGAGTTCCTTCATAAAATGGAGAAAACCCGCAATGCTACCAAGCATATCATTGCCAACGGTGGGAGAACCGAAGACCGCGAGTTTCGACTTGAATATCTCGGTCATGACATCGTTCTTGTCCGTCTTGGCGATATTGTAGGTCTTCACGACGACGCTCGGATCCGATCCGACGATCCCTTCTGCGATAGCATCTGCCAGCTGTCTGGTCCCATCCCACATGGTATCGTACGCTATGGTGATCTGATTCTCTTTATATGCGTCGCACCACTGACTGTATTGTTCTACAATCTGCAAAGGGTTCTCACGCCAGATTACTCCATGACTCGGAGCGATGATGTCGATATCGAGGTTCAGCGATCCTATTTCGGCCAACTTCCTCTTAAGAATAGGGCTAAACGGTGTCAGGATGTTTGCGTAGTATTTCATGGCCTCATAGGTGAGTACACACTGATCAGCCATATCGTTGAACATGCCAGAACAGGCATAATGCTGTCCAAACGCATCATTGCTAAACAGAATGTTATCGCCGGTAAGGTAGCAGGCCATGCTATCCGGCCAGTGCAACATGGTCATCTCTACGAAGACCAATTGTTTCCCGTTGCCTACATCGAGTGTGTCTCCAGTCTTTACAGTGTGGAAGTTCCACTCTTTGTGGTACTGTCCCTTCAGTGAATCGATCGCTTTCTTCGTGCAGTAGATCGGTGTATCGGGAATGAGCTCCATGAGTGCCGGGAGTGCACCGCTATGATCCACCTCACCATGATTGACCACCACGGCATCGATCGACGAAAGATCCACTTCAGATGCCAGATTCGTTATGAACGACTCAGCATATGGTCGCCACACAGTATCGATAAGTACTGTCTTTTCCTCCTTTACTAGATACGCGTTGTACGAGGACCCCTTGTGCGTAGAGTAGTCGCTTCCATGGAACTGTCTGAGCTCCGTATCGATCTTTCCAACCCATGAAACGTTGTTCTTCAATGTGATATGCATACTTCAAACCTCCATAATTAGGAACATGCTAGCTTTTATTATACCATACCATTTACCGAAAGGAGATTGCGTTTGTGGGACATACTTCGCTACACGCTTCGCACTGGTGGCATAGTGATTGGTCAATCTGAACCTTCTTAGCTCCCTCGATCGGAGCAATTGCTCCTGCTGGGCACACTGCGATGCATTTCCTACATCCTATGCACGATTCGGTCTGTACCCTATGTGTCCGTTTCGACGATTTCGCAGCAATTCTGAGCAGAATGCTATACGGACATAATCCATTGTGCCAGACAGAACTCTTTACGAATAGTGTCACACCCATCGAAAGGACAAAAAGAATGAGGAGTATGGGAAGCTCTTTTTGAAAAACCTGTTTTCCAACGATCATCGAGCCCACAGCCAAAATCAGAGTGAGATAGGGGAGTTTCGTGCTCTCCATCCATTTTGGTGTCGACCGTCGCTGAAGACCGATAGAACGACTGAATCTCTGGACATGGCGCATGACTGTGTTCATAGGACAGATATACCCGCAATAGATTCGACCGAAGAATAGTGAGAGAATCACTCCGGCTAGATAGAGTACAAGCCAAAGTTGGAATCGTTTTGTGACGACCAACACGAAAAATAGAGCGAGAAATACAAGGCGGATGGTTGCATATAGGTATGTTTTCTTCATGATCGATCCTCCGAGTTTACAGCATAGCGTGCAGTATCGGAATAAGTATGTTACATTGGTAACACTTGGAGAACGATGCATGGAGAGACTTCGCTCGACATATGCCGATATCGCCTCACTACCATTCTGTGCTCCCATCGAGCGGTCGCTGGTAGAACACCTGATCAAAGATTCCCAGATGCAAATCTGCAGTCATGCGCAACACGAAATCGTGCATATGGCTCACCAGGAGTGTACCTATATGGAGATAGTCGTCGAAGGGTTGCTAGGTGTTGAGCAGATAAGTGAAGAGGGAGACATCTTTTCGGTAGCGAGCTTCGGTCCCAGATCGATCATCGGCGGCAATCTGATTTTCTCCTCAGCTCCTCGGTATCCTCATACCATTGTTGCATTGCAATCGAGTAAAGTCGTGAGAATAAAGCATGATGGACTGTTCATCATACTATCGAAAACACCAGATGTGCTGAGGCTTTTTCTTCAATCCATTAGCGACAATACACTGTTGGTGAATGATCGACTCTCTTTCGTGGTGCATCAGACGCTCAGACAGCGACTGGTGCGATATCTTGCATCTGAACAGAAGAGGCAGAACTCTCGTACAATCGTGCTCCCGGTTACCAAGACACGACTTGCCCAGATACTTGGAGCCAGTAGAACAAGTGTGTCACGTGAATTGTCCAAAATGGTAGATGATGGTATGATACGCATGAGTAAAAGTACTATTGTTGTGAACTAAATCATATAATAATGCTAAATTGGGTAAGGAATTTGCTTTTTCCCTCATTTTAGGTTGTTTTTTTTTAGCGTTACGTTTATAGTATGGGACATATTAAGAAGGTAGGATTGCGTATGGAACTGCAAATTCAGGATTTGGTTGATTCAATCAAGCGTGATGGTATCGCCGAAGCAGAGAAAAAGGCTGCGGAGATAGTATCGGATGCACAGGACAAAGCCAGTGAACTGGTACGGAACGCAAACAAAGAGGCTGAACGCCTGATCGAAGAGGCGCGGAAAGAGGTTGCGGTCATGAAACAGAGCGGTCAAGCTGCTGTCGAACAGGCCGGTAGAGATGTGATCCTTTCGCTCAAGAAGAGCATATATGCCCATTTCGAGCGACTTCTTGAGGCTAATGTGAGCAAGACCCTGACCGGCAAAGAGCTGGTGGATATGATTGTAAGCGTCGTGAAAAGCGACTTGGTCGTTCCAGGGGAGAGCGCAGTTGAGTTGAGTGATACGCAGTTGCAGAAGCTCGGCGACTCTCTTCGCACCGAACTTGCTCAGGAGTTGAAGAAAGGGCTCGAAATCAGAGCGGTCCCTTCTGTCGATGTCGGTTTCAAGATAACAGCAAAAGATGGCTCAAGTTATTACGATTTCAGTGCTGAAGAGATCACGCGAATGCTTTCGCCGTTCCTCAATATCACCGTGCGAAAGATCCTGAGCTCAGCGACAGACGCACAGTAAGGAGTTGTCCGTGGCGTCCTATTATTATCTGGTAGCATCGCTGCCCATGCTCAGATTCGATGAAGATCCACCGATTTCTCTGGAGTCGTTTCTCCAGATGTGTGAGCAGAATCTCGGCAGCAAAGAGTATGATCTAGTACGAAATCTCGCTGAAGGAAACAGTGAGGCTATTCAACACGAACGGCCTTTCTTGAAAGCATGGCACCGATTTCAGACAACCATGCGTAAATCCCTTCACGAAAAACGTGCCAAAGCTCTCATGCGAGTGGAAGAGACCGAACAATCCTCGCTCGACAAGGATATCCAAACTGAGCAGGTGGTCAAGGATGCGTTGCAGGCGGACAATCCTCTCGATGCCGAATTGATACTCATGCGGTATCATTGGGAGTTTGCCGAGCAACTGTCCCAGACCCAGGTGTTCTCACTCGAAGTACTGTTCACCTATGCTATTCAGTTGGCTTTGCTTGAGAGGAAAGCGTTGTTTACACCGATGGAGGGGAATGCCGAATTCAGGCGACTTTTCTCCAATTTGCAATCAATTATCAAGAGCATATAAACGGAGTGTGTGGTTATGGCAAAAAATAGCGGGCGAGTCACCGGTGTCAACGGAAATATGGTGACAGTGAAGTTCGAAGGCAATGTTTCTCAGAATGAAGTCGGGTATATTCTGCTTGGAGAACAGCGACTCAAATCGGAGGTCATCCGAATTTCCGGTACTATCGCCTCACTTCAGGTCTTTGAAATGACCGGAGGCATTCAGGTAGGAGATCCGGTAGAGTTTACTGGAGAGATGCTGAGTGTAGAACTAGGTCCTGGCCTGCTGACCCAGATTTACGATGGATTGCAGAATCCACTACCTGAACTTGCTCAGGAGTGCGGATTCTTCCTGCAGCGAGGCGTATATCTAAAACCGATTCCCGATAAATCGTGGGAATTCACTCCAACCGTGAAAGTGGGCGATACCGTATCCCCATCGGATACACTAGGAACTGTTCCGGAGGGAATTTTCACCCACAGGATCATGGTTCCATTCAACCTTCCCCCTGGTTCGTATACGGTAGAGAAGGTGAACAAAGCTGGAACATATCATGTCCGAGATGAGATTGCCGTCCTGAAGGATGCCAAGGGAAAGGAGCATCGTCTATCCATGGTGTTCTCCTGGCCCATCAAACGGGCGATCACCCATTATGCAGAGCGTCTTCGCCCTGAGCAGCCTTTGGTAACCAAGGTTCGTATCATCGATACGTTCCTCCCGGTGGCAAAGGGTGGAACCTACTGTATACCTGGACCGTTCGGTGCAGGTAAGACGGTGCTTCAGCACATGACAAGCCGAAATGCCGATGTCGATATCGTTATCATTGCAGCTTGCGGTGAGCGAGCTGGAGAGGTGGTCGAGACGCTTAAGGAGTTCCCTGAACTGATCGACCCGCGAACGGGAAAAACGCTCATGGAGCGAACGATCATCATCTGTAACACCTCTTCCATGCCTGTGGCTGCTCGAGAGGCATCGGTGTACACTGCAGTTACGATTGCCGAGTACTATCGCCAGATGGGGCTGAACATTCTCCTTCTCGCTGACTCCACCAGTCGATGGGCTCAGGCCATGCGTGAAATGTCCGGTCGTCTCGAAGAGATTCCCGGAGAAGAGGCATTCCCTGCATACCTTGAATCGGTCATCGCCAGTTTCTACGAGCGAGCAGGTATTGTCCGGCTCCACGATGGCTCACACGGTTCGGTCACGATCGGCGGAACGGTGAGTCCCGCAGGAGGAAACTTCGAAGAGCCGGTGACTCAGGCTACACTGAAGGTAGTTGGAGCATTCCATGGACTCTCGAGAGAGCGTTCAGATGCAAGAAAGTATCCCGCCGTTCACCCATTGGACAGCTGGTCGAAATACGCAAGTGTCATAGACAATCAGAAAGTGAACTATGCTAAACAGATCCTGTTCAGCGGTAATGAAGTGAGCCAGATGATGAAGGTTGTCGGTGAAGAGGGAACGAGCTTGGATGACTACATCGTCTATCTGAAAAGTGAATTGATCGATAGTGTCTATCTTCAGCAGAACTCGTTCGACCCGGTCGACTTTGCAGCACCGATCGACAGACAGGAGATCGTCTTCGACGTTCTGTTCGAGGTGCTTGGTTCGGAAATGCAGATCGAGGACAAGAAAGCAGCTCGATCGTTCATAAATGAGTTGAGACAGAAGTTCATCGACTGGAACAATACTCCACGTGAAGATGAGCGATTCGAGATGTACAAGAAAGAGATCAAGGCTCTCGTGTCAGAGCGCTTTGTTAGGTACGAACGAAAAGCAGCCAGAATTCTCCAGGCGAAGTAGGTGGGTGAAATGCAGAAAGTATATACGAAGATTGATTCCATTGCAGGTAACGTCATTACGGTTCGTGCAGATGGTGTACGAAACGGGGACTTGGCTGTCGTAACATCGGCTCATGGAGAGTCTCTTGCGAATGTCATTAAACTCGAAGGGAGTGAAGTATCGCTCCAGGTTTTCGCTGGTGCTCGTGGCGTTTCCACAGGTGACAAGGTTCGATTTCTCGGATATCCCATGAGAATCTCCTACAGCGACGATCTGCTCGGACGCGTATTCACCGGTTCGGGAACTCCTCGTGATAATGGACCGGAACTCACCGACAACCTCATTGAGATCGGCGGTCCTGCAGTTAATCCGGCTAAACGTATTATTCCGAGGAATATGATCCGAACAGGAATTCCGATGATCGATGTCTTCAACACCCTTGTCGAGTCACAGAAGTTGCCGATCTTCTCCGTATCTGGAGAACCGTACAACGAGGTGCTGGCAAGAATAGCTATGCAGGCAGAGGTCGATCTTATCATCCTTGGTGGTATGGGATTGAAATTCGATGACTATCTCTACTTCAAAGATACACTTGAGAAGAGTGGGGCAATGAGCCGAACGATCTTCTTCGTTCACACTGCGAGCGATCCAACGGTCGAGTGCCTGCTCGTTCCCGATATCTCTCTTGCCGTAGCTGAACGATTTGCCCTCGATGGAAAGAAGGTATTAGTTCTACTCACAGATATGACCAACTTCGCGGACGCCATGAAGGAGATCGCGATCACCATGGAACAGGTCCCTTCGAATAGAGGTTACCCAGGTGACCTCTACAGCTCTTTAGCAGCTCGCTATGAGAAGGCGGTCGACTTCGAAGGAGCTGGATCGGTTACGATTCTTGCTGTTACGACCATGCCTGGAGACGATGTCACACACCCTGTTCCAGACAACACCGGGTATATCACTGAAGGGCAGTACTATCTTAAGAATAGTAGAATCGAACCGTTCGGTTCGCTCTCAAGACTGAAACAGCAGGTGAATAAAGATACTCGCGATGACCATAGAGCGCTCATGGACGGTATGATCAAACTGTATGCATCGTACAAGGAGTCACTAGAGAAGAAATCGATGGGATTCCAGATGTCGGAATGGGATGACAAATTGCTGCACTATGGAGAGTTATTTGAAAGCAGATTGATGGAACTCTCGGTAAACATACCACTGGAAGAGGCTCTTGACCTAGGTTGGGAGATTCTTGCAGAGTGCTTCGAGCCGAAAGAGACTGGTATGCGTTCCGAACTGGTGCTCAAGCACTGGCCGAAAGAGGATTCGTAAGGAGTATCGAATGGCTACCGTCAAACTGACGAAGAATGAACAGAAGAAGCAGAAGGATCAGCTGAAGCAGTTCCTCCGGTATCTTCCCACTTTGCAACTAAAGAAACAACAGTTGCAGATGGTGATCAGGAAGATCGAGCTCGAAGTGCGCGAATTGCAGCATGAGCAGAAGACTCTTGTCGATTCACTGCAATCCTGGGTTGCTGTCTTCCATGAGAATAGTGTATTTCCCGAGGCAATGCAGCTGGACGAAGTCGTTGTTGTCGACAAGGTGCTCAAAGAGAAGGGGAATATTGCAGGTGTCGCTATTCCCGTTTTCAAGGAGCTTACCTTCAAAGAGGCCATTTATGATCTAGAGAGGTATCCACTCTGGGTCGATGAAGGAGTGAAGGCGCTGAGAGAAATTGCCCGATTCGATGCCATGATAGCGACTCTTGAAAAGCAGATCGAATTGCTCGGTAGAGAGCTGCGCATTACCAGTCAACGGGTGAACCTGTTTGAGAAGGTGAAGATCCCTGAAACGAAGGAGAACATCAGAAAGATTGGCATCTATCTTGGTGACCAACAGACTGCAGCTGTCGTTCGTGGAAAGATCGCCAAGAAGAAGCTGGTCAAACAGACCGGGGAGGGTGTGGCATGATCGTACCCATGAAACGAATCTCTCTCATCGTGCTCGCCTATGAGAAGCGTTCTGCTCTGAAGAGCTTGAGAAAGACTGGAATTGTACACATCGATGAAGTCACAGCAAAGAGCGAGCGGATAGAGGATATAGAAAAATCCCTTCAACAGATGGAGCGATCAATTCTCTTGCTTCAGGAGCTGTACACTATCGAGTCCAAAAAGCGTAAAGAGCAGCTTCCCATGATGAGCGATGATGAGGTCGATGACGATGAATTCGCAGAGATCCAAGCGAGACTCCTCTGGATCATGGATCAGAAGAGAGAATTGGAAGATCAAAGACAGAAGACTGTCATGGAGCGGGACAAACTGGAACAGTGGGGTGATTTCTCCATAGATGATCTTCGTATGCTCCAGGATAACGGGATTTCTCTCACATTCTACCGGCTGGCAAAAAAGGAACTTGCAAAGATTCCCGAAGATATTAGCTATGTGGTGCTCTCCTCTGAGAAAAAGAGTGAGCTCATCGCTACAATCGGAGCACAACTGCCAGAGGATAGTGTTGCCCAACGACTCCATGTAGGACAGAAATCGTGGGGCGAGCTGAAGGCGAGTGTAGACTCGATCGATCTTCAACTGGAACGGATCGGTGAGGAGCTAATCTCTCTTACCACCTATCTGAACTGTTTCATATTGCATAAACGGATTCTTGAACAGAAACTTCGTTTTGAACATGTACATGCTGGTATGGATGAAGACGATACAGTGGCTTGGTTACGTGGATATATTCCAGTGGACAAAGTCGATCAATTCAAACAAGTGGCTAGCGATAATAAATGGGCCTATGCCATGGACGACCCATCGGAGGAGGAACTGCCCCCAACGAAGGTAAAGAACAGCAGATGGGTATCTATCATTACGCCTGTCTTCGATATTTTGGGAACGGTCCCTGGTTATCGAGAGTACGATATCAGCATGTGGTTTCTCATGTTCTTCTCCCTCTTCTTCGCCATGATCGTCGGAGATGGAGCCTATGGGGTGATCTTCCTGATATCTGCGCTGCTGATACACGGAAAACTGCGCAAGGCGAACAATGCGGTCATCCTTTTGTATGTGTTGAGTATAACAAGTATTATCTGGGGAGCCGTAACGGGTACCTGGTTCGGAAGCCGAGCTATTCTCGAATCGGTTCCGTTCCTCCAAGCACTGGTGATTCCGCACATAGCAAACTATCCCGATATGTTCGGTCTCGATGCAACGACGACACAGAACATGGTCATGCAATTCTGCTTCATCGTGGGAACGTTGCAGTTGAGTCTCGCCTGTGCAATGAATATTCACAGGAAAATCGGAAAGAGGGATCTTAGTGCCGTCAGCGATATTGGTTGGCTGCTCATGATAGATGCGCTGTACTTTCTCGTACTCATGCTCGTGGTGAATGCATCGATCAATGTCGGAGCTGTCGCAACCGTGGTAGGTGTCGGATTCGCTCTTGTGGTCCTATTCGGAGCACAAGGTCCTGGTATTCCCTTCGTGAAGGGGTTAGCCGGAGGGGCCGCGAACCTGTTCACTACATTCCTAAACTCTATCAGTGCGTTCTCGAACATAATCAGCTATATCCGTTTGTTTGCCGTAGGAATGGCATCGCTCGCCATTGCTCAGAGCTTTAACAATATGGCGAGTGGATTACTCCAGGGCTTTGCACTTCCTGCCGGGATATTGGTATTGGTGATCGGTCATGGTCTCAACTTAGTAATGGCACTGTTGTCGGTCGTCGTTCATGGCGTGCGACTCAATCTTCTGGAATTCTCTGGTCAACTTGGTATGGAGTGGACCGGATTCAGCTACGATCCGTTCAGAGAAACGGTTGAAACTTCATCACAGACGTTGTAGAAAACAACGACAAGGAGCTTGGTATGAATATTGGATTTATCGGAATGGCTGCGGCACTTGGGATTTCTGCACTGGGTTCTGCGCTTGGTACTGGAGCCGCTTCTCTCGCTGCGGTGGGTGGATGGAAGAAGTGTTATGCGAATGGAAAGCCTGCACCGTTCATCATGGTGGCTTTTTCGGGCGCTCCACTTACACAGACCATCTATGGATTTCTCCTGATGAACTTCATCAGTGCTGCTGCAAGTGCAGGACAGGATATGATGATGCTCCTCGGCGCAGGAGTCTTCGGAGGATTGGCCATTGGTCTCTCTGCATGGATGCAGGGAAGAGCTGCTGCTGCTGCATCGGATGCATTGGCTGAGACTGGAAAGGGAACGGCAAACTACTTCATCGTAATCGGTATCGTTGAAACCGTTGCACTCTTTACATTGGTCTTCCTGCTGCTGCTACTCCAGTAAGATACCCACTCATCAATCCCAGAAGAGGGCTCGAGGCATAGTTGTGCAACGTGCCCTCTTGTTGTATCTTCACGGGTGTTCGACTTCTCCTTTTGTCGCAATTCGTGTACACTTGTACCTACGAGAAGGCACCATTCATGAAAAGAAGAGTTACCAAAGATATTCATATTGGACCGCTGCATATAGGCAGTGGTCATCCTATTGCTATTCAGACAATGTGGTCTGAACCCCTTCCCCATGCAACCGACCAGGAAGGATTCGAACGTTTGATGAGCTGTATACGAGGGTATGCGACCATGGGGTGTTCGGTCATCAGATTCTCCTATCCAAGCTCCGAAGACAAGGATGTGTTCACCAGGATTTGCAAGGAATCACCTATCCCTGTAGTTGCGGATATCCACTTCGACTGGAAGCTCGCTATCGAGGCGCTGCAATGTGGCGCCCACAAGATACGGATAAATCCAGGGAATATTGGTGCGAAGTGGAAAGTCGAGGAGGTGATCAGAGCAGCCTCGGATACCGATGCAGCAGTGAGAATCGGACTGAATGGAGGCTCGCTTCCCCATGCATTGCGAGATAAGGATCCTGCCAAGGGCATGGTAATCACCGCACTTGACTACATTAACTGGTTCGAAGGGTGGAATTTCTCCAATACAGTGATCTCGGTGAAGCACACGGACGTTTCGACAACCTATCGAGCCTATGAAGAGATAGCAGGGCTCTGTGACTATCCACTCCATCTCGGCGTAACCGAAGCCGGAGGGGTCATTTCTGCTGTTGCACGCAGTACCTGGGTTCTGGGAAGACTCCTGGCCAATGGAATCGGCGATACCATGAGAATCTCCATAACCGACGATAAGGAGCATGAAATAGCTGCAGCGAGGGAGATCATGCGCACGATCGGTATGGAGCCAGGTGGTATTCGCATTGTCTCTTGTCCTCGTTGTGGGAGAGCCTCATTCGATTCACAGGGTTTCCTTAAAAAAGTGCAAGGAAAGCTGCTCACCTACGATGTACCGCTCCAGGTTGCGATCATGGGGTGTCAGGTGAACGGTCCGGGAGAGGCGGCTCATGCAGATATCGCGATCACAGGGATTGGCAATAGAGTCTATCTGTATGAGAAGGGTAAACTGGTCAGAGAAGTAGATAAGGATATGGCCGAGGCGGTTCTTCTTGCCCGGATAGAGGAACTGTCACATGCGAAATAGACTCACTATCCGCGGTGCTCGTGAACATAATCTGAAGAACATCGACCTCGATCTGGAAAAAGATCGACTTATCGTGATAAGTGGACTGAGTGGGTCGGGAAAGTCTTCGCTTGCATTCGATACCATCTTCGCAGAGGGACAACGGCGATACGTCGAATCTCTGAGTGCCTACGCACGACAGTTTCTGGGAAGAATGGAGAAGCCCAATGTGGACAAGATCGAGGGACTCTCTCCCTCGATTGCCATCGAGCAGAAGACCACACACAAGAATCCCCGTTCCATTGTTGGGACCATCACCGAAATCTATGACTACTATCGTCTGCTTTGGGCCCGAATCGGACAACCACACTGTCCCGAATGCGGAAGGGAGATCAGTGACCAGACAATCGACCAGATACTCGACACCGTCTACATGATGCCGGAAGGGAGCAGACTCATGGTGCTCGCACCCGTGGTCATGGGGAGAAAGGGAGAACACAAGAAGATCTTCGAAGATGCGAAACACGCAGGATTTGTTCGTGTACGTGTCGATGGTGAAGTCAGAGAACTCTCCGATACCATAGTGCTGGATAAACAGGTGAAACACACCATTGAGGTGATCATTGACCGCATTGTCCTACGAGATGAGGGGAGAAGTCGGCTTGCAGATTCGGTCGAGAGCGCCATTGAGATGAGTGACGGTATTGTACGGATTGTACGATTACTTGAAGATGGGGCCGAAGCGTCGGAGACATACAGTGTTCATAACAGCTGTGTGCACTGTGGAATCAGTATTCCTGAACTGGAGCCGAGACTGTTCAGCTTCAACAATCCATTCGGTGCTTGTCCCTCCTGTCACGGTCTTGGTGTGAAAACTGAGTTCGACCCCGACAAAATCATCCCAGACAGGAACCGTTCATTCAACAAAGGGGCAATTGCAAGTCAAAACCCGGAGGCAACCTGGGCCAGAGTACCGTTCAAGGCGTTGGCAAAACGGTACGGTTTCAGTCTCGATACTCCGTTTTCCGAACTCAGCGACGAGGTCATCCAGGTGATACTCTATGGGACAGACGAGAGACTTCCCATGCAGTATCACAATGAGAAGAATCATGGCCACTACACCATGGAGAAACCATTTGCAGGGATCATCCCCGATCTACGGAGAAGATACTATGAGACTAATTCCATGCAGATTCGTATCTGGATGGATTCATTCATGACGAGCAGAACATGCGAGGTTTGTCGCGGTGCGCGCCTCCGTTCAGAAGCTCTCGGTGTGACCGTGGGTGGACGGAATATCGTAGATGTGACCGCTCTTTCGGTACGAGAATCGCAGCGATTCTTCGATGACATCACCCTCTCAGAAACGGATCAAGAGATCGCAACGCAGATACTCAAGGAGATACGAGGAAGACTCGGGTTTCTCGTGAACGTAGGACTCGATTATCTCACGCTGGACCGTTCATCGGGAACGCTCAGTGGAGGGGAGGCTCAGAGAATCAGACTTGCTACTCAAATCGGGTCTGCCTTGAGCGGAGTAATCTATGTGCTCGATGAACCTTCAATCGGGTTGCATCAGCGAGACAACCACCGACTGATTGAAACACTCAAGACACTTCGAGATATTGGTAATACGCTCATTGTTGTAGAGCACGATGAATCGACCATCCGAGAGGCCGACTATGTAGTGGACCTCGGTCCCGGTGCCGGTGTTCATGGCGGATACATAACAGCAGAAGGTACTCCAAAGGAGATCGAGCAGAACCCTACCAGTATAACCGGTCAGTACCTTGCAAAGACACTCCATATGAGCATTCCTGAACATCGACGAACAGGAAACGGGACCATGCTCGCCATTCGCGGTGCAAAGAAAAACAATCTCAAAGAGATCGATGTAGATATACCATTGGGGAAAATGGTTGTGATTACCGGTGTCTCCGGATCCGGAAAATCTACTCTGCTCAATGAAGTACTCCTCCCTGCACTGAAGCGGAAGCTCGCCAAACAACACGAGGAATTCGATGGATATCGGGAGATTCTCGGCTCAGAGCATATCGATAAAGTGATCAACATAGATCAGAGCCCCATTGGGCGGACACCTCGCTCGAACCCGGCCACGTATGTTGGCGCCTTCACCCCGATTCGGGCACTGTTCGCATCTCTGCCTGAATCGAAAGCTCGCGGATACAAACAGGGAAGATTCTCCTTCAATGTGACCGGGGGAAGATGTGAACACTGTCAGGGAGATGGGACGTTGAAAATCGAAATGCACTTCCTGCCCGACGTGTATGTCCGCTGTGATGTGTGCAAAGGGAAGCGGTTCAACACAGAGACGCTCTCAGTGCACTACAAGGGGAAGAACATCCACGATGTACTCGATATGACAATCAGTGAGGCGAGTGAGTTCTTCGCTCCCGTCCCCTCCATACGGAGAAAAGTGGATACACTCGAATCGGTCGGACTGGGGTACATAAAACTCGGTCAATCTGCTTTGACCCTCAGTGGGGGAGAAGCCCAGCGGGTGAAGTTGAGCTTGGAGCTTTCTAAGAGGAGTACCGGAAAGACGCTCTATGTGCTGGATGAACCGACCACAGGGCTCCATTTTGCCGATATCAAGAAGCTTATGGAGGTGCTCGACCGATTGGTGGACCAAGGGAACACCGTCGTGCTGATTGAACACAACCTCGATATCATCAAAAGTGCCGACCATATCATCGATCTCGGTCCAGAGGGTGGCGATGGAGGAGGTCGGGTAGTGACGACCGGTACTCCAGAGGAAGTTGCCCTATGCAAGGAGTCCTACACAGGATATTATGTAGCGAAGTCGCTATATGAAGAACCGTAGGCTCTTACATGCCGTACTTCTGGCCCTCCTCATCTTTGTCCTCGTGCCGACACCGGTGTTGTATGCTCAGGAACCCGTTACGGATTTCGAAGCAGCTCGACTTTTACTGATCAGCGAAGAGATCTCCACAGCAACAGAACGAGAGTTGATCGACCGGGCACGTTTTCTCGGCATCTCGGTTGAAGGAGGCGTGGAACCCATTCGAAGGAGACTCTACGCCCACTATGGTCTACAAGAGACCGGAAGAGGTGAAACGGATCCGGCACAAGAGTTCTCATTTCGAGTGGAGATCCTCTCATCTGACCGTTTTTTCAGAACCGCAGGAACAGAGGAGTACACGTTACTTGAGGGCAATGTAAGTCTTTCAGTCACCGGAGTATCCGATACCGCGAGCATGACGATTTCTGCGGACCGCGTTTTACTCAACGGAGCAGAAGATTCCATTACAGCCATGGGCACTGTCCGCTACACGAGTGGTGGCACGGCAATTGAGGATCGTCTCTCCGGCAATATGGTTACGATCGGCCTGAATCGAGAAAACCTCTATCTCACAGATGGATCCACTACCATGATTCGCGAAAACAGCGAAGGCGATTCGGTTGAATTCTTCGCTAGTGGTTCCGAAGTCTTCTTCACCGAAGAACCACGGACCATATCATTTTCGGGTGGGCTGATCACCACCAATCCCGAACAGGCCTATTTCAGCATTCGTGCACGTGATTTGTATCTGGTGGATGGAGGAGATGTCTTCATAAATCGAGCGACCATCTCGCTCGGTCGTGTTCCCATGCTCTGGGTCCCATTCATCTACTATCCTGGAAAGACGTTCATATTCAACCCGGCTATCGGCTTCCACTCCGAACGAGGTGCTTTTTTCTCGACCAGTACTGAACTCTATGGGCGTTATCCCAAGATTGAGCGGGAAGATCAGAGTAGTTTCTCGACACTGTTGGGAAGTAGTGGAGGTGAAGACGAGAAACTCATGAGAGACGGGTGGGTATACTCAGTCGTTTCAGATGAAGAGCTGACCCCCCTGGAGAAGTGGGCAGACTCATCTTCTTCTCATTTCACGATCCTGCTCGACGCCTACCAGAGAAGGGGTGTATTCATCGGCCTCGATACCGTGAACAAGTTTCAACGATTCTCAACTACCATCAACGGATTCGGTGGAGTCGCATTCGCCGGAGCAGATGCAGCACTGCTCAGTGCCGTCTATGACATCCCCTCGATACGCTATTTTCTCGATACCAGTGTGAACATCGACACGAAGTCGGTAGATCTCTCACTGTATATGCCGTTCTACTCCGATCCAAAGGTGCTGAGAGACTACGGGAACCGACTTACGAGTTTCTCAGTCGATGCACTCATAAACGATGTCCAGTTTCCCGCTACATATAGATCCGATATCACCAGTTTCGATTGGGTGCTCTCAAGTCGTATCGTGTTTCCAACTGAATGGGCTAAGCCGTATATCTCCACCTTGCGTTTCGACCGTTTTGCGGCACGAGTCTCTTGGAAAGCACTCAGATTGGCAGAGGGAACAGGTTTCGAGATGACTTCGTTTACCGTGCCCGATCTGCAAGCATATGTAGCCGGTACGCTCTTTTCATTCAAAAGTGATACGACCGGGCAGGAGAAGGTCATGACCGAACCGATACCAGAACCATTGGATACTGCCATAGAAATTGCAGACTGGGGAATCGATGCACCTTTTTCCGCCCCGAGAAGTACACGTACAGAGAGAGCTGAGACAGTATCCTCCACCTCTCTGCAGTATTCGCTTCGCCATACCACGACCAATACACAAGATTTCGATGATGGCCAAATAAGCGATCCCTCGCGGTATGCGCGGACCACCGGCTCCATCTCTCTTTCTAGTACAATCTCCCCGCAGATCCTCAGGTTCAATCAACAGATTGACCCTATTGTGTCAGTGAATCTCTCACCTGAGAAGAGAACCGAACAGATCACTGTGACATCGAAGACCGACGTCACACTTCTCGCACTCGGGTTCTCCTATGGTCTCACCGGTAGAATATTCAGCGAGAACACAGTTGCAGAGACCTCTGGAGTTCCTGAGGTCTCAGGTGGGTGGGGAGCGTGGGATACGAACACGATCACTCGACACCAAGTCTCATGGAAGTATGGATTCACGGTAGGCAGAGGAGTGCTGACTCCCAGCCTCACCGCTACATTGGCACCATTGACGTATGGATTCACCCCTAAGGGTACCTATGAGATCGGTCGATTCAGATCGTCCATAGCGTATCGCATAGCGCAGGATGACGATGGAATATTCAGGGGCGAACAGGCAGATCTGACCATTGCATATGTCAATCGGAACCGATTCGAGATCTCTTCACAGTTCAGCTATGACACACAGGCCTTTGCTCCGGATATACCGTGGACCGATCCTTTGAGCCTCAGTCACTCCGTCTCACTGTTTCTGTTCGACTCATACCTGATACTTCGAGAGCATTCGACATACGACTGGAAGACGAACCATCTTGATTCGTTCTCAGTCTCTGCTTCATTACCATGGGCTCGCGTGCGTATGGATGGCGATGGTCCTATCGAGAAGCCGAAGGTGCACCTAGTCGATACAGAGGTTTCTATTCAGGCATATGCTCGATCTTGGTGGAAGAACCGAATCAAACTCGAGTTCGATGTTTCGAGTTCGTATCGCCACTCATTCCAGTACGCATATGCCTCGAAGTTCACCTTTGGATTGAATCTATCGTTTAAGATCGAAGAGTTTCTCACGGTGGAACTTGCCCTCGAGACGGTAAACAACGGCTTTCATAGATACGATTCGTTTAACGAAGTGTGGGAGGATCTGCTGAAATCGTTCGATCTTAGTGGTGATGGACGGTATCAGACACAGTTCACTATGGACACAGTCACATTCTCTCTGATTCACCATATGGCAGATTGGGACCTGCATTGTAAATATGAGGGAAGCGTAGTATTATCTGACATGGAATGGCATTGGAGACCGGTATTTTCCGTGTTTCTCCAATGGAAAGCCATTCCGGAAATCAAGGTCGATCGAGAGTTCGATATGTGGAACCAGTAGGAGAAGGATGAGTAGCACCATCGTATTTGAACAGACGTCGCAGATGCAGAGAGTGTGTGGAGTGAACGACCGAAATGTCCCCTACATCGAGTTGTTGCTCAATGGCGAACTCTTTGTTCACGGTAACAGTATCACGTACCGAGACACTGTGGATCGCGAACATGCGGGAGACGCAGCGTTCACCAATCTTATGGTCAGGTTAAAACGTCTGGCCCAGCAGCGTGATGACATTACCGAACCGGAAATTTTCATGGAGTATCAGGCTCTTCAGGACACCGATAGCCAGGTCGATTCACGCAATGTGCAAGAGAGCGAGGTCACCATAGCGGTTGGAGGGAAACTCGTATACCCGAAAAGTCCACGACAACGATTGTTCATGCGGCTTATGGAGGAGAATCAATTGATCTTCAGCATAGGACCCGCAGGTACCGGGAAGACTTTCCTGGCCATTGCGCATGCGCTCGGAGAAGTTCTTGGTGGCAGAAAACAGAAGATCATTCTCACCCGTCCGGTAGTTGAAGCAGGTGAGAGCCTGGGGTATCTGCCGGGGGATTTAGCTCAGAAGATAGGTCCCTATCTGCGTCCACTATATGATGCCATGGAACTGCTCATTCCTCCTTCGATCATTAAACGGTTGGAGGACAATGGTGCGATCGAGACTGCACCTCTTGCCTATATGCGTGGCCGTTCGCTGCACAACGCCTGTGTCATACT
>Ga0334900_1001751_pt1 | contig 21767 bp, 8 predicted proteins | sample GraSluR3_MG_2_FD_207231 | JGI IMG/M metagenome (GOLD analysis project Ga0334900, IMG submission 207231) | Sludge microbial communities from methane-producing bioreactor in Wageningen University, Netherlands - Granular Sludge_31_08-R3 | ecosystem: Engineered > Bioreactor > Anaerobic > Unclassified...
AGGGTTCGACAACCAAATGCCATTAATTTTTACATTTTAATTTATCGAACAGGCTGTAAATCAATATTTTTTTTTGATAATTTTACGGCTCACAATCATCCCATAGTGGAATTGAAATAATGATTTCTTGGTTGAACGGTTAAAAACAACCAACTCACAATCATCCCATAGTGGAATTGAAATAACCTACTCAACTATTTCTAACAAATTTTTTATCCGCTCACAATCATCCCATAGTGGAATTGAAATATGGCTTGAATAGGAAGACCTAAGATACCCCCTACATACTCACAATCATCCCATAGTGGAATTGAAATTATATAGTAGTTCTGTCGAGCATATCGGCAGGAGGCTCACAATCATCCCATAGTGGAATTGAAATCAAAACTAACTTAAGTGTTTGCGCAGCAAATAATTCTCACAATCATCCCATAGTGGAATTGAAATACCCACATAAGTATTTTGGCGAACAGCGGGATGTCTCACAATCATCCCATAGTGGAATTGAAATCTCAACGACAATTGGCGGCAGCTGCTTGTAAATACTCACAATCATCCCATAGTGGAATTGAAATATCAATATAGGACGAGAACTGTTGGATTACGTTATCTCACAATCATCCCATAGTGGAATTGAAATGTGATACTATGGGCTTTGATTTGGATATTTGCGAAACTCACAATCATCCCATAGTGGAATTGAAATTTTGTTTTAATTGGCACATAACGGCTGCGGGTGTGCTCACAATCATCCCATAGTGGAATTGAAATTGCTTTTATCGAGTGCCTCTATAAAGGCTTTTTCTCTCACAATCATCCCATAGTGGAATTGAAATATTTCTCGATAATGCCTACCTTTACCCGCTATCGCCTCACAATCATCCCATAGTGGAATTGAAATACTGGTTCTTCTTATTACTCAAAAGAAAAAATATTCTCACAATCATCCCATAGTGGAATTGAAATCGTAGATTGAAATAATAACTAATCCAAACCGAGTACTCACAATCATCCCATAGTGGAATTGAAATATCACCAACACCCAGCCAATGATGGTCGCAAACCGCTCACAATCATCCCATAGTGGAATTGAAATGCCGTTACCACTTAATTAAACCCTCCGCCATCTCGCTCACAATCATCCCATAGTGGAATTGAAATGTTCAATATGTATGGTCTTATGATAAAGGCTGCATCCTCACAATCATCCCATAGTGGAATTGAAATTCAATTATTTACAATGTTTCAATTTGCACAAAAATCTCACAATCATCCCATAGTGGAATTGAAATCTGTTACCCGCTGGCTTTAAAAAATGTACTCAATGCTCACAATCATCCCATAGTGGAATTGAAATAGTAATATTAACCCATTGTTATGCACCGTTTTAATCTCACAATCATCCCATAGTGGAATTGAAATTTGTGTGAAAATAATTGTTAAAATACTTGCATACACTCACAATCATCCCATAGTGGAATTGAAATATTCTTTTTTAGCCGTTTGTTTCCGCTCTTATGAGCTCACAATCATCCCATAGTGGAATTGAAATATAGTAAAGCAAAGTTCGCTGGGTTATAAAATGTTTCTCACAATCATCCCATAGTGGAATTGAAATAATCTTTCATTAAATAACCAAATTTTATACGATTTCTCACAATCATCCCATAGTGGAATTGAAATGCGTTTTTTGTGCAGCCAAAAGGTGGGGGTAAAATACTCACAATCATCCCATAGTGGAATTGAAATTGGTATGCTTTTTTCCTGTCTGTTTTCAAATTTTCTCACAATCATCCCATAGTGGAATTGAAATAGTGTACAAATTTTCCTTTACCCTATTTATTGAACTCTCACAATCATCCCATAGTGGAATTGAAATAGAACAAAGATGTAAACAATTGGAAATGCTGCATACTCACAATCATCCCATAGTGGAATTGAAATTCCACACGTCGATGACATCATCAGGGGAAAACTCGCTCACAATCATCCCATAGTGGAATTGAAATCGTAAATCCCTGTCGGATTTCAAATAAAATTGTAAACTCACAATCATCCCATAGTGGAATTGAAATCTCTGTACCTACTCACAAGGGGGAAAACATAAAACTCACAATCATCCCATAGTGGAATTGAAATAAGGCAAAATGGCTACCGCCTCATTTTTCCAAAAGCTCACAATCATCCCATAGTGGAATTGAAATAAAGTAATTGACAATATCATATTGATACTTAAGTTTCTCACAATCATCCCATAGTGGAATTGAAATTTTTGCCTTTGGGCAGCATATATAGTCGCTTTTGGTCTCACAATCATCCCATAGTGGAATTGAAATGTAGGTGGGGGTTAAATAGGAATAGAAACAATAACACTCACAATCATCCCATAGTGGAATTGAAATTAATTATGGGTAGTCACCCCCTTATGCGTTGATACTCTCACAATCATCCCATAGTGGAATTGAAATGAGGTAAACGGTGAAATACAGCATTTTTCAATAATCTCACAATCATCCCATAGTGGAATTGAAATTCTTTGGGAATAGTAAGGTAAAATCTGTTACACACTCACAATCATCCCATAGTGGAATTGAAATAAAATATGTTTTATAACATAAAATAACGAATTCTAACTCACAATCATCCCATAGTGGAATTGAAATTCGAAATTTGCTATATTTCTCGAAGTGAATGCGTTGCTCACAATCATCCCATAGTGGAATTGAAATAAGTCATCAAACCTTTGAACGATAGGTTTGCTTCTCTCACAATCATCCCATAGTGGAATTGAAATCTCTTTTCTTCATATGATTGAGAGGGCTAATGAATCTCACAATCATCCCATAGTGGAATTGAAATTCCGCACGGAGAAACGCCATCCACACGTCGATAACACTCACAATCATCCCATAGTGGAATTGAAATCACGTCGATAACATCATCTGGGCTGAACTCGTCATCTCACAATCATCCCATAGTGGAATTGAAATATGAACTGACGAGTCAAATCAGTTTCATTAAAATTCTCACAATCATCCCATAGTGGAATTGAAATTCAAAAATTTCAATTTGAGTTGATGGCGGATTTACCTCACAATCATCCCATAGTGGAATTGAAATAAAAAAACGCTGTTGTGAATGTCGATTGGTCTTCCTCACAATCATCCCATAGTGGAATTGAAATAAACTTGTAGATTTTTGTTAGTTTTGTTTGTATAACTCACAATCATCCCATAGTGGAATTGAAATAATAAAAACATCACCTTCTAGAAGATGATAGATATCTCACAATCATCCCATAGTGGAATTGAAATAATATTTTTAGCTAAAAATGCATCATTTGTTGCAACTCACAATCATCCCATAGTGGAATTGAAATATTTCGAGGGGGGTGTGTTGAGCAAGCCCGAGGATCTCACAATCATCCCATAGTGGAATTGAAATTCACCACGGCTGCTTAGTCTTAATATGTTTCATTTTCTCACAATCATCCCATAGTGGAATTGAAATAGCAGATTGAGCAGCGAAGTCGTATGGCGGCTTGTCTCACAATCATCCCATAGTGGAATTGAAATTTTGAAATTGGGTGTTATTGAGTTGTATAATTATGCTCACAATCATCCCATAGTGGAATTGAAATATTCCAGCAGTTGAGGTGTTCTTCGATGGCATTGTCTCACAATCATCCCATAGTGGAATTGAAATTTTAAAGTTGGGTGTGGTTGAGTTGTATAATTATGCTCACAATCATCCCATAGTGGAATTGAAATCAAGAAAATGGGAACATTCATTTTCATTTAGTTGTCTCACAATCATCCCATAGTGGAATTGAAATTCGGGCAATAAGGCGCAACTCATCGACGCAATCGCCTCACAATCATCCCATAGTGGAATTGAAATTACAAATTCGCTTCCTTTTGGCAAAATGAAGCGAAACCTCACAATCATCCCATAGTGGAATTGAAATACTTGCTTACCTAAAATAAAGATGTAAACAACTGCTCACAATCATCCCATAGTGGAATTGAAATACTTGCTTACCTAAAATAAAGATGTAAACAACTGGCTCACAATCATCCCATAGTGGAATTGAAATGTTTGTTCTGGCAATCATTCCAATAATCCTGCAAACTCACAATCATCCCATAGTGGAATTGAAATTCCACACGTCAATCACATCGTCGGGGCTGAACTCGCTCACAATCATCCCATAGTGGAATTGAAATTTATCTACCCGTCGGCCGATATTCTCGACAGAACTCTCACAATCATCCCATAGTGGAATTGAAATATCGCTTCGCTCAATTGTTCACACTTCGTGTCGCTCTCACAATCATCCCATAGTGGAATTGAAATAGCAGTATTGAAATTGACGACACCGTAACCGAGGACTCACAATCATCCCATAGTGGAATTGAAATAGAATTATTAACTTGCGCAAAACTTACCGATAATGGCTCACAATCATCCCATAGTGGAATTGAAATTCACTTATCCAAGCAAACGCCTCAGAGTAGTTCCCTCACAATCATCCCATAGTGGAATTGAAATCGATTTTTAAATTATTCAAGGTTAATGGGGCTTCTCACAATCATCCCATAGTGGAATTGAAATTTTTTTGGGCGTAGGCATCAAAGGCTTCCTGATCCCTCACAATCATCCCATAGTGGAATTGAAATCACCGAAATGACAGGAGTGGCAGGCGCACAGGGTACTCACAATCATCCCATAGTGGAATTGAAATTTAGCTTTATCTTCTCCTCGGTTAGTTTGTACTCGGCTCACAATCATCCCATAGTGGAATTGAAATTTGGTAACAATGTCGGCAATTTTAACGACGGTAGTCTCACAATCATCCCATAGTGGAATTGAAATTTCTCTCTCATTTGACGTGCAACGTCCATTCTTTCTCTCACAATCATCCCATAGTGGAATTGAAATCCCACAGGGCGGGTTTTTTTGTCCTTTCCTGCAGCCTCACAATCATCCCATAGTGGAATTGAAATCCGGTAACTGTTACATGGCGCAGTGCGGGGGCAAGCTCACAATCATCCCATAGTGGAATTGAAATGAAGTACTATGACACCGAGGATACCACTACCTAAGACTCACAATCATCCCATAGTGGAATTGAAATACCCCGAATGTCAATAGGCCGTTGCGCGTTAGTTTCTCACAATCATCCCATAGTGGAATTGAAATTGCACCGCCTAGTGGAAGTAGTGAGCGAAGCGAACGCTCACAATCATCCCATAGTGGAATTGAAATGAGCATTACCGCTCATTTTGAGAAACGGCATCGCCCTCACAATCATCCCATAGTGGAATTGAAATTTAGTCGCAACTCCTTTAGCAGTCGGGTACTGCCTTCTCACAATCATCCCATAGTGGAATTGAAATTGTAAAGCTTCGAGTTGAGGGTTAAAAGAACGTCCTCACAATCATCCCATAGTGGAATTGAAATAACGATTTCTTAGTCGTGCGATTATAGACAACAACTCACAATCATCCCATAGTGGAATTGAAATATGAATTGTTACTATCGAATACGTTGCCTCGGGTCCTCACAATCATCCCATAGTGGAATTGAAATCTTAATAGCATCCACCAACACGGGCTTAATTAACTCTCACAATCATCCCATAGTGGAATTGAAATATTATTCTGCCCACGTGCCGCCTCCTAACAGTTTTTTCTCACAATCATCCCATAGTGGAATTGAAATCCTAAATATTGGCTGCTATAACTTTTTTTTCCTTTCACTCACAATCATCCCATAGTGGAATTGAAATGCGTGCTTAGCGGCGGTGGACACACTAGGGGCTGGCTCACAATCATCCCATAGTGGAATTGAAATCCTTAGCAAACTGCTTATACTGGCGTGCAAATTCCTCACAATCATCCCATAGTGGAATTGAAATTTCCAAACTCTATTGCCTCGTTTCTGTTAGTGAAACTCACAATCATCCCATAGTGGAATTGAAATACCATATTCACTTTGCACTCGGAGCGTAACTAGAGCTCACAATCATCCCATAGTGGAATTGAAATATGAAAATCAAGCTGAAAGACCTACTAAACGCCTTCTCACAATCATCCCATAGTGGAATTGAAATCTCAGGACTTTGCCGACAACGTGGAGGATATGCTGCTCACAATCATCCCATAGTGGAATTGAAATTTAAAATCATTTGGTCACACACCATTCCTCGTATGTCTCACAATCATCCCATAGTGGAATTGAAATTTTTCACAAGCGGGAATAGAATTTACAGTGGATGACTCACAATCATCCCATAGTGGAATTGAAATTAGTGGAGGCCTTTGCTTCGGAGGATACAGAAGCGCCTCACAATCATCCCATAGTGGAATTGAAATGGTTATTGGGAACAGGTTCTCAGAGGGGCAGCCGACTCACAATCATCCCATAGTGGAATTGAAATAACTGAACACCTTTATAACAACTGCCCTAATTAAACTCACAATCATCCCATAGTGGAATTGAAATTCTTGGATATGCCCGCGTCAAGAAGTTAGCCTTTTTCTCACAATCATCCCATAGTGGAATTGAAATTTGGTTAAATTGAGTTACATAATCAATGGAAAAATCTCACAATCATCCCATAGTGGAATTGAAATAAAAGAAGCCAGACCCCGTGAAGATTGACCCTGCCCACTCACAATCATCCCATAGTGGAATTGAAATCTTAATAGCATCCACCAACACGGGCTTAATTAACTCTCACAATCATCCCATAGTGGAATTGAAATATTATTCTGCCCACGTGCCGCCTCCTAACAGTTTTTTCTCACAATCATCCCATAGTGGAATTGAAATCCTAAATATTGGCTGCTATAACTTTTTTTTCCTTTCACTCACAATCATCCCATAGTGGAATTGAAATGCGTGCTTAGCGGCGGTGGACACACTAGGGGCTGGCTCACAATCATCCCATAGTGGAATTGAAATCCTTAGCAAACTGCTTATACTGGCGTGCAAATTCCTCACAATCATCCCATAGTGGAATTGAAATTTCCAAACTCTATTGCCTCGTTTCTGTTAGTGAAACTCACAATCATCCCATAGTGGAATTGAAATACCATATTCACTTTGCACTCGGAGCGTAACTAGAGCTCACAATCATCCCATAGTGGAATTGAAATATGAAAATCAAGCTGAAAGACCTACTAAACGCCTTCTCACAATCATCCCATAGTGGAATTGAAATCTCAGGACTTTGCCGACAACGTGGAGGATATGCTGCTCACAATCATCCCATAGTGGAATTGAAATTTAAAATCATTTGGTCACACACCATTCCTCGTATGTCTCACAATCATCCCATAGTGGAATTGAAATTTTTCACAAGCGGGAATAGAATTTACAGTGGATGACTCACAATCATCCCATAGTGGAATTGAAATTTGGTTATCGATCCTGGGATTTCTAGCCTCAATTCTCTCACAATCATCCCATAGTGGAATTGAAATTTGTTACAGGTTCGCGGCACGAGTATGGTCATTAGCTCACAATCATCCCATAGTGGAATTGAAATTCCTTATCGGCTCCCTTTTGCATCTCCTGCTCAAGCTCACAATCATCCCATAGTGGAATTGAAATGCCACACCGATTTGCCCTGCTTATCGCGTATATTAATCTCACAATCATCCCATAGTGGAATTGAAATTTGAGAAACCCGCTGGAATAAAATACGATGCTACCGACTCACAATCATCCCATAGTGGAATTGAAATACATATCGGTTGAAGAATCGGTTGCGCTTATTGAAACTCACAATCATCCCATAGTGGAATTGAAATAAACCAGCACCGTGCGCAAGTGGCTTGAGCCTTTACACTCACAATCATCCCATAGTGGAATTGAAATTTTGTAAAACATCCCTTCGCGAGTAAAGAAAGCAACTCACAATCATCCCATAGTGGAATTGAAATATAGTATTTTATTGGCCATTGGTGGTAGGTTTTTTCTCACAATCATCCCATAGTGGAATTGAAATTCTTTTAATGTAGTAATCCCCCTCACGGGGCGATTACTCACAATCATCCCATAGTGGAATTGAAATTTAGCTTAAGGTCGCGTTCTGCGTTGCAATTCTCACTCACAATCATCCCATAGTGGAATTGAAATCTACAATTACTAATGCTTGCATAGAATTTGTTTTTCTCACAATCATCCCATAGTGGAATTGAAATACACGAGGTGAAGGTAGGGTTGATGTGGAAAGTGCCTCACAATCATCCCATAGTGGAATTGAAATGAGGGAAGTGGCAACCCAACCTATAACGTGGTAATCTCACAATCATCCCATAGTGGAATTGAAATCACTTTTTTTAATTCCTCTAGTGTTTCACAAGCTCTCACAATCATCCCATAGTGGAATTGAAATTCATTAGCTGCATAATACCAAGCACTTTATTTTGCTCACAATCATCCCATAGTGGAATTGAAATGTGTGTTTTTTGTTCCATAGCATTATTGTGTTAGGTCTCACAATCATCCCATAGTGGAATTGAAATCCGATAGCCTGAATAGGTAACCCTAGGATACCCCCCTCACAATCATCCCATAGTGGAATTGAAATATCAAGGCGGACAGTAGCCTCCTTTTTAGTGATTCTCACAATCATCCCATAGTGGAATTGAAATAAAATGAAGATGTAAACAAGCGGAAACGCCACGTACTCACAATCATCCCATAGTGGAATTGAAATACCACACGTCAATCACATCACCGGGTCCGAACTCGCTCACAATCATCCCATAGTGGAATTGAAATCACAGAGTACAACACTGTTACATCCTGATAACCTCCTCACAATCATCCCATAGTGGAATTGAAATCTCATACGACTTGCGAACCTGTCATTCAAAGGCTCTCACAATCATCCCATAGTGGAATTGAAATAAACCTACTATATATTTTACCTAAAGGCAAAAGCCTCACAATCATCCCATAGTGGAATTGAAATACTCAATGGCTTTTCTCTCCGCCTCGGTCAACCCCCTCACAATCATCCCATAGTGGAATTGAAATTTATCTGAGAAAATCCAATATAATACTGCTTTATCTCTCACAATCATCCCATAGTGGAATTGAAATCTCCAGCCTATAAAATGTTTGATTGGCGGTGCAAAATCTCACAATCATCCCATAGTGGAATTGAAATTTAATTCTTCCATTATTCAGGTTGTAGCTGCCTTTCTCACAATCATCCCATAGTGGAATTGAAATTGTATGGAATATCAGCTAATGGGGAGTATGCAATACTCACAATCATCCCATAGTGGAATTGAAATTTAATTCTTCCATTATTCAGGTTGTAGCTGCCTTTCTCACAATCATCCCATAGTGGAATTGAAATAATTCATCCTTCTATGCAAGAACATATAGGTTAGCCTCACAATCATCCCATAGTGGAATTGAAATCCAGTAAGATTTCTCAGGGATTTCACTATCAAAAACTCACAATCATCCCATAGTGGAATTGAAATGATGGTGTCTGGACTCAAAAAACTAGGCTTAAAACTCACAATCATCCCATAGTGGAATTGAAATCGTTTCTCTTCTTGCCTACAAAAGTTGACACATCACTCACAATCATCCCATAGTGGAATTGAAATTAATATGCTGTAAAGATTCAGCATTTCGCTTCCCTTCTCACAATCATCCCATAGTGGAATTGAAATGATCAACTCGGTTGAACCTTAGTTCCTTCTCCACTCTCACAATCATCCCATAGTGGAATTGAAATCTGTCTTGAGGTTCGTTTTTTGCTGAGTCGTCATACTCACAATCATCCCATAGTGGAATTGAAATTTGCATCTAAAAAACTTTCATAATGCTTCTCATCTCTCACAATCATCCCATAGTGGAATTGAAATTAGTGAAGCTCATAAATAGCATTAAGTAGGCTATTCTCACAATCATCCCATAGTGGAATTGAAATTAACTTATGATTGTGTTACCTCCGTTTCGATTATCCTCACAATCATCCCATAGTGGAATTGAAATTCGTAAACCTCCGTCCAAGTCAAAGGCATAACCCCACTCACAATCATCCCATAGTGGAATTGAAATCCAACGGCCAAAAATAGAGGTCAATAGCCATTCCTCTCACAATCATCCCATAGTGGAATTGAAATCTCCAGCCTATAAAATGTTTGATTGGCGGTGCAAAATCTCACAATCATCCCATAGTGGAATTGAAATTTTAGACATATTCTCGTCAGGGTCGTCCTTATATAATCTCACAATCATCCCATAGTGGAATTGAAATCGGCCAGCAAAATTAGAATAACAACCGATAGTATTCTCACAATCATCCCATAGTGGAATTGAAATCTGGCTTGCATATACCAGCTTGTTAGCGGGCGTTAACTCACAATCATCCCATAGTGGAATTGAAATTACGTACTGCTTAAGCATATCGTGCATTGATTTTCTCACAATCATCCCATAGTGGAATTGAAATGCAGTATCATTGGTATGGGGGTGCGCTCAATAATGCTCACAATCATCCCATAGTGGAATTGAAATCAGGTAGCTGTAGGCATCTATCTCGGCCTGCACACTCACAATCATCCCATAGTGGAATTGAAATCCAGAATTGTACACCGCTGCTCCTAGGTAGAAATCTCACAATCATCCCATAGTGGAATTGAAATATTACGCACCAGTTACGATGAATCGGGTCAAATACTCACAATCATCCCATAGTGGAATTGAAATCTCGAACATCGAACACCCGAATGGTATTGGTTTCTTCTCACAATCATCCCATAGTGGAATTGAAATTAGATATACAATTTTATTTAAGCCTTGGCGCACCTCTCACAATCATCCCATAGTGGAATTGAAATATCAAAATCGCTAGTTAATGCATATCTTATTCTACTCACAATCATCCCATAGTGGAATTGAAATTAGTGAAGCTCATAAATAGCATTAAGTAGGCTATTCTCACAATCATCCCATAGTGGAATTGAAATATAAAATATTCTTAACATCAATACCCCCCAAAAAACCTCACAATCATCCCATAGTGGAATTGAAATTCTAAATATTAGTGAAAATACGGTGTGGTGGGAGGCTCACAATCATCCCATAGTGGAATTGAAATACGATACTGTATATTCTTCAACTCAAGTATATGGCTCACAATCATCCCATAGTGGAATTGAAATTGTTAAAACAGCTCGACAATTTTTTTCAAGGTATCTCACAATCATCCCATAGTGGAATTGAAATAGATATTAAGGGTGATAGTTGGAACGAATCGCTTTTCTCACAATCATCCCATAGTGGAATTGAAATTTGTTTAGTTGTTTTTAGGATGAATAATCGTTGGTCTCACAATCATCCCATAGTGGAATTGAAATAATAGAGCCATTGCGAAATGAAATAATAATCGTTTTCCTCACAATCATCCCATAGTGGAATTGAAATAACGATGTAATCAACCCAAGGATTGCGACTGTAACCTCACAATCATCCCATAGTGGAATTGAAATCTTGTTTATGTCTTTATTCTTGGCAAGCAGGTTGGCTCACAATCATCCCATAGTGGAATTGAAATATTTGCCCATACGAATGTTACCATTTTTTTGAAAAACTCACAATCATCCCATAGTGGAATTGAAATGCGGAGATTGTTAAAACATCCGTGCAACTTCGTTTTCTCACAATCATCCCATAGTGGAATTGAAATTTTTTCAGGTTGTAGCTGCCTTTACGAAGCAGCATACTCACAATCATCCCATAGTGGAATTGAAATAACATAAATCGTTCTATTCGTTATCTGTCCGTTACCTCACAATCATCCCATAGTGGAATTGAAATTTTAACAAGTATCTTGAAATAGCTCAAAGCAAGGTGCTCACAATCATCCCATAGTGGAATTGAAATAGGACACGAACCAAAGGCACTTCTTTGAAAAAGGACTCACAATCATCCCATAGTGGAATTGAAATGTCGTGAAAGGTCAAATTTATATTAGCGTAAGGCACTCACAATCATCCCATAGTGGAATTGAAATACGTATCAGGCGCTGAGGGGATAACCTCCATTGCTCTCACAATCATCCCATAGTGGAATTGAAATGTGAATTGCAATCCGTTACAACCGTTGGCGATGACTCACAATCATCCCATAGTGGAATTGAAATACTTCGCCCCTACCGTGTAGGCGCCCTTTCCATCACTCACAATCATCCCATAGTGGAATTGAAATGAGCATTGAGCTTCCTGAAAATTGGGGCGCAATTTCTCACAATCATCCCATAGTGGAATTGAAATAAAATGCCAACCAAGCGTCAAATACGTCACCCTCTTCTCACAATCATCCCATAGTGGAATTGAAATTAGCCTACCCTCTTCGTTATAGTAACCAAAAGTTAACTCACAATCATCCCATAGTGGAATTGAAATACGTATTAGATAGTAACAACTCATTAGCCCTCTCACTCACAATCATCCCATAGTGGAATTGAAATTCACAATCAAAATAATAAATTGTTGCCCACTCATCTCACAATCATCCCATAGTGGAATTGAAATTTTTTGAAAGCATCGAAACCAACTTGCTTACCTAAAACTCACAATCATCCCATAGTGGAATTGAAATTGCAATAGCGCTATTTCTGTTATTGTTTCTATTCCTTCTCACAATCATCCCATAGTGGAATTGAAATTCGGCATATTCACATTTTGAGTTGCACCCCTGCATTCTCACAATCATCCCATAGTGGAATTGAAATTCGGCATATTCACATTTTGAGTTGCACCCCTGCATTCTCACAATCATCCCATAGTGGAATTGAAATCATACCAAAAAAAAATTTAATAGATATGTTGTATCTCACAATCATCCCATAGTGGAATTGAAATCGTTCTCGTATGTCAGCCTGTACCGCTTTTTCACTCACAATCATCCCATAGTGGAATTGAAATAAAGTTATGTTGGAAGCCCCAATTTACTTGAATAATTCTCACAATCATCCCATAGTGGAATTGAAATGCGTTCTCGTATGTCAGCCTGTACCGCTTTTTCACACTCACAATCATCCCATAGTGGAATTGAAATATTTTTAAATTATTCAAGTAAATTGGGGCTTCCACTCACAATCATCCCATAGTGGAATTGAAATACGGCACAAAACAATAACGAATATGACTGGTAGGGTTCTCACAATCATCCCATAGTGGAATTGAAATATAGTAGAAGTAGAGATTTCCATAGCAGCGTTCTTTCTCACAATCATCCCATAGTGGAATTGAAATACAAACTTTACTATTTTCATAACAAAATGGATTTGACTCACAATCATCCCATAGTGGAATTGAAATACAAACTTTACTATTTTCATAACAAAATGGATTTGCTCACAATCATCCCATAGTGGAATTGAAATCAGACTACAACACTGTTATACCCTGATAGCCCGGCCTCACAATCATCCCATAGTGGAATTGAAATTTTTTGAACGAATCAAAACCTACCTGCTTACCTACTCACAATCATCCCATAGTGGAATTGAAATTTAACTAAAAATATGTTACTTGTCTCATTCCGCTTCGCCTCACAATCATCCCATAGTGGAATTGAAATCTCTCGTTATTGTTAAGTATCTATTCATATTATTTTCTCACAATCATCCCATAGTGGAATTGAAATTGCAATAGCGCAGTTTGTTTTTTCGTTTCTATTCCTCTCACAATCATCCCATAGTGGAATTGAAATACTTGTTCTGGCAATCATTCCAATAATCCTGTAAACTCACAATCATCCCATAGTGGAATTGAAATAGCATACAAATTTTCCTTAACCCTATTTATTGAACTCTCACAATCATCCCATAGTGGAATTGAAATCTCGGTAATATATATAGTAGGTTTTGGTTTTATAGCTCACAATCATCCCATAGTGGAATTGAAATAATAAGGCTTATCAGTAGCCAAGGCCTTCCCCGAACTCACAATCATCCCATAGTGGAATTGAAATAAATTTTGCGGGTCTCGGTAAATGCGTTTTTGAAACTCACAATCATCCCATAGTGGAATTGAAATACCCAAAAAGTTTTTGAGGCGGGTTGGAAAAAACGCTCACAATCATCCCATAGTGGAATTGAAATAAACTTATAAATTTTTGTTAGTTTTGTTTCTATAAACTCACAATCATCCCATAGTGGAATTGAAATAGCAGATTGAGCAGCGTTCACGTATGAGTGCGTGTCTCACAATCATCCCATAGTGGAATTGAAATGCAACGGCTATGGGGCTTAGCCCGTGGAAGTCATCCTCACAATCATCCCATAGTGGAATTGAAATGCAATAACAACAACTGTTTTTTTAGTGGTATCATCCTCACAATCATCCCATAGTGGAATTGAAATCTTTTCATAATTCAGGGCGTAACGCTTCTCATTGTCTCACAATCATCCCATAGTGGAATTGAAATTTAAGGTTAACCACATTAGCAAGATAGGCGATAGGCTCACAATCATCCCATAGTGGAATTGAAATTCTGGTTAGGTTAATTTTGGTTTCGCCTGTCCGTACTCACAATCATCCCATAGTGGAATTGAAATATCCGTCGTGGTTCTTTATTAAATCGTTGGCCTTTCTCACAATCATCCCATAGTGGAATTGAAATGCTTAAAAAACGGGCTGGCGAGCTACAGGGGCAGCCTCACAATCATCCCATAGTGGAATTGAAATCTAACTGGGGCTGAATCCTAGTCAACAACTTAGGGTAGCTCACAATCATCCCATAGTGGAATTGAAATAAAGATGCTGATAAAAGGCACTTTTTCGAAAAGGGCGCTCACAATCATCCCATAGTGGAATTGAAATATTTATAAAACACTTGAAAATGTAATTTGGCAATACTCACAATCATCCCATAGTGGAATTGAAATAGAGGTTGATAGTGAGAAACGACCAGAACCAGAAGCTCACAATCATCCCATAGTGGAATTGAAATAGGGGGTAGCGGAAGTGGATCTTCTGTTGGCGGGGCTCACAATCATCCCATAGTGGAATTGAAATAGTATTATTCTCATTTTATGATGTAAATATCAAGCTCACAATCATCCCATAGTGGAATTGAAATTTGCATGCCACTTCATCTTTGAATACAGCAATCTTCTCACAATCATCCCATAGTGGAATTGAAATACGCTTGTTAGCACCTGCCCTTTATTCCGAAGTTTTTCTCACAATCATCCCATAGTGGAATTGAAATTTTTGCCCCTTGCGTTACCTATATTGAGAATTGGAAGCTCACAATCATCCCATAGTGGAATTGAAATAACTTACACTGAGGTGGTCATCCCATTCTGTGAGGACTCACAATCATCCCATAGTGGAATTGAAATAAACTAGGTTTTACTTCTCAAGAAATTATTGATGCCTCACAATCATCCCATAGTGGAATTGAAATATTACAACGCTAGGCTAACTGCATTTAAAACGTATACTCACAATCATCCCATAGTGGAATTGAAATTTTTAATGTCGATGATATTGTAAAGCGCCATAAACTCTCACAATCATCCCATAGTGGAATTGAAATGCGATGACAGGGAAGGGATCGCCTCGGAGGAGATGACTCACAATCATCCCATAGTGGAATTGAAATCACCATGAAACGAACAAATCATTTACAAACTTCATTCTCACAATCATCCCATAGTGGAATTGAAATTCGCCTTCTTGGTGGGGTCGTCGCCGCTTACGCTTTCTCACAATCATCCCATAGTGGAATTGAAATTAGGTCATCACATGCCAGATGGCAATTCTTAAATTCTCACAATCATCCCATAGTGGAATTGAAATAGGGGAGGAACAAGCATCTCCGCTGTGGGTTGGCTGCTCACAATCATCCCATAGTGGAATTGAAATAGCCTAGACACGTTTAGAACTACGCTTCTGTTTTTTCTCACAATCATCCCATAGTGGAATTGAAATCAAAATCGAGGTTGCTCAACTTGTCGGGACCAAGGTCTCACAATCATCCCATAGTGGAATTGAAATATCGAGGTTACGCCCTCAGCTCCTGATACGTAGGCACCTCACAATCATCCCATAGTGGAATTGAAATAATCGAATTGACTGGAAAAAGGCCTTGCGCTTTGTCTCACAATCATCCCATAGTGGAATTGAAATTTTCGGGCATGGCGGGAGCATTCTCAGCAGCGCAGCTCACAATCATCCCATAGTGGAATTGAAATAGCATTGGCGTTGCGCTTAGTGGGGTTAGCGGTTTTGCTCACAATCATCCCATAGTGGAATTGAAATTCTGAATCGATGGTTAGTGAGTAAACAGTACTATTAACTCACAATCATCCCATAGTGGAATTGAAATATGTGATTGAGCCAATTGCCAATTCCAACTTCTACCCTCACAATCATCCCATAGTGGAATTGAAATTCTGAATCGATGGTTAGTGAGTAAACAGTACTATTAACTCACAATCATCCCATAGTGGAATTGAAAATTTGGTCGCAGTCGAATGAGAAGTTTTTCCTATGGGAATGTACAGGTGGGTAAGGAAGTAAAATACCAGCGCCACTAAATTTTGGTATGTTGTGGCGCTGAAATTATGGGAGATTGGTTGCTTTACTCAGCTATCTCCGCGCTTTTTTCCTCAAAAGTTGCTTTTGATATTTTTCTGAGGGGATTCATGGTAATAACCCATTTCTCTTTATCGCTGCTTTGGATAACAACAACGTAAATGTTATCGGGATCCTCTTTGTCGTCGCAATAGTGAGCGTATGCGTAGTATACATGTTGAAAATTAATATCATCGGATGCATATCGAACCTCGTTTATGGCACCATTCCAGCTTTTAAGCTGCTTTTCAAAATCGGGACGATCCATGGCATCCTCGTCGAGCGCCATGCTCATGGCCCAGCTGGCATACTGCTTAAGCAGCTCAACATCCTTGGTTTTATAGGCTAGTAGCACTTGCTGTGCAGCCTCCTCGCCGGGAGCATAGGTTTCCTTTACCTCAAGTTTAAAATCTTTGGCTTTCTCCTTGCCCTTTTCAGCTGTTGACCCACCACCGCATGAGGTAAGTGTTACAATCAGGGCTAGCATTAGTAAACTTGTAATTCGTTTCATAGCTTATTCTTTTAGGTTATCCTACAAATTTAAGCAATGATAGCTAAGGGTGCAAGTTTAAACCCAGTATTCGGTTTTCATCAATCTTGTCGATTTGTTAATCTATCTTCAACCAAACCTATATGCAAGTATTTTAGGGCTGAGTTTAACGTTGAGACTTTGCTGGATGGTGTCGCTGTACTATGATGGTATTTAGTTGGATTGCTAGCATTCACATCATAATAAGCAATAAACTTTACTTGCTCCAACCCTTTGCACGCTCCACAGCATCGGCCCATTTGCTCTTTAGGTTGGCGCTTTGGTTGGCATCCATTGTGGCATCGAACTCCCTGTTTAGTTGCCATTGTTTTTTAAGCTCGTCGATATCTTTCCAAAAACCTGTGGCAAGCCCTGCAAGGTAGGCAGCGCCCAGGGCAGTGGTCTCAACCACTTTGGGTCTTATTACTGGCACACGGAGCATATCGGCCTGGAACTGCATCAGCAGGTTATTGGCCGATGCACCGCCATCAACCCGAAGCTCGGTAATCTCCATACCGGTGTCGCTCTGCATGGCACCAATAACATCCATGGTTTGGTAGGCTATACCTTCCAGTGCAGCGCGGGCAATGTGGGCGCGGGTTGTGCCGCGGGTTAGCCCAACCATAAGGCCACGAGCGTACTGATCCCAGTAGGGGGCACCCATACCCGTGAAGCTAGGTACGAAAAACACATCGCCATTATCCTCTACTTGTGCCGCAAGGGTTTCAATCTCTGCGGATGAATTAATAATGCCCAATCCATCTCTAAGCCACTGTACCACTGCACCGCCAATAAATATGCTGCCCTCAAGGGCATAGGTGGTTTTGCCATCAATTTGCCAGGCAATTGTGGTTACCAAGTTGTTCTTAGATATGAATGGTTTGTTGCCAGTGTTTTTAAGGATAAAGCAACCCGTTCCGTAGGTGTTTTTCACCATTCCCTCGTCAACACACATTTGCCCAAAGAGCGCTGCTTGCTGGTCGCCTGCTATTCCGCCAATGGGCACTTTCGATGCAAAAAAAGTGGTGTTGGTATAGTCGTAAACTTCGCTCGACGATGCTACACGGGGCATCATTTCAATAGGGATATTTAAAAGATTTAGTAGTTCCTCGTCCCATTTGAGCGTGTTGATATTGAACAGCATGGTACGGCTGGCGTTGGATACATCGGTTACGTGGGTTCTACCTTGGGTTAGTTTCCAAACTAACCATGAGTCAACCGTGCCAAAGGCCAGCTCGCCTTTTTCGGCTCGTTGTCTTGCCCCGTTTACATTATCGAGTATCCATTTAATTTTTGTTCCGCTAAAGTAGGCATCAATTACCAGCCCAGTTTTCTCTCGTATTTTATTTGCCAGGCCATCGGCTTTAAGCTTATCGCAAAACTCTGATGTACGCCTATCTTGCCAAACTATGGCGTTGTAAACGGGTTCGCCCGTTTTTTTATCCCAAACAATGGTTGTCTCGCGCTGGTTGGTAATTCCAATGCCCGATAGGTAAGTTCCGTTTATGCTTAGTTTCGACATAGCCTCGGCAGCCACCGCTACCTGCGACGACCATATCTCCCCAGGATCGTGTTCAACCCATCCGGGTTTAGGAAATATTTGGGTAAACTCTTTCTGAGCCACTGAACGTATATTTCCGTTATGGTCGAATAGCAATGCGCGTGAGCTGGTTGTGCCTTGGTCGAGAGCTAGGATAAACTTTTCCATAAAACTTTGAAGTAATTTAAGGGGTTTTAGAAAATCGAAGGTAATAATTATATGCAATAATTCTAGTTGGGTATAATTTTTTTGTAGTACTGTGTAGGTAAGCATAGGATTTTTGTTTATAACTATGTTGATAAGAATAATTCATTTTTATAGAAATGAATTTCAAATTGCACTACTTTTGGTCAGGTGTTGGTTCATTACGATTAAAAAGGGAATCCTGTGAGAATCAGGGGCTGTACCCGCAGCTGTAAGTCCGTTTTTTTGTTTTTGAAACTCTTTAGCCACTGTGCGCCTGCTGGCGGATGGGAAGGCATCAAAAACAGGACAAGCCAGAAGACCTGCCATAACCACAATTCTTTAATTAGGCTTTCGGGAGTTAAAGTCTGGTTCGCGATTAAATTTTTCGTTTGCGCACCTCTTTCCCCGTTTTTTTAACTAAATAAAACTTATTGAATTATGAGTAGTGATGGATTGTTTATTGTGAAAAGAGATGGAAAAAGAGTGCTATTTTCTATCGAGAAAATTAGAAGTGCAATTCGAAAAGCTTTTCTTTCTGTTGGAAGTTTTGCAAGTGAAGATGACCTTACCAGTATTTTACATCGGTTAACAATTAGGGATGGGGTTAGTGTTGAAGAAATTCAGAACCAGGTTGAGCGTTCTCTCATGGCAGAAAATTATTTTTCGGTTGCCAAATCATATATGCTTTATCGCCAAAAGCATTCAGAAGATAGAGAAATTCGAGATAGAATAAAATTCCTAATTGATTACTGCGCAGCCGGGAATGCTGCAACAGGGAGTAAGTTTGATGCAAATGCCAATGTTGATAAAAAAAATATTGCAACCCTTATAGGGGAACTTCCTAAAGGTGGTTTTATACGTTTAAATAGGCGTTTGTTAACCGATAGGCTTACAGAACTATATGGTAAGGAGTTGGCCAAGAAATATCTGAGTTTCCTAAATAGTCATCTTATTTATAAAAACGATGAAACTAGCCTTGCCCCATATTGCGCTAGTATTACAATGTATCCGTGGCTTCTTGAGGGTACATCCAAAATTGGTGGAAATTCTACTGCCCCAACCAACCTTAAATCGTTTTGTGGTGGGTTTATAAATATGGTTTTCATAGTATCTAGTATGCTTAGTGGGGCATGTGCCACACCCGAATTTTTAATGTATATGAACTATTTTATTGCCAAGGAGTATGGCGATGATTATTATGAACGGAGCAGCGAAATTGTTGATTTATCAAAAAGGAAACGTACCATTGATAAGGTTATAACAGATTGTTTTGAGCAAATTGTTTACTCGTTGAATCAGCCAACTGGCGCGCGCAACTTTCAGGCAGTGTTTTGGAATATTGCATACTACGATAAGTACTATTTCGAAAGTCTTTTTGGTGCGTTTGTTTTCCCCGATGGCTCCAAACCCCAATGGGAATCGTTAAGCTGGTTGCAAAAGCGATTTATGGCTTGGTTCAATAAGGAGCGTACCAAAACCATTCTAACGTTTCCGGTAGAAACTATGGCCTTACTATCGGAAAATGATGATATAAAGGATAAGGATTATGGCGATTTTACAGCCAAAATGTTTGCCCAGGGCCATTCGTTTTTTACCTATTTAAGCAATAATGCCGATAGCTTAAGTTCATGCTGTCGGCTACGTAATGAAATTCAGGATAATGGGTTTAGCTATACGTTGGGAGCAGGAGGTGTTTCTACAGGTTCAAAAAGTGTTCTAACCATAAACCTAAACCGTTGCGTACAACAGGCTAAGAGAGAGCAAATTCCTTATATCAATTTCTTAGAAGAGGTGGTTGATTTGGTTCATAAGGTACAAGTTGGTTATAATGAAAACCTTAAGGAGTTGCAAAGAAAAGGAATGCTGCCGTTGTTTGATGCCGGATATATTAATCTAGAGCGCCAGTATCTTACAGTAGGGGTAAACGGATTGGTAGAGGCTGCTGAATTTTTAAATATTGAAATTAATGACAATCCTGCATATATGGCTTTTACACAGGAGATACTTGGTTTGATAGAGCAGTATAATAAAAAGTATCGTACTAAAGATTTAATGTTTAATTGTGAAATGATTCCAGCGGAGAATGTTGGAGTAAAGCATGCAAAATGGGACAGGGAGGACGGTTTTTTTGTTCCGCGCGATTGTTACAATAGTTATTTTTATGTTGTTGAGGATGAGTCGTTGAACGTAATTGATAAGTTTAGAATTCATGGGAAAAAGTATATTGAACACTTAACTGGTGGGTCTGCTCTTCATTTGAACTTGGAAGAGCATTTGAGTGTGGCTCAATACCGACATTTACTAAGGGTTGCAGCAAAAGAAGGCTGTAACTATTTTACATTTAATATTCCTAATACTATTTGTAACCATTGTGGCAATATTGATAAACGATACCTTAATAAATGCCCCAAGTGTAAGAGCAAAAATGTTGATTACCTTACACGAATTATTGGCTACATGAAAAGAGTTAGTAGTTTTTCTAATGCTCGCCAAAAGGAAGCGAATCAAAGGTTTTATGCAAATGGCTTAAAAGAGTATGATGTTTATGAAAAAGAAGCAGTTCCTGCTCAAGTATTATAATTATGATATTGTTTTTCAGGAAATTCCAAATGAGGTAACTTTAGCGATTAACATAACAAATTGCCCAAATCGTTGCAAAGGTTGTCATAGCCCACATTTGCAAAAAGACATAGGATATATTCTAAATGAAGATGTTATGGTTTCCTTATTAGAGAAGTATGATTCTGTAATAACATGTGTTTGCTTTATGGGGGGCGACATAGCCCCCCATGAAGTAGCTGAGCTGGCTAGCTTTACCCAGAGCCATTGCCCAGGTATCAAAACTGCCTGGTATTCTGGGTGCAATAGTTTGCCAAAGAGG
>Ga0334900_1001756_pt1 | contig 21732 bp, 17 predicted proteins | sample GraSluR3_MG_2_FD_207231 | JGI IMG/M metagenome (GOLD analysis project Ga0334900, IMG submission 207231) | Sludge microbial communities from methane-producing bioreactor in Wageningen University, Netherlands - Granular Sludge_31_08-R3 | ecosystem: Engineered > Bioreactor > Anaerobic >...
GGGAGGCCGACGTCGGTCGGCACGTGTTCTCGACCGCCGGCCTGCTCGACGGTTCGTGGTACAACCGCACCTTCTGGATGTACTCGAAACGCTGGCCGGGGTTCCAGCTCGCGAATCAGGCGCCCAAAAGCGGCCAGCTCCTCGTGGTCGACGAGGCGAGCACGTACGCCGTGAAAGTCTTCTACCGGCGGAACGTCCACAGCCCGATGTTCTTTCCCGGCAAGGAAGGCTACCTGCTGTTCGCCGACCACAACGGCAACGAGCCCCAAATCGTCGGCGAGGAGGGCGCTCGCAAGCCCGTCGCGTGGCTGCCCCAGTCGCACATTCCTCGCGAGGGCAATCCCGGGCTCGACAGCCCGGCCTTCGGGCTCGACAAGATGATCGGCTACACCCGGGCCGAGCCGCCGCTGTGGGCCGCGTGGGTTCCGATCCGCGTCCGGGCGATGGTCAAGGCGGGCGAGGTGCTGTTCGTCGCCGGACCTCCCGACGCGATCGACCTCGACGATCCGTACGCCTCGTTGGAAGGGCGCCGGGGCGCTCGGCTGGCCGCCTTCTCGGCCCGAGACGGCAGCCAACTGGCCGAATGCGGCCTGAAGAGCCCCCCGGTGTTCGACGGCCTGATTGCCGCCCGGGGGCGCCTGTACGTCTCCCTCGAAAACGGCACCGTCGCCTGCCTCGCGCCGGAGGCCCGCGCCGGTCGATAGGCGAGCCTCGGCCCGGTCCGCCGTCAATAGACGAGCGAACGGAAGTCCTTGACCGTGTGGAACGTGATGAGGTTGCCGTCGTGGGCGCTCTTCGCGCGGTCGTCGCCCGAGCGGCTGAGCACGTGCAAGTCGTCGCCGTCGACGACCATGCTGGCGTAGTGGCGGCCTTGGCCCGCGTCGGGCGCGATGGCGACCATGCCGGCGAAGCACCAGTCGACGCAGTTCTTCGAAAAGTGGAGCTGCAGACGGTGCCGCTCGTTGTTGGGCAGATTGTAACGATTGGCCGGCAGGCGATCGGCCCGCGTCATCGAGTCGATCGCCTGGGAGCTGAGCAGCCAATAAAGCCGGGTGGGCTCGTCGTAGACGATGTGGAACCGCATCTGGCCGCCCGGCACCGCCAGAAAGGCGATCTTCCTGCCCGAGGGAACCGTTTCGAGCACGGTCGTCATCGAGCCGTCCTCTTGCTCGACCACCTTGCACATCGCGGCCAGGCCCGTGCCCCCGGTGTGCGCCCGCATGAGCAAGTGGAAGGTCTTTCCCCGCGGATCGAACCAGTAGTGGTCGGGATCGACGATCTGCACCACGTTCGTTTCGAGCCAGCCGATCGGGGCCATGTTGCGGCGGGGAGCGGGATAGGTCGGCAGGCGCGGGTCCATCGCGAAAAACGGCACGCCGAAGAAGTCGAGTTCGCGATAGTCGACGGCGTCTTCGAAGACCAGCTCCGAGGCGAAGGTCCAGTTCTCGCGCCGGGTCAGGTCGTCGGTCGCGCGGCCCCGCATCAGCACCGGCGCCAGGGCAGCGACCGGCCAGGTCTTGATTCCCCGGTCGGCCCGTTTCTCCATCACCAGATACACGCAGCCGTTGGCATGATGCACGTTGCAGGCCGACTGGTGCCACTGCTCCTTCTCGGTCAAGGCGGCGGCCGCCGACCAGGTGACCCCCTCGTCGTCGGAGCGGACGACCATCAGGTCGCCGGCGTGCCCCAGCACGTACAGCGACTTGCCCGCGACAAAGGGCCGCGCGTGCAGGAAGGGGAAGTCGGTGCGGTGCGTCCACGTCTTGCCCCGATCGTCGGAGGTGAACACCTTGCCGCGCAGCAGAAGCGACCTGCCGCCCGGGCCCTCGACTTTGCCCACGTGCTTGGCCGCGCCGGGCCCCCCGAGGTCCATCGTCGCCACGAGCCGCCCGCTCGGCAGTCGGGCCAGCCCCGGCGTGTAGCAGTAGACCGACTCGGGGTCGGGCGATTCGATCACCGTCACGTAATCGTTGGCCAGGGGCCGAACCGGCCCCTGCCCCGACGCCCAGGGGCTCGCCGCGGCCAGGACGCCGACGACGGGAAGAACGACGTGAGAGAGTCTGCTTTTCATGCCGGGCCTCATCGGTCTTTCGAGTGGATCGGTCGCGTCACGACCGGAGAACACCAGGGAATCCCTGGGGACGGACGGCCACCGCCCATTCCAGGCATCAGTATCGACGGCCGACGATCGCGGGTCAATTCTCAAAGGGCAAGACCGTTGCTCCATGCCGGATCGGTGCGCGTCCCGCCAACCATGAACGCGCGGAGGGCGGCGAAGCGGGAGCCGAGTCTGCTTCTCGGGACGACGCGCGGCGAGTGCGGGCGGTGTACTTCGACGTCGCGGCATCCTCCGCGACGACGCACCCGAGTGCCGCCGGCGACGGCTTTTCCGCCACCATGCCGCACCGAGGCCATCGAGCGCCCTATATCGTAGCCAGCTTGTCTCTGTTCTCGTGGACCTTGAAGATCGCGTTCACGATGTCGTCCATGTCCTCCTTCGTTCCGAGAAGGATTCCGGACGACCAGAACGCGACGACGTTCTGGCATACTGCGTCGCAGTTGGGGCAAACGTTCTGTTCGCGGTATTCCTGAAGCCGCTCGGCCGGGAACATGCGCTGATAGACTTTGGCGTTCAGCACGTGGTCGACCCAGGGCTCCCGATGAAGTCCCTGGCCAATGTAGGGGCTGAGATTGATGCCTTCCGCCCTGAGCGCCTTGAGGAACGTGCCGCGGTCCGCGTCGTGGAAGTGCTCCTTCCGGTAGGTCATGCCGTAGACGTAGTAAGCGCCGCGGCCCGTTCCTTCGTACCGCTTCTGGGGAACGACTCCGGGAAAACCGGCGAGCTTCGAGGCCAGGTACGCCACGTTCTCGTTGCGGCGGGCAAAACGCTCTTCGACGCCTGGCAACTGGCCGAGCAGGACGGCCGCCTCAAACTCATTCATCCGGTACTTCGGACCGATCGTCTCGGTGCGTCCCTTGCGCGACGTCCCGTGGTTATGGACGGTGTAGCATCGGTCCATGAGCTGCTCGTCGCTTCCGATAATGGCGCCGCCTTCCCCGCAGGCAATGGTCTTGCTTGCCTGAAAGCTGAAGCACCCGACGTCGCCGATCGTTCCGAGCTTCTTGCCTTGATATTCGGCCAGATGGGCCTGGCAGGCATCTTCGATCACTTTCAGGTTGTGCTTCTTGGCGATCGCCATAATCCGATCCATATCGCAGGGCTGGCCCATGATGTGAACCGGCATGATCGCTTTGGTGAACTCCGTGATGCGTCTTTCCACGTCGTCGGGGTCGAGCTGGAAGGAGTCGGGGTCCAAATCCGCCAGCACCGGCAGCGCCCTGGCGCATAGGATCGCGGCGATGGTGCCCGGGTCGGTGTAGGGCGACGTGATGACCTCGTCTCCCGGACCGATCCCAAGGGCTTCGACCGAAGTGTGCAATGCCTGCGTTCCGGAGCCCGTCGCCACGCAGTACTTCGTGCCCGTCCGTTCGGCAAACTCCTTTTCGAACGTCGGGACGGCGCCCGATGCAGATTGGATTCTGCACCAAATCCTGCTTTTCGTGGTCTTCACCACCGAGTCGACCACGTTGTCGTCCCAGTACGGCCAGGAAGGCCAGGATTGGTTCTTTCGGACGGGCTCGCCGCCGAGGATTGCCAGGGTGCGCGCCTTGCCGGCTTGGCCGAAGGCGGGGACGCTTCGAGAGGCGATTGCCGCGGCAACCGTTCCTGTCGAGGCAGCAGCCAAGAACCGTCGCCGAGCCAGGCTGTTCTCGCTCATGACCGATCTCCATGTCTGGGGTGCAAAGGGTTCGCCGCGATGGCCACCTGCTTCCGATGAACCGAGCGCCAAAGCGCACCTCCCACGATAGAGCGCATCCGTACTGACCGTCAACACCCAGGCATCGCTGCAACAACCATACCCGAAGGGGCGGCATTTGGCGGCAAGGCAGAAGTCTCGTCATGCACCCGGATGATGCGGATGCGATCGCCCGAAAAGGCCGTCAATCCTGGGAGTCGCAGAATGCGAGCGTGCACGCGAAGCATGGTCGCGCAACGCGATCCTGTGCCAACGCGCCGGGCTTCTGCCGCGCGATGCGATCGTCGGTGCCGCTCGCGCCATGCGGAAAGCCGCCCCCCGGATGACGTATCGCCTTGACCTAATATTCCAAATGAAATACATTCGTATGTTACGACATGTCGAAGGGCGGGTCGGCTGCCTCTCGTCGGGCGCCGGGCTACCCGCCTTGGCGGGGGGGGCGGCGCGGCGAGCCCTCCCGGTTTCACGAAGACGCGAAAGGAACCCCGCTTGTGGCCCAGAAGATGCTCGTGTTTTGCGGATCGGACGATCCGGACAAGGTTTTTCCACCCTTCATGTTGGGTTGCGGGGCGCAAGCCCTCGACTTGGAGCTGACGCTCTTTTTCACCCTCACCGGACTGAACGTCATCAAGAAAGGGGGGGCCGAGGGGATCGAATTGCCGGGGGCGCCGAACACGCTGCCCGGTTTTCTCCAAGTTGCGAAAGAGAACGGGGCACGGCTGATCGCCTGTTCCGCCGCATTCCCGATCGTCGGCGCCCAGGAGGACGACTTCATGGACGGAGTCGAGTTCGGCGGCGTGGCCGAGTTCGTCTCCCTGGCCGCGGAGGCCGACGTGGTGCTCACCTTCTGCTGACCCTGCCGGGGTCGCGTGTTTCCTTCCGCACGCTACGTTTCCAGCCCGCAAGGAGTGATTCCCATGAGTGAGTTGAATCCGGCCGAAATTCAGGCAGCGAAGGTCGTCGATGCCCGCGGTTCGGCGTGTCCCGGCCCCCTTCTGGAGGCCAAGAAGGCGATCGGCACGGTCTCCGTGGGCCAGACGATCGAGGTTTGGTCAGGGGACCCTTCGACCAAGAATGACCTTCCCAAGTGGGCCGCGAAAGTCGGCCACGAGTTTCTGGGGACGGTTGCCGGCGAGGGCTACGACAGGATGTTCATCACGCGGAAGAAGTGACGCGGCCGCGTCGTTTGTCTGTGGCCACCACGTTGCCCCTCTGCGCGAGAACTCGAGAATGCCTTCCGCCGACGAAGCCGCCGCTCCCAAAATCTTGATTCTGGCCACCGAAGCCTGCGCCTATCCCGGAGCCGACCACGTCGGCCAGATTCACGCCGAGTATCCCACGAACGCGTACGTCGTGCGCGTGCCCGCTCCCGTCATTTTTCCCGAGGAATTCTACCTGCGCTGCTTCGCCAAGGGGATTGCAGGCATCCTCGTGATGAGTTGCGGCCACGAATGCCCTTACCCCGGCGCGTACGACGCTTTGGCCGCGCGGATTGCTCGGGTCCACAAACGGATGAACGAGGCCGGCGTCGCCACGCCCCGGTTGCGGCTTTGCGCGATCTGCACGGTTTGTTCGAAGGCGTTTCTCAGGGAGGTGCACCAGATGCACGAGATGCTCACCGAGTCGGGCGAGCCAACGGGGGCCGCGTCGCCGTAGGAAGCTGCCGTTTCCAAGTCGCAGCGTCGCCACGTCGTTTTGACTTCCGGAGTCATCATGGATTCTACCGCAGTCGACGCCCTGGTTATCGGCGGGGGGATCGCCGGCCTCCAGGCCGCGATTGATCTGGCAAACCAGGGCTTTCGGACCCTCATCGTCGAGAAGAAGCCGAGCATCGGCGGCAAGATGATCGGCCTGAGCAAGGTTTTTCCCACGCTCGATTGCTGCAGTTGCATCTGCACGCCTCGCATGGCCGAGGCGGAGCACCACCCCAACATCCGCATCCTGACGTACAGCGAGGTGCGGCGGGTACGGCGCGACGGGGGGGCCTTCGTTGCCGAGGTCGTCAAGAATCCCCGTTACGTCGACGAGGAGAAATGCACCGGCTGCCGCAAGTGCGAGTATGCCTGCGCCACCGAAGTGCCTCACGCGTTCGAAGGCAACCTCGGCATGCGCAAGGCGATTTACGTCCCCTTCGCCAACGCGGTGCCCCAGGTCGCCCTCGTCGACCTCGACCACTGTCTGCTTTGCGGCCGTTGCGAGCGAGTCTGCCCGACCGGGGCAATCGACTTCCTGCAGCAGCCGGAGGAGACGGTCGTCCGGGCGGGCGCGGTGATCGTGGCGACCGGCTACGAGATGATCCCGGCCGATTTCAAGAAGGAATACGGGCAGGGGCGGCTTCGAAACGTCATCACGGCGTTGCAGGCCGAGCGCCTGCTTGCCCCCCACGGGCCCTACGGCCGGGTGCTCCGCCCGTCGGATGGCAAGGAGCCCGAGTCGATCGCCTTTGTCCAGTGCGCCGGCTCGCGCGACCACAGCGAGGGCGTGCCGTACTGCTCGCGCGTCTGCTGCATGTACGCCGTGAAGCAGGCGATGCTGCTCAGCGGCGCCTTGCCGTTGGCCGACTTGACCATCTACTACATCGACGTCCGCGCCTTCGGCAAGGGCTTCGAAGAGTTCTACCAGAACGCCCAAGCCATGGGAGTCGAGTTCGTCAAGGCCAAGGTGGCGCGGATCACCGAGGACGAGAACGAGAATCCGGTCGTGCGCGTCGAAGTCATGGAAGAGGACGGGCGCGTCGAGGAGCGAGCCCACGATATGGTGGTGCTGTCGCTGGGTCTCGTGGCGGCGTGGAATCCCCAGGAAGCCGGCCTGGCGCCGCCCGCCCCGGACGGCTTCGTGCGGTGCGTGTCGCCTTCGCTGGCGCCGTGCCGGACTCCCGACGAGGGCGTGTTCGTTGCCGGCGCGGCGGCCGGTCCGAAGGACATTCCCGACTCCGTGGTCGAGGCGGGCGCCGCCGCGGCCGAGGTCGTCGCCTATCTCCGCAGTCGCGCCGCCACGCGGGAGACCGGCGAGCCGCGCGGCACCCGTCACGCGCTGGCCCTGGCAGGGGAGGATCGACCCACGTGAACGAACACCGAACTCCATCGACGGGCCCGGGGGACGCAAAGGAAGCGACATCGCGGCCGCGAATCGGCGTGTACGTCTGCCAGTGTGGAGGAAACATCTCCGACGTGGTCGACGTGGAGCAGGTCGCCGAGGCCGCCTCCCGGCTTGGCGACGTTGCGGTCGCCCGGCATCATTCGGCCATGTGCTCCCAGGCCGGGCAGGAACTCATGATCGACGACGTCGGCAAAGAGAACCTCGACCGCGTTGTCATCGCCGCGTGCACGCCGAGCCTCCACGAGCATACGTTTCGCGCCGCGATTGCCCGAGCCGGCCAGAATCCCTTTCTTTACGAGCACGTCAATCTGCGCGAACAGGTCAGTTGGTGCAGCCACTCCGATCCGGAGGGTGCCACGCGCAAGGCGATCCGGCTCGTCGGGGCCGGCGTGGCCAAGGCTCGCCTGCTCAGGCCGCTCTCGCCGATTTCCAAGGAGGTGCGCCGGCACGTGACCGTCGTGGGCGGAGGAGTCAGCGGTTTGCGCGCCGCCCGCGATCTCTCACGCGCGGGCCTGGCCGTGGCCCTGATCGAGGAATCCGGCGCGTTGGGCGGACGCGTCGCCCAGTGGAGCAGGCTGTATCCCACGGAGAAGTCGGGCCGGGAACTGCTGCAACCCCTGCTCGACGAGATCCAAGGCGACCCGAACGTCACGATCCATACCGATGCCTTCGTACGCGAGGTGTCGGGCTGCGTGGGCGATTTCCGATTGACCGTCGAGCGGCATCCCGACGGCGCCGACGCGGCCCGCTCGGGCGCGATCATCCTCCACAGCGGCGCCATCGTCCTTGCCACCGGCTTCGACCTCTACGAGCCTCGAACAGGCGAGTTCGCTTATGGCGAGTCGTCCCAGGTGATCACCCTTGCCCAGCTCGAAGAGCTGCTGGGCGGCGTCGCGGCAAATCGCGACGCGCTCGAGTACGGCGGCCTGCCGATACGCAACGTCTGCCTGATCCATTGCGTGGGCAGCCGGCAGATCGAGGGGCTGCACGAACCCGGGCCCGACGGCCGAACCCACGCGCATTGCTCTCGCGTCTGCTGCACGGCGACGCTTCGAGCGGCGGCCGACCTTCGGCGGCGCTTTCCCGAAATCAACGTCTTCGAGTTGTATCGCGACGTGCGCACCTACGGCCGCGGCCACGAGGAATACTACGACGAGGCGGCTCGTCAAGGCGTGCTCTTCGTCTGCTACAAGCCCGAACATGCGCCGATCGTGTCGACGTCGGAAGGCGCCAACGGTTTTCCCTTGTCGGTAAGCGTGCGGGATACGTTGACCTTCGGTGAGGAGCTGCGCATGCCGGCCGATCTCGTGGTCCTCGCGACGGGCATGGTTCCGCGGAATCTCGATGTCCTCATCGAACAGTTGAAGCTGTCGCGAAGCGCCGACGGGTTTCTCCAGGAGGTCCATCCGAAACTACGGCCGGTCGAACTGGCCGTCAGCGGCGTGTTCGTGGCGGGAACCTGCCAGGCGCCCATGGACGTTGCCGAAAGCTGTGCCAGCGGGTCGGCCGCCGCCGCCAAGGTAGCGGCCTTGCTCGGCAAGGGCCACATCGAACTCGATCCGTTCCGGGCGCGGGTCGACGCCGAGCGGTGCCGCGGCGAAGGCAAGTGCGTCGAAGTGTGCCGGCACCAGCAGGCCATCACGTTGGTCGAGGTCGGCGGAGACGGCCCGACGCGGCGGGCCGAGGTCAACGCGGCCTTGTGCAACGGGTGCGGCATGTGCGTGGCCGCCTGTCCGAACGGGGCGATCGAGGTCGACGGCTGGCAACTCGATCAGTTCGACGCCATGGTCGACGCCCTGGTCCGGGAGTACGTTTAACGCGAGTCATTGCGGAAGCCGGTTGGCAGTTTCCGCCGGCTGGAAGACGGAATTGGGAGGAACGTCGTGTCCGACGAATCCGAACGGCCGGTTGTTTCCGCGAAGCGGAAGAAGCCGATCCAGATCCTCCGTGAGCGCCGCGGCGGCGTGCCGCGCGAGCTGGTCGAGCGCAACCGCCGGCAAAACGCGATGCGGCGGCGCCTTCTCGATGCCCTTGGCGAGGGCCCGAAGACGATCCCCGAACTCGCCCAAGGCCTCGGTCGGCCCGCGCACGAAGTTCTCTGGCACGTGATGGGGTTGAGGAAGTATGGAAAAGTGGCGGAAGGCGAGGCGTGCGACGGGTACTTCCGCTACGAATTGATCGACGAGTCTCGTGAAACGGAGTCGGCCTCGTGAGCACCACCGTGGATCCCTCGCTGCGGCACGAAATCGCGCAGTTCGGCTGCGGCGACTTCACCCAGTGCATCAACTGTGGCAACTGCACGGCCGTTTGTTCCCTTTCGGAGGGCGACGTGGTGTTTCCGCGGAAGACGATTCGCTACGTCCAATTGGGGCTCCGAGACAAGCTGGTGGCTTCGGCCGAACCTTGGCTCTGCTACTACTGCGGTGAATGCACCGACACCTGTCCGCGCCAGGCGAATCCCGGCGAAATCATGATGACCGTGCGCCGCTGGTTGACGGCCCAATACGATCGCAGCGGCAAGGCGGCGCGCTTCTACGGGTCGAACGGGGCGATGTGGGCGGCCGTCGTCCAATCGGGGCTGATCCCGGCCGTTTTGCTGGGCCTGTACCACGTGGCGACCCGATTCGAGAACGTCGTGACCGACCGCGTGGCGCTCAACTCCTTCGCGCCCGTGGCTTGGGTGTGGGCCATCGTGTTGATCCACTTCGCGGTGCTGGGGTGGCGGGTCGCGTCGAACGCAGCCGTCATGTGGCGATCGATTGTCCCTTCGGGGGGCGAACCCACCCCGCGGCCAGTCGACTACGCCGCAGAACTGGGCTCCCTCGCCGTGCATTTCCTGACCCAGAGACGTTGGCGCGACTGCGGCAGAGAGCACCAAGGCGAGTGGCTCGTGCATTGGATGCTCGTGTCGGGCTATCTCGTCATGCTCACTCTCGTGGTCGGCCTGCTGGGATGGTTTCAGACGGACGCAATCCATCCCCTGCACCACCCCCAACGCTGGCTCGGCTACTACGCCACGGCGGCCTTGGTGGGGGCGTCGGTCATCATGCTCGTCGGACGAAGCCGCAAGCGTGCCCCCCGATACCGGTTCTCGGAGCCGAGCGACTGGCTCTTTCCCGCGTTTCTCCTGATCGGAGCGATCACCGGTATCCTCGTGCACCTGTTTCGCTATGCCGGGTGGCCGTGGCCGACCTATGGCATGTACACCGTCCACGTCATGGCGGTGGTTGCCATGCTCGACAGCGAGGTGGGCGTCGGCAAGTGGACGCACATGGTCTACCGGCCGTGGGCCCATTTCCTGCGCAGCGTCCAGAAGAGAGCCCAGGAGCGCCTCGCCGGCGCGGGCGGCGGATCGTGAATCGCCCGCCGCGATTCGGCCCCGGCGCCCGTGCCATCGGGTCGACCGGGCGCGGGCCGTCCCATTGACAGTTTGCCCCCGCCCCTCTAGACTCATCCCGTATCCTGGAGGCTAGCCGAGCATGGGCACGCCGAGCATGAACAAGAACCCGGCAACGACTCGAACCTCGATGGACTGGGAATCCCAGGCGCAGGTGCTCCGCGCCATGGCCCATCCCGTACGCCTGCGGATCCTCGAGACCTTGTGCGAGGGACCCCTGTGCGTCAACGATCTGAACGCCTTCGTGACGATTCCCCAGCCCCAGCTCTCTCAGCACATGACCGCCCTGCGCAAGGCCGAGCTGATCGCCTGCCACACGAACGGCCCGCTGCGGTGTTACTACATCTTGAAGCCCACCTTGGTAAGAAAACTGGTGCGGCTGCTCATGCACGACCATCCCGTCCGAGGAAGGAGCCGCGACGCGGTGGTTCGAGAAGCCACCCAGAAGCGGCGGCTTGCCCGCGCGTGAACCAGGGTGGTTTGCTCCGCGGCCGTGTGGATGCCCACACGTTGCACGGGAGTCTTGGCGCTCGAATCGGAGGTTCGGCCCGGTCGCGCTGCATCCGGGGCGCGTTTGCTCGCTTGACAGTCCCGGCGGCCGCCGGACTATAATGTCGGGCGAATCGGGCACAAGGCGGCCGCCGCGGCCGAGACGCCGACGTCGTGAACGGGAGACGCAACCATGCAGCAACACGAAAACCCCATCGACCCCTCCAACGCGAACACGCGCCGCGCGTTTCTCAAGGCGACGGGCACCGCGGTGCTTGCCGCGGGGCTGGCCCGCGGCGTGCACGCGGCCGGCAGCGACGAGCTTCGCCTCGGCTTGGTCGGGTGCGGAGGCCGCGGCACCGGGGCCGCCGTCCAGGCTCTGCAGGCCGACGACGGCACGCGCCTCGTCGCCCTGGCCGACGCCTTTGGCGATCGTCTCGAATCGAGCCTGAAGAGCCTCCGGAATTCCCCGGTGGCCGATCGCGTCGCCGTCGACGCCGATCGCCGCTTCGTCGGCTTCGACGCCTGCCGCCAGCTCGTCGACAGCGGCGTCGACGTCGTGTTGCTGGCCGCCCCGCCCCACTTCCGGCCCAGGCACCTCAAGCTGTGCATCGACGCGGGCAAGCACGTCTTCGCCGAGAAACCCGTGGCCGTCGACGCGCCCGGCATCCGGTCCGTCCTCGCGACGACCGAGGAGGCTCGGCGCAAGAACCTCTCGATCGTCTCGGGCCTGTGCTGGCGGTACGAGACCGGGATGCAGAAGACGATGGAACAGATCCACGCGGGGCGCATCGGCGAGATCACCTCGCTCGAATCGACCCGATACTTGCAGGGCGTGGGCAAGCTGGCCCCGCGCCAGCCCGGCTGGACCGACATGGAGTACCAGATGCGCAACTGGTACTATTACACGTGGCTCAGCGGCGACTTCATCGTCGAGCAGTTCGTCCACGAGTTGGACAAGATGGCCTGGGCCATGGACGGCGAATACCCCATCCGCTGTTACTGCACGGGCGGGCGCCAGACGCGCGTCGAGCCCGAGTACGGCCACGTCTACGACCACTTCAACGCGGTGTTCGAGTACGCCGGCGGCGCGAGGCTCTACGCCGGTACCCGGCATCAGCGGGGCTGCGACGGCGTTCGCTTCGATTTCGCCCGGGGAACCAAGGGGGCCTGCGAGCTGATGAAATACACGATCACGGGCGAGAATCCCTGGCAGTGGGACGGCAAACGGACCGTCATGCACCAGCTCGAGCACGACGCCATGTACGCCGCGATGCGACGCGGCGAGACGATCAACAACGGCGAGTACATGGCCAGGTCGACCATGATGGCCATTCTCGCCCGCATGTCGGCCTACACGGGAAAGACCCTCACCTGGGAGCAGGCCATGGGCTCGCAAGAAGACCTCAGCCCGCCCCGCTACGATTGGGACGTGCCCCTGCCCGAACCCCCGGTCGCCATGCCCGGTGTGACGCCGTTCGTGTGAACGTCGAGGAAAGGCCATGTTCATCACGAATCCACGGTGGGAGGCGACCCGGGAACGAAGTCGGCATTCCCAGACGCACCGCGCGTGCCTGCGCAAGGTCGGAGCCAAGCGCACCCAATCGCGACGGCCCGCATCGGGCTCCTCGGCGGAGACCGGCCGAATGCGGCTCGAAGTGCGCGAATCACTGAACGTTCCCGCCACGGCAGCCCGGGGCGCCGGGTAGGGAGCGTAAAGTCGGCCCCCGGGCGCCATGCCTTCCCCAACCACCCTCAACGTGATCGGCGGCGGCAAGGTCGGCAAGACCCTTGCACGGCTGTGGAGCCGTTTGGACCTCGTTCGCGTCGAGGCGATCGTCAATCGGTCGCCGGCGAGCGCGCGCGAGGCGGTGGAGTTCGTCGGCCAGGGCCGGGCCGTCGAGCACTGCGCCGAGATGCCGAAGGCCGACGCGGTGATGATCTCCACGACCGACGAGGCGATCGAGCCGTGCTGCGCCGCGCTCGCCGGAGCCGGGTTGCTCGGCCCGGGCGTCGTCGTCTTTCACGGCAGCGGGTCGCTGCCCTCGACGGTGCTCGGGCCGGCCCGATCGGCCGGGGCGCAGGTGGCGAGCATCCATCCGGTCAAGAGCTTTGCCGACCCGGCCCGGGCGGTCGAGACCTTTGCCGGGACCTATTGCGCCCTGGAGGGCGATCCCGACGCGTGCGACCTGCTGCGCGGGATCCTGAAGCGATGCGGGGCGATTCCCTTCGACGTTCGTCCCGACATGAAGACGCTCTATCACGCCGGAACGGTCGTCGTGTGCAACTACCTGGTTGCCCTGGTCGAAGCCGGGCTGCGCTGCTTCGAGGAGGCGGGCATTCCGCGCGAGACCGCCACGCGAATCGTCCGGCCGATCGTCGAGGAGACCGTGGCGAACGTGTTCGCGTTGGGCCCGGTCGCCGCACTGACCGGCCCCGTCGCCCGGGGCGAAGCGGCGGTCGTCGCGCGCCAGTGCGAAGCGATCGGGCTTTGGAATCGGGACATGCAAAACCTCTACAAGACACTGGGAAGAGTCGCTCTCGACCTTTCGCGGGCGCGGGGCAGGGCCGCGGCCGAGGCGTTGGAGGCGATCGAATCCGTTTTCCGCTCGAATGGCTGACCCGGTGCGGCGGGTCGAGCGCCGAACGACGGGCGGCCACCCGGGAGAAGCCACCGACGCGGTCGAGGCCGTCTGGTACGGGAGCGGCGTTTGTGGGAAAATGGAGCCGTGGCGCCGTTGCCGTGCCATCCCACCCGCCGAGCACTCCCGGAGGAACCTGCCATGCGGCCCCACCGGCATGACGTCTTCACTGCCCTTCTTGCGATCGTTGCGGTCTTGCGCCTGGTGCCCGCCGGCGTGTCGGCCGCGCCGGCCACCGAGGGGCTTGTCCTCTGGCTCGACGCGGCCGATCCGACCGGCGTCGCGTGCGACGCGGCCGGGCAGGTGAGCCGGTGGGCCGATCGGTCGGGCCGCGAGATCCACGCCAGGCAGGACGACCCGGCGCGGCGCCCGCAATTCGTGCCCGACGCCTTGGGCGGCAAGCCGGTGCTGCGTTTCGGCAACGGCGCCCACCTGAACCTCGGCCGGCCCGAGAGCCTCGATTTCCGGCCCGGTCAGCCGTTCACCCTCGCCGCGGCCTATCGAGTCGCGAGCAAGAGTTCCGGCACGTTCATCGCCAAGGGCGGCGGCCCCGCCGCGCAGCGGGCCTACCAGTTCTACGTGGCCCCCGGGCGACAAGGCGCCATCGCCTACGGCGTGATGCGCGAAAACCCCCGAACCGGCGAGGCGGGCGTGGCCCTGGCCGTCTGTGACGGCGCGAAGACCGAGGTTTTTCTCAACGGACTGGCCGCGTTCTCCTTCGCGGTGGGCAAGGGCGCCTCGGACGTCGACGTGCTCATCGGCGCGCGGCGGCAGAACGACGACAACACGGGCATCGAGTACCCGTTGGCGGGCGATCTGGCCGAGTTGCTCGTCTATGACCGGGCGCTCGACCGCCGGGAGTTGGACGACGTGGGCCGGTACCTCAAAGAGAAGTACGCCCTCGATTCCGACTACGTCGACCCGGCCGACGTGGGCAAGCTCGTGGCCCTGCTCGCAACGCCCGACGCCTACGCCCGACTCGACATGCTGGCCGAGAGTCTGGCCCGGCAGGCCGACCGCGCGGCGCCGGAGCTTCGGGCGCTCGTCGAGGGCGATCCGGCCGCCGCCTCGGCCGCGGCCGAGTTGTTGCTGCGGATCGCGCACAACAACGCCCTTTCGGCCGAGTTGGCCGCCGTGGCCGCCGGATGGCTCGACGCGCGCGACCCGTTTGTGTGCGCCATGGCCGAGTGGGCCTTGGCCATGAAGGTCGGCAACGAGAACAACGGACAAGACGTGGTCTGGCCCGGTGCCGAGTCGCCCGACTGGTTCCCGAAGTGGCACGAAGCGGCCGCCACTGGCTCGGTCGAGGCCGACTGGGTGCGCCAGGCGGTGAGCCTAAGAATCCATCGCGATCGCGACCGGTTGATCGAGTCGGTCGACGCCATGATCGACCGGGTCGGCGCCATGACGGCCGGCTACGAGGGACCCCGCTTCTCGCGTCAGGCCCGGGCCGAGGTCGCGCGCCGGACCGCCTCGCTCGCCGCGATTCGCGGGCGCCTCGCCGAGGCCGATTCGTCCGATTTGACCGGTTGCCGGCAGTTGTGGATCGAAGCCCGGCGCGCGTTGCGCGCCGTCGTGCTGGCCAACCCGGTGATCGACTTCGACCGGCTCATCTTCGTCAAGCAGTTCGCCCCGCACACCGTGCGCAACATCACCCGATCGTACGCCTGGAAGCACAAGCCCGGCGGCGACCTTTGCATCCTTTCGGACCTGGGAAAGTCGAACCGCGTCGAACCGGTGCTCGCCGGCCGGCTCGGGCCCGGATATGTGTGGGGGCTCGATCTCTGGTGGGACGCCGACCGGGTCGTGTTCGCTTACGCCCGGCAGCCCAACTGGCCTCCCGACGTCGACACGACCGACGCCACGACCGAGGGGCGCCACGTGTTGCGGCTCCGCACGGTCCACGAGCCCCTGCACCTGTTCGAGGTCGGCGTCGACGGCTCGGATCTGACGCAGCTTACCGACGATCCCTACTGGAGCGATTTCGAGCCCACCTACTGCGCCAACGGCGACGTCGTGTTTTCGTCCGACCGGTGCGGGCGCTCGGCCGAGTGCGGCAACGACACCTACGACCACACGAACCCCAATCTCTACATCCGCTCGAGCGACGGCACAATCCGCCAACTGACCGACAGCAAAGACATCGACCGCTATCCCCACAGCCTCGACGACGGGCGCATCGCCTACACCCACTGGGAATACCAGGAGCGCCACTTCATGGAGGTGCACGCCCTCTGGACCCTGCGGCCCGACGGCACCATGTCCGACGCCCTGTTCAAGCACCACATGCGCGCGCCCTGCGGGTTGCGCGACACGCGGTCGATCGCCGGCAGCGCGAAGCTCGTGTCGATCGCCACGGGCCACCACACCTTTGCCTACGGGCCGGTCGTGATCGTCGATCCCGCGCACGGGATGAACAACGAGGCGGGGCTCGCGATCGTCACGCCGGGCGTCAAGCCCCAGGAAGGCCCCATGGCCGGCCGGCCCGTGCCCGAGGGCGGCGTGCCCGACCGCGGCGGACTGTATCAGACGCCCTGGGCCCTGAGCGAAACGTGCTTTCTCGTCTCGTACGCCTACGACCGTCCCAAGTGCACCGCGCCGGCGGGCGTCGACGCGAACGGGTTCGGCCTGTACCTGATCGACGTCTACGGCAACCGCGAGCTGCTGTGCCGCGACCCGCTGCTCTCGTGCACGTTTCCCATCCCCCTTCGCCGGCGGCCCCGCCCGCCCCGCGTGCCCGACGTGCGCGGCGAGCCGGCCCCCTATGCCACCTGCTACGTGCCCGACGTGTACGACGGCATGGACGGCGTGCCCCGCGGAACGATCAAGTACCTGCGGATCGCCCAGCACGTGGCGTGGCCCTTCGACCCGCAGCGAGGCCAGATGGACTACATCCCCGGCAACGCGGGCACGCGGCGGATCGACTTCCAGAGCTGGTCGCCGGTCCGCGTCATCGGCGAGGTGCCCGTCGAGCGCGACGGGTCGGCCCACTTCCTCGTGCCGGCCGACGCGGCCATCTACTTCCAGGCCCTCGACGAGCGGCACATGGAGGTGCGCCGCATGCGGTCGATGGTCAGTCTCAAGGCGGGCGAAGTGCGCGGATGCGCGGGCTGCCACGAGACCAGGGCCGCTTCGCCCCATGCGGCGACTCCGCTGGCGACGGCCCTGCAACGCGCGCCCGACGTGCCCGCGCCGCCCCCCTGGGGATCGCAAACGATGCTCGGCTACGAATCGCTCGTGCAGCCCATCCTCGACCGTCGCTGCGTCGAGTGCCACGGAAGCGACCAGCCCGAGGGCGGCCTCGACTTCACGGCGACGCGGGCCCCCGACGGGCTGCTCCAATCGTACCGAACCATGTTCGGGCGCCTTCCGGGCCGCAAGGAACCCGGCGCGGTGCTCGTGTCGTGCTCCGACCGCTTCTCGAACGCCGACGTCACTCAGCCCAAGCAGTTCGGCTCGCACCGCAGCCGCCTGACTCAGGTCCTGCTCGACGACGCGCACAAGACCGCCGTGGCGCTGAGCCCCTCGGAGTGGTACACGCTGGTCACCTGGGTCGACGCGAACGCCCCCTATTACGACGCCTTCCTCAACAAGCGGCCCGACCGCGGCAACGAGCCGGTCCGCGAGATCCTGGCCGAGCTGCCGGGGCTGGGCGATCGGGCGGAGTGATTCCTGGCCGGCGTGCCGGCCCCCCCTCGAAGCCGCGGAGCGATTTCGTTATGCTCCCATCCCGCGTGCGGCGGTCGACGCGGAGCGTGGGCTAGAGGGTCGCCATGTCGACGTTGTTGAAGCTCCGCTTGTAGTAGCCCATGTACTGGACCTTGCGCTCCAGGGCGGCGATCACGCCGTGGGTGAAGTTGACGCCCTCGAAGGTCTGCGCGCTTCCCAGCCCGCCGGGGCTGAACACGTTGATCTCCATGAGCTTGTCGCCCACCACGTCGAGGCCGACGAGGAACATGCCGTCTTCGACGAGTTTGGGGCGGACGATTTCGGCGATCCGCAGCATGCGGTCGTCGACCTCGGCCAGGGCCTTCTTGCCGCCGGCGTGGATGTTGCTGCGGATGTCGTCGCCCGACCGAAGCCGCCGGAACGCGGCGTACTTGCCCTTGTAGCGCAGGGGCTCGCCGTTCATCATGAACAGGCGCGTGTCGCCCTCGGCCGCCTCGGGAAGATACTCCTGGGCGACCACGTAGCCGTCGCGGCTGACGGCCTCGACCATCTGGTTCAGGTTGCCCAGGTCGTTCTTGCGCAGGCGAAAAACCCCTTCTCCCCCGGAGCCTTGCAGCGGCTTGATGACGATGTCGTGCTTGTGCTCGCGGGCGAAGGCGCGGATCTCGTCGCGGTCACGGGTGATGAGCGTCGTGGGCCGCACCTCCTCGGGAAACAGTTGAAAGTACATCTTGTTCATGGCCTTGGCCAGGCCGTTCGGATCGTTCAGCACGATCACGCCGCCCCGCATCGCGGCGCGCCCGAACATGATGCCGGCGGTCTGGGCCCACGAGCGGCGGCCCTTGTCCTCGGCCGGATCGTTGCGCAACAGCAGCACGTCGAGGTCGTCGACGGTAATCCGCTGAGGCTTGCCCCGCGGCCCCCGCAGCTCGGCGAGAAACGTCTTCGTCGATTTGTACTTCGCCTTGGGGGCGGTGCGCGCCCTGGCGCGCGTGTAATCGTCGGGATCCAACGCCAGGTCGCCCGCCCCGATCAACCAGGCCTCATGCCCCCGATTGACGGCGGTCATCGCCAGGCGGGTGGTCGTGTAGCCCTCCTGCTCGGTCTTCACGTCGTTGACGACGAATCCGATTCTCATCTGCCTTTCCTTCGACAAGCTGGAGGACGGTCCGACCGTCCCGGAGCGGTCGCAGTCGTTCGGCCGTTTGCGGGTTGCCCATGTACCGGGGTCGCCACGGCGGGGCGTGCAGCACCTGCCGCAGTTGCAGCTCGCGGATCAGCGGTACGTGGTCGGCCGCGATCTTCCCCACCAGAAGTGGCTCCAACTCGCCTCCCCGCCGGAGGTATTCGAGGATCTCCACAAGCCCCCGCAGATAGACCGCGTCTTTCGTCAGGCCGCCGCCGCGGTAAACCCGCATTGTAATCGTATACGCCGATCGGCGGGAGAACCCGGCACGGGCGTTCAGCCAGCGAAAGGTCTCGACGAACGAAGCCCCCTGAACGAGCCGGGCCACGGCCGCCACCCGAGCCGCCAGATAGCGAATTCGGGGGCGACTCAAACCGCCCACCAGGTACTCCGCAAGCACGGCGAGGCCCTCCTGAAGCCCGTCGTAGCCGGCCAGCCCCGCTTCGAGCTGGCGGAACGGCTGGGCCCGCCCGTTGTAGAACGTGACCAGATGGGTCCCCACCTCGTGCTGCAACAGGGCCTCGACCCGGCTTCGCGGCACCCGGGTTCGCCGACCCACCAGCAAGTGGCCCCGCGACACGAGCAGGCCCGAGTACAGGTCGTCGCGAATCGTCACCGATGCGCCAAACGCGGCGTGCTGGCTTCGGTAATGGGCAAGCTCCTCTTCGGCGCGGCGCGCAAACTCGGCGGCCTCCAACGGCCTGCCCGAACCCTGGTCGCGGCTTCGGGGCGAGATCGCCTCGAGCAACCGCTCGGCCAACTCGAGCAGCGAGGGCTCGACGGCCCCGTGCACTTGAAAACTCCCCGCCAGAAAGCGCGGCGTGCCCACGTCGGCGAGCATCGTGATCCGCCGATCCAGTTCGTCCTGCTTCTCGCGGAACATGTGGGCCAGCGTGGGGTCCTCGATCTTCTCGATGGGAATCTCGTAAAGGCGGCGCTTCAAAAGCGCGGGCTCTTCGGTCACGGGACGGTAGAGAAATCGCGGCGCCTTCTCGTAGCGGCTCCGGCGGAATTCCGACCACGCGCCCTCGACGTTCACCGGCGTGGCCTGCAACAGCAGATCGAACGAGCCGTCGATCTCGGCCAGACGCTGGTCGACCTCCCAAACCGCCTTGACCACCGAACGGCGTCCCAGGCTGTAGTAGTGCTGCGGGCGCACTCGCGTATGCCTCATGGCAAAGGCGAAAAACGCTTGCCTGAGGGCCCGGTCCGTCTGCCGGCGAAGACTGCGGAGCACGGCCGGATACACCTGCCCCGTGCCCGCGTCGCGATACACCGGGCGCACCTCGAGCCCGAGCAGGTAGCACGACCGGCGCCGGGCTTCCGAGGCCGCGATCAAGGGCTTCATGCCCGGCGGGTGGACGGCCCCGTCCCGGTCGACCGCGACCTCGGCCGTCCGCCGAAGGGCCCGAATGCGGCGCAGCGATCTGGCCAACGTCTCCACCGTGTCGTCGGGATGATGCACACCCCGCGTCACGATCTTGAAGGCGGGCCGGGGCGGGATCGGCTCGCCGCTCGCGGCGTGGAACGAATCGGCCAGCGCGTCGTCGGAGGCCGCCCACACCTCGACGATCAGAAACGCCGAAAAATGCTCCGACAGCGCGCCGGCCAACTCCCGCACGAGCGCCCCCGCACGCCGCGCCGATCGCGCGTCGCCCAAGGCCACCACGCTGGCCGCCTCGCACGTGACCAGTTGCTGGGTGCCCTCGTCTTGCCCCGCCGGCCGACGGTACACGCACAGGAACGGAAGCCGCCGGTCCAGATGAATCCGCCCCCCGCCGGGAAGCGACCGACGCACGCGCTCGTCGCCTCGAGCCCGGGCAACCACCTCGCCAATGAACGCGTCGGAGAGGACTTCGGCGGGACGATCGACCTGGCTCACAGATTCCCCAACTCCTCGACAACACCCGCCCCCGACGCCGCGAGAGCCCGCCCCATCGCGTGCACGGCGCCCGGATCGGCCCGGCCGGTCCACTCGTCCATAAAGAACTTCTTCACCTCGATGGCCAGGCAGCAGACCGACTCGGGAAACGTCGCGTGGATCCACCGCGAGAACTGCCCCCCGCGAAATCGCACGTTCTCGCGCACGTCGAGACGGCGACCGAGAAAATCGAACGAACCCAACGCGGCCGCGAACCGGTCGACCACCCGGGCCCACCGGGCGCGGTCGAGGCTGCCCGTCCCCACGTTGACGTCGGGATTCTCCCGCCCATCGGCCGCGGGCCGGCCAGGGCCTTCGCGCCGGTGATTGTAGCTGTGCAAGTCGAAGACCACAAGGCGCCCGTGCCGCTCGACGAGCATCTCGAGCACGAGCCGCACCTGCCGGTAAAAGGCGTCGTACTGGGCCAGCGACCGCTCGACGACCTCGATTGAGGGCCCCGCCTTCCAGACGTCGAGCCCCCAGGCGTCGTCTGGCGTAAGGTACACGGCCTGGTCTCGCGGCCGGTTCAGATCGACCTCGAACCGCGAGCGAGACACGACGATCCGCGTCGGGGCCGCCGAGGTCCAGGCCCCGGTATAGGGATCCTCCTCGTAAAACCGCTCGCTCTCGCCGATCGCCAGCAACTCGGCCACCTCGGCCCGCACCGCGCTTCCGTCGTGGATCGCCGCGGCCACCAGCGGGCCGTCGCCGAACTGAATCGCCCACATGGGACCGTCCATCGAATCGCCTCGATCCAACGCCAAGAGACCCGCAGTTCGACCCACCGCGCGTCGATCGCTCCTTGGGTATCCTACCGCCCAGACGCCTGAAAGTCGAAACCGGGTCGGGGGTCGAACCGGGGTCGACGCTTTGTCGTTGCGAGCGGAAGAACGACTCCCACCCCCCTTTTTGGCCTGCTTGTCGTGGCGGGTCGCCAAGCGGGTTTGCCTGCGTTGACGTGAGCCTTTTTCGCTGATTCGGGTTGCCAACCCGTTTTTGCCGAGGTAGACTCGGGTCTGGTTGATATTGAGTATGGTTCTCAAGATCATGTAGATTCTCGCGGTCAACCCCCCTTGCACAAAATGAGGCCCTACCCATGTGCAATCCGAAACCACCTCCCCCCACACGGCGACCCGCATTTACCTTGGTCGAGCTGCTCGTCGTCATCGCGGTGATCGGCCTGTTGATCGGGCTGTTGTTGCCCGCCGTCCAGGCCGCCCGCGAAGCCGCCCGACGCATGCAGTGCGCCAACCACCTGAAACAGATCGCCCTGGCCACGCACAACTTCCAGGATACCTTCGGGCACTATCCCCCGAGCTTCGGCGGCATCGAGGGGGGAAACTGGTCGGCCCAGGCGCGGCTGCTCCCGTTCCTCGAGGAGCGGGCCATCCACGACGAGATCGATTTCGCCGCCGGCTACGAAAACGCCCGGCTGCCCGACGGCTCGCCGCTCGGCGCGCTGCGGGTGAAAACGTACCTGTGCCCCTCCGAAACCGCCGACCGCGCGCGAT
>Ga0334900_1001763_pt1 | contig 21656 bp, 18 predicted proteins | sample GraSluR3_MG_2_FD_207231 | JGI IMG/M metagenome (GOLD analysis project Ga0334900, IMG submission 207231) | Sludge microbial communities from methane-producing bioreactor in Wageningen University, Netherlands - Granular Sludge_31_08-R3 | ecosystem: Engineered > Bioreactor > Anaerobic >...
CGAGCCTATATCGATTCGATGAATGCTGCCTATGCCAAGGCAACTGCACCGAAACCTGTGGTCGAGGCTCCAAAGCCGGAACCAGTGGTGGAAGAGGTCGCAGTCGCACCGGCTATGCCTGATGTCGATGAAGACGTTGTTGTCAAATCCCATGATGGACTTAAGGATTTCTATCTCTACGTTGTACATACAAATGATGTGCACGGAAGAATTGAAGAGGGCCCAGGAGTTGGTTATGCCAAACTTTCAACCCTCGTGAATATGGGTCGTTCGGTAACGAACAAGAATCTGTTGCTTGATGCTGGTGATGTTTCTCATGGAACGCTCCTTACCAATCTGTTCGAAGGTGAGACCTCTGCTGTCTTGCTTGACATGCTTGGATATGATGCTGTTGTTCCAGGAAACCACGACTTCAACTACGGGCAGGAGCGCCTGATTGAGGCTGCACAGTTCGCTGAGCAGTATTCCAACCTCAGAGTGCTTGCTGCAAATGTACTTGATGCACATGGCAACATGGTATTCCAGCCTTACCAGCTCTACTACTTCGATGGATTCACCGTTGGTGTGATCGGAGCAACCACTCCGGAAACAGAGACGAAGACTCATCCGAAGAATGTGGAAGGACTCTCCTTCATGAGCGACGAGGTGGTCTACGGTGCTCAGGGCCTGATCGACGAAGTACGTGAACGTGCCGATTATGTAATCGTGCTCTCTCACATTGGACTCGACGCAGATGGTTCCTATGGAGTTACCAGTAGGATGCTCGCCGAGAACTTGAAGGGAATTGACCTCATTGTTGATGGTCACAGTCACTCGGTTCTTGAAAATGGACTCCGTGTCGGCGATACGCTTATCGTATCGGCAGGCGAATACATGGAGAGCGTAGGACTCGTTGAGATTGCAGTACGAAACGGCAAGGCTGTTGGTGAAACTGCACTGCTGATTCCTGCCTCTGATGTAGCGGATCCTTCTCAGAACGAATTTGCCAAGATGCTCGGTATCTCTGAAGTTCCAGCTGATCCGACTGTAGTGGCTTATATCGAGAGCCAGAAGGCTCGTGTTGAAGAGATTACCAGCGAAGTTGTCGCCTATACTCCTGTCCGTCTTGACGGCGAGCGCAACAATGTCAGAACCAAGCCCACCAACCTCGGTAACATGATTGCCAGGTCCATGGTTGAGGCTACCGGTGCTGATGCAGCGTTCACCAACGGTGGTGGTATCAGAGCTTCGATTCCTGCTGGAGATGTAACACGAGGAGATATCATTACTGTCCTGCCATTCAATAATACAGTAGTAGTTATTGAAGTAACTGGTCAGGATATCTACGACGCTCTTGAATGGGGTTACTCCAGACTGCCAGAAAGCAACGGCGGATTCCCGCAGACAGCCAACCTTGGTATCGTCTACAGCCGCTTCAGCGACCCTGGTAACAGGATCAAGAGAGTACTGATCAACGGTAGATTGGTTGATCGTGACGCAACCTACAAGATTGCTACGAATGACTTCATGGCCGCTGGTGGCGACGGTTACACCATGTTCGACAAGCCGATTGTAATGTACGGTCGAGGACTTGACGAAGTACTTACCGATTACATGGTGAAGCACAACCAGAAGTAGTGCTTCCTGCAATGAATCTTTCAGCCGCCCGGTTTCGGGCGGCTGTTTTACTATTTGAGTAATTTCTTAGGGTGGTGTACAATACAAGCAGGATAGTTTTACATCGTGGTATCTCGCTCCAAGTCCTATATGTCTTTGATAAGCTCATGAGACAGGAGGCTTAGTATCATGGATAAATTACTTAAGAAACCGATTCTGCTTACCGTAGCTCTGATTATCGTACTCATCATCATCTTGGCAATCAGTAACTCCAATACAACAATCAATATATTTGCAATTGTCGTACTGCTTGCATTGATGGCTTTAGTGTGGGTGAAGTATCTACAGGAGAAGAATCGTCCAGCTGAGGACCCAGTGGTACCCATTACTCCAGCTACTGCGGTTCAGGATGCTTCAAATACTGAAGAGAATCTCGATGAGGATATAAAGACCAAAACTGGTTCTCCTTGCGAGAAGGCAGGTCTCTATGTGTGCAAGGACCATCCGAAGCGCACAGTGAATATGAAATTGGGTAATCGGTTTCCTCCATGTCGAGGTGAAAAAAAAGGACACTCTACGGTGTGGATTTTGAAAGAATAGCCATATGATATGACTGAATATGAGGGCAGTGACGAGTCGACAATCTCGTGCTGCTCCATTTTTTTTGCATACAATTCTCTATGGAGCATTGATTAAATTAAGTCATCTGAGTATCTTTGTAGCGTCGATACTTTATAGAGGACTTGCCATGAAATTATTGCGCTATATATATGTTCTGATGTTCCTGACCTGTTGTGTCATGACCACCGCCTATGCTTCAACTCTCCAGTTAACGCTTGATGATGCCATTGCTCTGGCGAAACGACAGAACCTCAACCTCCAGTCTCAGATGATTGACGTTCAGCAGGCTAGGCGAGATGTCGATACATCATGGAACTTGTTTCTTCCGACGGTGAATCTTACACTCTCCCATGGTGGCCAGAACGATGTATTCTCAAATTCTGGTGTAAAAGTGATCTCTGGATTGCGAGCCGGGCTCTCTGTCGAGTTTCCCCTGAATCTAGCGGTGAAGGACCAGCTCGACTCATACAATCTTGCCTATTCGATACAGCAGGTCACCTATGCACAGGCCCAGGCAGAGATCGAAAGAAATGTCACCAAGTTATTCTACTATTTGCTTGCAGAATCGGAGAATTTAGCACTTCAGCAGAAGAATCTGGAATTGGCTGAGAAACAGTACGAGAAGGTTCGGATTAACTATGAATCTGGATTTGCATCGGAACTTGAAATGCTTTCGAGTCGGCTTGGTGTGGATCAGCTTCGACCATCCTTCCACCAGAGCCAGAATACCTATGAAGCACAGATGCTTGCCTTGAAGGCTCTGCTCGGAGTTGATTTCGACACCGAGTTGCTCCTTGAAGGCACTTTGCCGAACTGGAGTCTTGAAGAGACTCTGGATGAGCTACGAGGGCAGATTGGATCTACACGTACTATGCAGCTATTCGCGCTGCAAGCTGCATCGATCGAGTCGGGTAAACTAGCGCAAGGAAAAGCCGCGCTTACGCCAACACTGATGATCTCGGCTGGCTATTCGATCGATACCAAAGCAATTTCACCAGCTCCATCATTTGTTCCTACCCCCAACGTTTGGAGCGACGTAGCTCAATACTCTATCAGTCTGGTGGTCCCGCTAGATAGTCATATTCCCGGTAGTTCAACCAAAGTATCATTGGAGAAGATGGACAACTCGTTGAGAAAACTTAATTTCGAAAGAGAACAGACACGTATGCAGCTTGAGCAATCGGTTATCACGCAGGTGAGAGCGCTCGAAAATCTGCAGAAACAGAGAGAGGTCGCACAATCGAATCTTGAGCTGGCACAGCGAGTGTACGAGATGCACTTGATCCAGTACGAAGGTGGCTATGTGGACTACTTATCTGTAGAGAATGCGCAGCAGGATGTGTTTTCAGCTGAACAGAACCTGCTGTTCCTCGATTATCAGTATGCGAGCGCTTTAGTCGATCTTGCATACGATATACAGCTGGATCTGAATTAATTGTAATGTATGGAAGGAGCCTAATCTCATGAGCAGACATGATTCACATGCACATAAACGGAGTCGGGTAGGGCTGATTGTCATCCTCGTACTCATAGCCGCAGCCATAGCTGTGGTTGTACTGAATCCATTCAAGAACCTAGCGCAATTCTCCCCTGATCAGGGAGCGGCAACGCAAACAGAGGAGAGCTCACGGCTTGCAGTACGCGTACATGCTGCAGAGACCACGAATCTTCGTAACTATATTAAAGTGAATGGCAATGTCGTAGATACGGATAGTATCGATATCTATCCTGAAGTAGCTGGAAAACTCAGTTATATTGGTGTACGAGTCGGTGACCACGTCGAAACGGATCAGGTGATAGCACGCGTGGATCCATCTAGACCTGGTGCCAACTACCGGGAGACAGATGTAAAAAGTCCCGTTGCGGGAACCGTGCTTGCGGTGAACTTTACCACTGGTGCAACGGTATCTCCACAGGCGGCTATCGTGAATGTGGGAATGCTTGAAGATCCGGAAGTGGAAGTGGCTGTGGCAGAGCGGCATATCGGGAGTATCAAGATCGGTACCGAAGTGGAGGCAACATTCGTTGCTTATCCAAATATGATCTTCAGCGGGGAGGTCGTGAGACTGAGCCCTGCACTGAACCCGATGAACCGTACTCTGACCGTGGGTATTCGACTACAGGATCCTGGACGGTTAGTAAAAGCAGGAATGTTCCCATCGGTGCTTCTCTATACGGAAGCCGTCGAGGATGCACTGATCATCGATCGCAGTAGCATACTCTATGAGGGGAATCAGCCGTACGTCTATATCGTGGACGAGCAGGATCAGGCACAGAAACGAACCATCTCACTCGGACTCGTGGTAGACACATACGCAGAGGTCATTGATGGGCTCTCTGCTGGAGGCCAGGTAGTTATTCAGGGGCAGACTCTGCTCACCGATGGTACCGATGTTCTTGTCGTAGACTGAGAAAGAGGAGAGTTATGAGTCTTACCAATACCATAGTACATCGACCAACCACCATCATAGTAATCTACATATTACTCGTAGCGTTAGCGTTGGTCGTGTTCCCGAACCTCTCGGTCGAACTTTTCCCAGAACTGGATCTTCCCATGGTGATCGTGTATACCACCTACAGTGGAGCCAGTCCCGAAACCATGGAAGAGACGATCACAAAGCCGGTAGAGGGGGTGATATCGAATGTGGGGGGGATCAATACGCTCACATCGACATCGTCTGAGGGAATGAGCATGATCATGATCCAATTCGAGTACGGAACGGATCTGGATAGTGCTACAAGATCGATCGATGACAATCTCAACCTCATCTCCGATTTTCTTCCCGATGGAGCAACGTCTCCGACCATCTTCAAGCTCAATACCAACATGATGCCGGTCATGAATATCGCTGTGATCGGTAGGGCCGGGCAGAGCGCGAACGATCTGAGAAGAGTCGCTCAAGATACCATTCAAACCAGGCTTGACCGCGTGCAGGGCGTCTCTTCGACCTCGATCAACGGAGGACAGGATGAATTCGTTCGCGTGGCGGTGAATCAGAATCGACTTGAAGCGTATGGCATTACCGTCTCCCAGGTTGCCCAGGTATTGAATCCGCAGAATTATCAGATTGGGTCGGGATCCATCAATGAGGGAGATATCGACTATCTTGTCCGTACCGACGCTGAATTCGAAGACCTTGACGATATATCGAGTGCACTCATCATGGCTATTCCCGATACAGATCCATACGGGAGAGTAATCGGAACCACGCAGGTGACCGTTGCCGATATAGCAGATGTCTCATATGCATTCAGAGAAGCCACGAGCCAAGTGTACATCAATGGTGAGCCGGGCGTGTACATATCGGTGTCCAAGGAGTCAGATGCGAATAGCGTTCAAGTAGCCAGTGCTGTACGAGAAGCGATTGATGAGTTGAACAGTGACCTGCCTAGCTCGTTATCGCTCTCTGTGATCATAGATACCACTACCATGATCGATTCAACGATGAATACGGTGTACCAGTCTCTCATGTATGGAGTGATCCTGGTTATGATCGTGCTGTTCATATTCCTGAGAAGTCTCAAATCCACATTCATCATCGGTATCTCCATTCCGATCTCGCTGCTCATGACGATACTCATCATGTTCTTCCTCGACTATTCATTGAACCTCATGACCCTAACCGGACTCATTCTCGGTCTCGGTATGACCGTGGATAGCTCAATCGTTGTACTGGAGAATATCTTCAGGTATCGTGAGCGGGGATCCAAGTTGAAGACCGCAGCACTGTTGGGAACCAAGGAGATGATTGTTGCGATCACCGCTTCCACGCTCACCACAGTCTGTGTGTTCATCCCCATCGTCTTGTTGCGGAACAACCTAGAGATGCTCGGTGAGATACTGACGCCCATGGCAGGAACTATCATCATCAGCCTCTTATCCTCGCTTATCGTCTCCGTTACATTGATTCCTGTACTGACCAGCTCCTATGTGAAAGTCTACACACGGAAACAGAAACCGCTACGTCTCAGAGTGCTTCGGTGGATCGATACGGGCATGGAGAATGCATTTGAAGCTCTTGACCGAGGCTACAAACGCGTTCTTGCCGTTTGTATCGACAACAAGTGGCTTACCGTCGTATTGGTAGCTCTGATCCTCGTGATCACATTCCAGGCATTCGAGGCTATGCACACCACGCTCTATCCCCAGATGAGTGAGACCTCGGTAAGTCTCCAGGTAAGCCTTCCTCAGGGAACGACGCTCGCCACAACCGAGGCGGTGCTGATGGAGATTGAACAGATGGCTCGCAATGATATCCAGGGGTACAAGGATATCATTGTCACCGTCGGGGGAGGTGGAATCTTCGGTGGAGGAACCAATAGCGGGTCGATTCAGATCTCGCTGCTCGAAGGAGACGAACAGGTCGACGACATGTTCACCATACAGCAGAAGCTGAGGAGCTATTTTGATCTCTATCCCGCTGTCTCATTCTCGTTCTCTGGCATGTCTATGGGGTTAGGAAATGTGAACCCGGTCGATGTGGTAGTCAAATCGGATAACCTCGATCTCGCTGTCGATACTGCTGAAGAGATTCGTGAATTGATTGCCACTCATGTACCGGGGGTGACCGAGCCCAGGATGGATTTCGATACTGGGCTTCCAGAGATGCGTATCGATATAGATCGTGAGCGTGCCTATGCCTATGGTCTGACTATGCAGGGTATTGCAGCAGAGATCAGCAACAGTATCAATGGTGTTACCGCCACGCAGTTGAAGGCGAATGGGCAGGAGACCGATGTCGTGGTGATTCTCAGAGATGAAGACCGCTCTGACCAGGTGGATCTAGAGAAGCTCTTTGTCATGAATCAATCGGGACAGAAGATAGCGCTTGCGAATATCGCTTCGGTCAGTCGTGCTACCGGACCGGTTTCAATTAGCAGAGAGGATGAGATGCGTGTCGTGCATGTAGTGGGGGGCCTTGCTCCCGGGTATGCCTCGTCCGCTGCTGAACAGGACATCCGTGAGGTTCTCGATACCTACCTTGTTGCAGACGATGCCGTGTTCATCGATTTCGGTGGTGATTTCGCCGATATGAGCGCCATGTTCCGACATGTGGGGATTATCCTGGCACTGGCACTGACTCTGGTGTTCGGAGTCATGGCGAGTCTCTTCGAGTCGTTCAGAAATCCGTTCATCATCCTCCTTTCCATTCCACTCATGCTGGTAGGAATCGTTGGAATCTATCTGATCACCGGGGAGACATTCAGTCTCATAAGTGCCATCGGTACCGTTATATTAGCTGGAATCGTGGTTAACAACGGAATCGTTCTGATCGAGTATATCAATTTGCTGAGGAATCGGGGCATGGATATTCGTACCGCGTGTATCGAAGCAGGAGGAAGTAGACTCAAACCAATTCTCATGACGAGTCTCACTACCATTTTCGGCATGCTGCCATTGGCGTTCTTCGGAGGACAGGGAGCCGAGCAGATACAACCAATCGGGCAGACGATCATCGGGGGCATGGCGATCAGTACGCTTATGACCATTTTCTTCACGCCAACCTTATATCGACTGTTCAATAGCGATAAGAAACGGCGGGATGTCGAGGATATCGCCGTTATGGCCGAGCGGCTGGAGGTGTAGATTGAAACGAGTGGAAATCATGGCGGCTCAAGCCGTTAAGGAAGATATTCTCGATGCATTCGTAGTGTACGAAGTACCGCCATACTATACGATTATTCCATCGGTGCACGGTCGTGGAAAAACTTCACCGAAGCTCGGAGATGCCGTATGGCCTGAAGAGAACTTCATGCTCATCGTGTACTGCGATCAGGATGTGGTACAACGAATCGAGCAGGCTATTGAACTGGTGAGGAAGAAGTACGATCACGAAGGAATCGGTTTCTTTGTGCAGTGAGCCCCATGAGTGCATAGGTGAGTTTTGCCGCTGTATATTCACAGTGATGCACTAAGGAGTTCGGAGCCAGTTCCACGACATCGAAGCCAATGATCGTTCGCCCTTCAGAGAGTCGTTCGACAAGCTCGAGGGCATCCCACCAGAACAATCCTCCCGGATCGGGAGTGCCTGTGGCGGGCATGAGAGAAGCATCGAATGCATCGACATCGAACGTAATGTACAGCATCGAGGGGAAATCGTTGGGAAGTTTCACCGCTTCGACCCCCTCTTTTCGTGACCTCATATGCATGAGTTCTTGTGCATCGGTGTACCTCACGCGGTACGAGTTGCGAGCTATCAGCTCCTCCTCGCTATAGTTTCGGATACCCACCTGATAGAGTGGTATGTTTTGGTCCACAGCCCTTCGCATGACACTTGCATGGCTCCACTTGTTTCCTTCGTATGCATCGCGTAAATCCATGTGTGCGTCGAATTGCAGTATGCCGACCTGCTCTTGAATCTGGCCGATGAATCGAATGGCTCCATTGGTCACACTATGTTCTCCACCGAGGAGAATTGGTATCCCCTGGTTTTTATATACTGTGTGCATGAGGTCGGCAGTCCGAGTAAAGATCTCTTCGGGACTCGTACGGTAGGTACAGTCCACTGCAGGATGGGTGCACATGCCCAAGAGACCCGGCTCGATGTGTCGATGAGTCAGCTTTTCCAGTTGCGCCGAAGCCGATATGATCGCCTCCGGTCCCCGAGCCGTTCCTCCTTTATATGAGACCGTGTGCTCCAGTGGCACGGGAATAATATGAAAGCGGGCCGAAGCTTGTTCAGTCTGCTCATATTCGGAGTCGAGAAAGTATCGCTCAGCCTGCTCTTCGTTCATTATATACTCCTTGGACTCATGAGAGTCGGTACTTGTACTGTTCGTATGAAGAGCGGGTTACGACCCGATATGACTCGTCCTGCCATATACCAATGTCGGGAAGCGCCACTCCATTGAACATGGTCGTCTTCACCATGGTATAGTGCATCATGTCTTCGAGTATCAATCGGTCTCCTATCTGTGGAGCGTGCGACAGTGCATAGTCTCCAACCCAGTCTCCTGCGAGACAGGAGTTCCCGCCTAGGCGTACTCGAGTCTCTCCAGCGGTGGGCTGCTGAGCCGATGTAATGATTCTCCCTCCACGGATACGTGGGGTATAGGGCATCTCAAGGCAGTCCGGCATATGTGCAGCGAACGATGTGTCTAGCATGAGCGTGGTTGCACCGCCACTGTTTACGATATCGAGGACGGTTGCGACTAGAACTCCAGTTTCCCAGACAAATGCCGCTCCCGGTTCGAGTATCAGTTCGATATGCGGATATGTCGTATGAAATGCATGCAGTGTCTCTATAAACAGTGCACGGTCATACCCGGACCGAGTCACCAAGTGACCTCCTCCGAGGTTCAACCATTGAATGTCTGGGAGAAGATGACCGAATAACCGTTCTATCTGTTTGAGTGTTCCTGCCAGCTCCGCGGCTCCACTTTCGCAGAGGTTGTGGGTATGCAAGCCGGAGATTCCATCGGGAAGTGTTCTGAGTGCAGCTGCCGATACACCGAGACGAGAGCCTGGAGTACAGGGATTGTAGAGGTCGGTCTCCACGGTGGCATATTCGGGATTGATCCGAATACCGGCTCTCTTTCCTTTCGGCATACGAGGGACGTACCGTTCAGCTTCAGCGACCGAATTGAACGTCATATGCTCAGCTATTGCACTGATGAACGGAAAATCCCTCGGTATATAGACCGGACAGTAGGAGTGCACCTCACTAAAGTGTTCAGCAGCGAGTCGCGCCTCGTAGAGTGAGCTCGCAGTTGCTCCTGTGGCCACTTGCGCGATCTCACCAAAGACTTCATGCATGGAAAAGCCTTTCAGAGCGAGCAAAAATCGTGCCGGCACCAGGTCCTGGAGCTCTTCTATCACGCGCAGATTTCCCTGAAACTTGTCATGTTCAAGGACGAACGCAGGGGTTCTATCGATGAGATATGGATCCAGCATGTCCAACATCCTCGCTATGCATCCTTATGGTCGAATGCCAGTGGTTCATCTATCTGAACCTCCCAGGGGAGACCCAGTTCGTTCAGCAGCTCCATGAATGGATCTGGATCGAACTGCTCCATATTCCATACACCCGGGGCCAACCACGTCCCGAGAGCCATGAGACGGGCTCCTATTGAGGCTGGAACTCCGGTAGTATAGCTGACAGCCTGCGACTTGGTATCCTTGTATGCCGCTTGGTGGCTGCAGTTGTTGTAGATATAGACGGTTCTCTCCTTGCCGTCTTTGATACCCCTGAGCTGGACTCCGATCGAAGTCTCTCCTTGGTAGTTCTCTCCCAGTGTGGAGGGTTCGGGAAGCACAGCCTTGAGGAATTGAAGTGGTTGAATCTGCATACCCTGGTACTCGATAGGTTCGATGCTGGTCATTCCCACATTCTGGAGCACCTGGAGATGTGTGATGTACTGGTCTCCGAAGGTCATCCAGAAGCGTGCCTGCTTGATAGTGGGAAAATGCTTGACCAATGATTCGAGTTCTTCATGATAGAGGAGGTACGAGGGGCGTACTCCAATTCTCGGGTATGCGATCTCCTTTCGAATCTCGAGTGGCTGAGTCTTCTCCCATGCGCCATGCTTCCAGTACCGTCCAGGTTGTGTGATCTCTCTTATGTTGATCTCAGGGTTGAAGTTCGTTGCGAAGGCCTTTCCATGATCCCCTGCGTTGCAATCCACGATATCGAGGTAGTGAATCTCATCGAAATAGTGTTTTGCAGCGTAGGCGGTGAATACGTTCGTGACACCGGGATCGAATCCGCTTCCAAGAAGGGCTGTGAGTCCTGCCTTCCGGAATCGGTCATTGAGTGCCCACTGCCAGGAGTACTCGAATTCGGCCTTCTCCTTTGGTTCATAGTTTGCTGTATCGAGGTAGTGCACTCCTGTCTGGATGCAGGCTTCCATGATAGTCAGATCTTGGTAGGGGAGCGCGACATTGATCAGGATTTCGGGTTTGAACTGCCGGATGAGGGCGACAAGTGCCTCGACGGAATCGGCATCCACCGATGCAGTGTCAACGGGAACGGGCCCAGATTCTGCTGCAATGGTATCGCACTTCGATTTCGTTCTACTGGCCAACATGATCCGTTCGTAGATATCTTCCATTCGTGCACACTTCTTTGTCACCACGGTGCCGACACCGCCGGCTCCAATAATCATCAATCGTTTCTTCATGTATCTCAGTCCTCCTGATCTGTTTCGTAGTACGTATAACCACGTAGCCCGGCATTGTAGCTGGTAATGATCTTCCGTCTTTGTTGTGGGGTGATTCTTCCGAGCTGTACCGCAGCCTCGGCTTTCATGCGGATAAGGCTCTCCAATTTCTTCGGTTCATACTCTACATAGCTGAGAACATCGGCTACCGTATCGCCATCGAGTTCGTTGTGCAGCTTGAACGATCCGCTCGCATCGTAGGTTACGCTCACCACATTCGTATCTCCGAGGAGATTATGCAAGTCTCCCAAGGTTTCTTGGTAGGCTCCGACGAGAAACACTCCTAGGATATAGTCTTCATCCTCCGGTGGTGTGTGCAGTGAGAGTGTAGTCTTGCTTTCCGAGCGTCCGATGAATGCATCTATCTTTCCCTCCGAGTCGCAGGTGATATCACTGAGAATCGCATGGCGATTCGGCTGCTTATCGAGATTGTGCACCGGCATGATGGGGAAGAGTTGGTCGATTGCCCAGACATCGGGAAGCGATTGGAACAGGCTGAAGTTCCCATAGTAGATATCGGAGAGCTGATGGTCGAGATTCTGTAGTTCAGGGGGGATATACTCCTGTTTACGTGAAAGTTCGGAGAGTTCGGCCGTGATGGACCAGTAGAGGTGTTCTGCGGCAGCGCGCTCTCGCATGTTCACTTTTCCATAGAGGAATTTATTCCTGATCTCCTCACGATAGTAGTTCAGATCGTTCAGACACTCCTGGAGATTCTTCTCACTAAGCATGGTCTTCACATACTTGAGGTTGTCCAATACCGGCATATGCTCAAGATCGTCCGGTTCTCCCTCGAGGTCGGGACGAAATACGTTCGTGTCGAGGATATTGAAGAGCAGGACAGAGTAGTAGGCAACCAAGGCACGACCCGATTCACTCATGATCGTGGGGTGCTCGATTCCCGTCTCTTGGCAGATAGCCATGATCTCTTCGACCACATCGTCGCAATACTCTTTCATCGAGTAGTTTCTGCTGTTGCTGGTGTTCGAGCTGCTTCCATCGTAGTCAATCGCAAGACCTCCTCCGATATCAAGCAGGCCCATAGGAGCTCCCTCTTTCACCAGACCTGCATAGAAACGTGCAGCTTCTGTAGCACCGATTCTGATATCGTGAATATTGGGAATCTGTGAACCCAGATGGTAGTGTAGTAGTTTGAGACAGTCGAGCATGTCCGCCTCTCTCAGCTGGTCGACCACCTGGATGATCTGGGTGGTATTGAGGCCGAATGCGCTGCGATCTCCGCCACTGTCGGTCCAGTGTCCGCTGGCGATGGTGGATGGTTTCATGCGAACGCCGATGTTCGGTCGAATCCCCAACTCCTTAGCCCGCTCAATGATGACTGCAGTCTCACTCGGCATCTCCACGACTAGAACGGTTTGAATTCCCAACAGTAAACCTCTCAACGCGAGATCTATGTACTCTTCATCCTTGTAGCCGTTGCATACGAGATAGGCCTCCGGGTCGTCGAGGTACGCAAGTGCAGCTATGAGCTCCGCTTTACTTCCTGTTTCCAAACCGTGGTGGTACTGTTTGCCGAAATGGCAGATCTCTTCGATAACCTGTTGCTGCTGGTTGACTTTCACCGGGTAGACCCCGCGATATGCACCATGATAGCCGGCATCTTGGATAGACTCTGCAAAACTTTCATTGATGTATCGTATCCGGTCATCGAGAATGTCGCTGAAACGGAGCAGCACCGGGAGCTTGAGACCCCGTTCCTGGAGTCCGATCGCAATGTGCTTGAGGCTGATCGAGGAGTCTGTAGTTTTCCCCTTGAGTCTTACACGCACCTCTCCATTTTCATCTATATGGAAGTATCCATTGCCCCATTCGTCGACCCGGTAGAGTGCTTTCGCGTCCTCCACGGTCCACGGTTCTTTATGATCTTTCGCCATGTTCCTTCCTTTTTCGTTATTAGAGGAGTAGTATAACAGATAACGGGTCATGATTTGAAGTCGATTCATGGTCGATACCACCAGTGGATGTAAAACTGTGGGTATCGTGCAAATTGCACGTGCCAAATCTGGAATTAATCAGTATAGTTAATGAGTACAATATATTTGTAAGGAGAACAGTTAGTATGTCATTATTACCAGCAATCGAGAAGCGAAGAGCGTACCGAGCGATAGGATCACAACCGGTCAGTGAAGAGACACTGACAAGAATGGTGCAGGCAGCACATACGGCACCCTCGAGTGCGAACAACCAGCCTTGGCGCATGGTGACAGTGACAGATTCTGAGCAACTGTCCCTTCTTCGTCAGACACTCTCGAAAGGGAACTACTGGGCGCTCGAGGCTCCTGTCCTCACCGCATTCATTACCCATCCAGATTGGAGCATGCGTGTCGGCGGGCGTGATCTTGCATTCTTCGAGCTCGGCATGGCTGCCATGGCGTATCAGCTGCAGGCAGTATCTGAAGGGTTGTATGTTCACCCGATTGTCGGTTTCGATGCGCAGAAGGCCAAGTCGGTGCTTGGGATCGATGACGATGTCGTACTTGAGGTGATGATGGTTGTTGGCCATCCAGGCGATAGTGCCAAGTTGAACGAGAAACACCTCCAGTCCGAAACGTCTGACCGGCAGCGAAAACCCATCGATCAGGTGGCAGCGAGTTCCCGATGGGATGAGCGTCTTGTGCCCACTTCGTGAGTACCGGCATTTCATACCTGTCATTCAAAAGACTGCTCTGCCGAAGAATCCTTTGCGCGGAGTGCCTGCATTCCTGTCTTCACTGGAGACTGCGAGCTCATAGGGGAGCTCGCTCGTACAGGTACAGTACCTAGATAGCTCGGTCTCATCGATAGTTTCAACTTCCTTCTCAATCGGATCGGATTCACCGGTGAGGGCCGATTCATTGGCCGCCAAGTTGCTCGAACGGATGAGTCTTCCATCGATGGTTATAGAGTCTCCCTCTTCTATGAAAATGAGGTCGCCTGGAACCACCTGCGAGGATGCGATTTCCTGCAACGATCCATCCCGAATGACCTTTGTGACGGTCTTTACCATGTTTTGCAGGGCTTCAACGGACTTTTGAGCTTTGAACTCAGATATAAATCCCGAAAGGACAGCAATGAGGACGGCTACAATGACAGCGATCCCCTCTACGGTATCTCCCCTGATGAAGGCTAGGGCAGAAGCGGCAATCAGAAGGTATACGATGTTGTTGTTGAGGTTGGAGAACAGGATTTTCCAAGCAGAGACTTTCTTGCCCGATTCGATGGTATTGGGTCCGAATTAGGTGAGACGTCTTTCAGCTTCCTGTCTGGTCAGACCGTTTTCGGCATCGATTTCCAACTCTCGTACGATTTCTTCTTTAGTATATCCGTAGGCCGATTTCTCTAATGGATTCAAGGCAATCCTCCTGAGGGTTCGGATGGTGGGAGTATATCACACCGATGGGTTGCGGGTAAGCCGGTTTTGAGCTTCTGAAATTGGATATTGTTCAAATTCACCCTTGTTATGAAGTGGCAGCTATGGTATTTTGATTAAGCAGAAACTTAATCAAACGAGGTGTTCCTATTCCAGAATTATTTGAAGTCTTGAAAGCGTTGGCAGATCCGACCCGGTTCTCCATTCTTCGGATGTTGCTTCTCAAGGATTTTTGTGTAGGCGGGCTCGCAAGGACATTAGATCTTTCCGAGGCTGCCGTTTCCCAACACCTGAGGACGTTGAAAGAGGTCGGGATGGTGACCGGCACCAAAAATGGTTATTTCATGCATTACCAGGTAGAACGTGATGTTTTGGAGAGCTTAGCCCAAGCTTTAATGAATTTGATTGCGATTGATCGGGTTGAATCGGGAGATTGCCAACCTAGAGCTCAAGATTTGTGCAAATTGTGCAATACCGAACAGCGGTTGGATTGATGAGTTTATAGGATTTACAGGTGCAAGGGAGGCACGGGATATGAGAAAAATCGATGTTTTGGTAGTTGGTGGAGGAGCTTCCGGTTTACAGGCGGCGATTACGACGAAATCGACCTATCCGGAGAAGGAGGTCGTTTTGGTACGAAAAGAGGAGAAGGTCCTCATTCCATGTGGGATTCCCTACATCTTCGGAACCTTGAACGATAGTGAGAAGGATATTCTTCCGGATAAATTGCTCACCAGTGTCGGTGTGGAGATTGTCATCGATGAGGTGGTCGATATTAAAGTGGATGACCATGCCTGCCATACCAAAGAGGGTGAGGTGTTCGTATACGGAAAGCTGATTCTGGCATTGGGCTCGATTCCCACTCGTCCGAAATGGTTGAAAGGTGCCGAGCTTGAGAATGTGTTCACCATTCCCAAAAACAAAGTCTATTTGGATGATATGTACAAGAAGCTCTCCAGTGCGAAGAGTATAGTTGTCATCGGTGCCGGGTTCATTGGTGTCGAAGTCTCCGATGAACTGAACAAGAAGGATTTCGAAGTCACGTTGGTTGAGATAGAGAAGACGATTCTCAACAAGGCATTCGATGAAGAGTTCGGGAAAATCGCCGAGACCCATCTAATTGAGCGGGGTGTGAACCTCGTGACAGGTGAGGGAGTTGCGGAAATCTTGGGCAAGGAAGGTAAAGTTTCTGGTATTGTCCTCTCATCGGGCAAGAAACTTGCAGCAGATGCTGTGGTTCTCTCCATGGGGTACGTTCCGAATACTGAAATCGCTGCAAAGGCCGGGATCGAATTGAATGAATTCGGGTTCATCAAGACATGTGAATACATGCGGGTTCTCCCTTGCTCGAACGATATCGTGGCAGTAGGGGATTGTGCTGAGAAAAGGGATTTTGTCACCCGTAAGCTCGATAGGACCATGTTGGCCTCGACAGCTTGTGCCGAGGCACGTACTGCTGGAATGAATCTCTATACCTTGAGTCCGTGCAAACCGTTCACGGGAACGATTGCCATCTACTCCACTGCGATTGGTGAGCATGCCTTCGGGACCGCTGGTATCACCGAAGCGCGAGCTATCCAAGAGGATTTCGCAATCATGAGTGGGAGTTTCACCGGAATGGACACACATCCTGGTAATATGAGTCATTCCCACAAGCAGACGGTCAAACTGATCGTAGCCGCCGATTGTGGCATGATTCTCGGAGGAGAGGTCTATGGAGGGTATAGCACGGGAGAGTTGACGAATGCCATAGGGTTTTTGATCCAGAACCGGGTGACGGTCAAAGCACTGCTTACCATGCAAATCGGTACCCAGCCACTTCTCACCGGTTCTCCCGCTGGGTATCCATTGATCAAAGCCGCTGAAGTCATCGTAAAGAACATGAGGAACTGAACCTACGATGTCAATATTTCGATCATAGGGGAGTATCCGATCCACGGAAGTGGAGAAGGCTACTCCCCTTCATGCTATAGGGGGTCTGTCGTGTTGGAAGTGTTTGGTCCGGTACCTTCAAGGAGACTCGGAAAAAGCCTGGGGATAAATAATATTCCACCGAAGCATTGTACCTATGCATGCATCTACTGCCAATTGGGAAAAGCTTTGCATATGACGACAACGAGAACTACTTTTTTCTCTCCTGCCGACTTTGTCGAAGCGGTACGGTTGAAATTGGATCAGATCATAGAATCTGGCGAACAGCTCGATTACCTTACTATCGTTCCCGATGGAGAACCTACCTTGGATAGCAATCTCGGGGAGTTGATAGGGCGGCTTAAAACGTTTTCTCTTCCGATTGCCGTGATCAGTAACGGGACATTGGTATGGGATAAGGACGTGCAGGACGCATTGTTACTTGCCGATTGGGTCTCTTTGAAGGTTGATGCAATTTCTGAGCAGCTTTGGAGAAGAATCGATCGCCCACACAAATTATTGGATCATGGAAGGATTTTGGATGGGATGCGACAATTCTCAGAACGTTGGCATGCTCTGGGAGTGGCTCACCAATTGATGACTGAAACGATGTTAGTGGAAGGGGAAAACACTCATGAGGATGAACTGAAAAAACTTTCCTCGTGGATCGGTTTGTTGTACCCATCGTGCGCTTATCTTTCCATCCCTACAAGACCTCCGGCGGTATCGTCGGTGCGTCCGGCCAATGAGTCGTCGCTTGCCCGTGCCTATGCTCTATATTCCAAGCATGTCGCAAAGGTCGAGTATCTGATTGGTTATGAGGGAAATGCATTCAGCAATTCGGGTGATTCGAGAGAAGATGTGTTGAGTATCACCGCTGTCCATCCAATGCGGGAGGACGCGGTGAAATCACTATTGGAAAGAAATGGAGGTGATTTTTCGATTATTGAACAGTTGGTTACTGAGCGATTGGTGTCGGTCTCGCAGTATGGGGGTGAGACGTTCTATGTACGGGATTTCACCCATACGCGGAAAAATTAGGAGAGGGAACAGCATCGTGATGGTGGAAGACAAGGTGCTCTCGGTTTTTGAAGAGGATGCGAAAGAAGCGATCATAGAGCGGATAACCATCGGTGTGGGGTACACTTCGGTGTTGCTTTCGGACGGAAGATGCGGGCTCTGCAGTACGCTGCTGAACCACTCAGCATCGTGTATGGTGAATAAGGACCCTGAAGAGTATGAAAAGCACCGGGCGTATGAAGTACTGCGATCGATCACGTCCAACCATCATTTAGCTCGTGTACTGGCGATTGCAACGGCAAATGCTTTGAATCATGCGTTCGCAAGCCAGTGTCCGGACGATAGGGGTGATCTCAAGAAGGATTTGCATATTCCTGAGGGTGGTAAGGTCGGTATGGTTGGGCATTTCGACCCGGTGGTGTCGTATTTTTCAAAGTGTGGGATAGAAGTGAAAACGTATGATACGGGTAAACACATTGGATCTGAGTCGGAGTTCTATGATTGGGCAAAACATAAAGCAGATGCCATGGTGATCACCGCCACAAGTCTGATAAACGGATCTATCCTCCATATCTTTGATATGATGGGAGGTAAGATCGTACCGACGGTACTCATGGGACCATCCACCATCATCAGACCGGAGATCTATGGCGATCTGCCGATTTCAGTGTATGCGGGAACCGTTCCCTCCGATACCGATTCGATCGAGCGGGTGGTGAGAAATGGTAAGGGGACCCGTGATATCCACAAGTTTGCGAGGAAGGTGCATCTTCTGGTATAGTGGCCGCCAGTTGTTGGATTTGGTATATTCTGGTAATCCTAGAATCAAGTGAGGGCTACCATGTCTGATGTGCATACCTCGTACCAATGTGCAATGGAGTAGACAACGGAAAGTAAAACTGGGAACTAAGGGGATGCCGACCATCGAGGTCGCCACACCTGTGGAGTTTCCCGGTGGACATCCCGATATATGGTCTCCTGAACATCTCTTCGTCGGAGCTGCCGAAATATGTCTCATGACCACGTTCCTTTCCCTTGCCGAGAAAACGAAATTGGCATTTGTCGGTTATACCTCTGAATCCGAAGGAATCATGGAAAAAGCTGAAGGCGGACTCCAATTCACCAGGATTGTGATTTATCCGAAGGTGGTGGTGACACATGGGGATGATGTTGAAAAGACCCGTAAATTGTTGGAGAATGCAGAACGGTATTGCTTGATCTCCAATTCCATGAAGACCGAGGTTTCCATGGAACCGACAGTCACCGTGAAAAAAGAGCCTTGATGATTCGAGACCGTTCCGACTTTGCTAGAGGAGATAGATCTCCTTCTCGATGAACAGATCGACCAGTTCGGGATCGAATTGGGTGCCGCTACAGAGCTTGATCTCTTCAACAGCCAACTCTGTTGGGAGTGCTGATCGATAGGCTCTCGTGCTGGTCATAGCATCGAATGCATCGGCAAGACTCACTATGCGGACATCAAGAGGAATCTCATCAGCTCGTAACCCATCGGGATACCCTCTTCCATCGATCCGTTCATGATGGCTGCGGATGATCGGTCTGTAGGGTAGGAACATTTCGATATGGTTGATGATGCGTTCACCGGAGACGGGGTGCATCTTGATGATGTCGAATTCATCTTCGGTCAGCTTGCCCTTTTTGTTGAGAATCTCTTCGGAATTCCGATCTTTCCGATATCGTGTAAAAGAGCTCCACCTTCCAAGATTGCCATCCGTTCTGTTGAGAAGCCGATGGCATTTCCCAATGCCACTGATATGTTGCGTACCCGGTTGCAGTGACCCTTCGTGTAGGCATCTTTCTGTTCTATAGTTTCTGAGAATGCTTCAAGGGTAGCTCTTGTGGTGTTCTTCAATGCCTCGAGTGCACGTCCCAGTTCAACTTCCAGATTTCTCTGATAGGCTTGGGCCTTCGATTGTATCTCTCGGCGTTCCTGTTGAAGAACCGATTTTGTAATGGTCCGGTCGACGCAGGCGAGTAATGTTTTCCTTCGGACAGGTTTCGTAAGATAGTCCGATGCTCCCGCCCTGATTGCCTTCATTCCGGTATCGAGGTCGTTGAATGCCGTGAGCATCACCACCAGCAGTCGCGGGTGGTTTCGTTGTATCACTTCCAGCATTTCGAAGCCGGAAGGACCTGGCATCTTGATATCCAAGAGGACCAAGTCAATATCATCTCCGCCAGTGGTGAGCAGATGTTCCAGTTCATGGCCATTCTTACATGAAGTCACCTGGTACCCCTCTTTTGTGAGAAACAATTGCAATACTTTGCGAATTGCCGGATCGTCGTCGGTTGTCACAATGTGTTTTGTCATACAGAACTTCTCCAAGTACAAAAATTCTGTAGCGATAGGAAGAATGGCGTCCGTCGTTTATAATCGTCGTACTCCGGAAACATCTTTGGGAAGAGGATAGAATCTTCGATGGTTATGAGGATGAGATTGCAGGCAGTCAAACCCAAGCACAACACGGCGATTCCAACGTTCCAAAAGAGCACTGCGATTAAAAAGTTAACCATAGGAGGCTCTTGCAAAATAGCAAAAGCTTGGTAATTTCTCCTGTCTGAAGCATCCCGAACCACCTACGGGTGCATAGAATTGTCTAAAACAGGCCCAGGTCGGGCAAACTATATGGAAATGGACCTGACAATCCTCTATAATGTTATTAGCTACAAAAACATAAGGGGGAAAGCAGGTCCATGAAAAGCATAACAGAAATCCTGGGCGGTTGCCAGATGGTTTTCGGCATTTCCTACGACATCCAGGAGATTTTCGAAAGATATGTGACCAACGAGCACCGCACATTCATCCAACTGCTGCAGGTGATCGAGGAATTCCTTCCCGTGTGCGAACGTTCTGGCAATTTGGTGGGCCGCAGATCCTACGACGAGACGGCGATGATCCGTTCTTGCTTGGCCAAACAATTCTTCAACATTGCCACAGTCACCTCTCTACGCAACCGGTTGCTCAGCGATCCGTCATTACGGCAGATCTGCGGGTTCACTGTTGTTCCCAGCGAAGCTACCTTCAGCAGAAGATACGCCTCCTATGCCCAGAATCGACTCATGGAACAAACTCTCGGTCCATTAGTATCGTCGTATCTGGGTGGGCACATCGTGGGACACATCAGTCGTGACTCAACGGGATCGAGGCACGCGAGAAGGCGACCAATACCAAGAAAGAAGTGAAGCCCAAGGGCAAACGTGGCAGACCGAAGAAAGGATCTGAACCGAGGGACAAGAAACAATCCGTTCTGGAGAAGCAACTTGCGCAAACGACAGAACAGGCGATAGGTGGGCTGAACACCTTGTGTAGTTGGGGATGCAAGCGAAACAGCCAGGGCAACAACAATTATTGGAAGGGCTACAAGCTACATCTGGATGTTACTGACAGCGGCATCCCCATCAGTGCTATCGTCACTGGTGCGAATGTCCATGACAGCCAAGCGGCTATTCCTTTGGAGCGGATGTCCAGTGAACGGGTTACCCATCTGTATTCACTGATGGACAGTGCCTACGATGCGAAACCCATCAAGGATTTCATCATCACAAGTGGCAGGATCCCCATCATCGATCCGAACAAGCGGCGCAAGCAACAACGGGTGCTGTCTCCCGCTGTAAAGCAACGGTTCAAGATACGCTCCACCGTCGAACGGTCAAATGCCCATCTGAAGGATTGGCTGATTCCCTCGAAGATCATGGTACGGGGACCGGACAAGGTCGCCCACATTCTGATGACCGGTGTGTTGTGTCTTGCGGCGATCAAGATACTGCAATATTGCATCGTGCCGGACCTTCAGAAAACAGCATAACGATAGACAGAACGATAGCAATTTCACCTGTCGTGGGGCAGGTGCGCCTTCTCATACTCGATCGACAGTAGATTTGGCGTGATTTATCGCTCAAAGCCATAATTTAGCCAGTTTGACACTTTTGTTTGACGATAATGAATCAGACCAGGCAA
>Ga0334900_1001767_pt1 | contig 21625 bp, 15 predicted proteins | sample GraSluR3_MG_2_FD_207231 | JGI IMG/M metagenome (GOLD analysis project Ga0334900, IMG submission 207231) | Sludge microbial communities from methane-producing bioreactor in Wageningen University, Netherlands - Granular Sludge_31_08-R3 | ecosystem: Engineered > Bioreactor > Anaerobic >...
CATTCCATCTTACCAGGTCGGTGCCGTCGTCCCCCTGTGAAAGGCGGAGATACAAGATGTCTGTAACAGAGCAGGAACGGATTCGTGATGGCATCGTCAGCCGCTTGCGGCTCGATCTCCTTGGTCCAGAGGCCGAGAACGAAGTTCTGCGGCAGGACAAAGAGACGCGAGAAGGTGACAACCCCTTGACGAGATACCTTATCGGTGTGCTGTATCCGAGCGATTCGCTCGTCGATCCCGAAGAGGATGACTTCGCCAACGACGGAACGAGCGACGACGAGAGCGATTCGCCGGAGGCAACGGTGCCGATTACGGGAATTCCGAAGCCTTCCTCAATCGGCATGTCGTTCGCGGTGTCCCGTGATACCGCCGGGTTGGAAATGGAGTTCCGTTTCGGGCTCTACGTCTCGTCCGAGGTCCAGCCTGAAGGGCTGAGTGAAGGCGAGAAGAAGAAGCCGGTCATCCTCTGGACGAGAACCCAGGTGGCGGAGCGTGTCGATGTCAGCCTTGCCCAAGGCTCCGGTGGCAGGGTGAGCCTGCCAGGAAACGCGCGAGGAGAATGGCTCATCCGTGAGGATGATGGTGCCTGGGTCGTATCTGTCTTCCTGAGAAACACGAACCCCGCCAGTCACGGCCCCGATGACCCAGAGCAGTGCCTCTTCCAGCCGGAGATCATCGTGCGGGGCAGCAAGGGGGACGCGGTGATCCTGAATCGCGCCCACAGGTTCAACCAGGCCGTGTACGACCCTGATATGGAGTCATATCGGCTTCTGTACCGGGATAAGCCCGAGTTCGCGGTCGGGCATGGTTGTGCGACCGCGTGGGACAACAGTGATTGCCCGACCGACCGCGCAAGAATGGTATGCACGGAATTGCTTCCCGCGCATCTGGTGACTGCGACCGAGGCCAAGGGGGGCGTTGGGCTGGCCGGGCTGGATATGGAGTCATTGGCAACGGCTGGGAGCGGAGCCGAGGTATTCGCCGCGCTGAACCCCCTACTCGACCAGTACGCGGGCTGGATTGCGGAGCGTCGTGCCGAAACACCCGGTTTGCCGGCGGCGCTCCGGCCGAAGGCATCCGAGCACCTGGACGACTGCGAGGAAGCCCTGGGCCGGATGAGGGCAGGACTACAGCTTGTTGCGAGTGATAAGCTTACTCTGGAGGCGTTCCAGTTCGCCAACCGGGCGATGATGCTCCAGCGGCGAAAATCCGTCGAGGCCGCCAACTATCAGAAGGGGAAAGGGCGGGTCTTTGACGGCCCACCTCCGGCATGGCGGCCGTTCCAGATCGCCTTTATCCTTCTCAATCTCCAGGGCATCGTCAAGCCGGAGTCGGTAGACCGCGAGATTGTGGACCTGCTCTGGTTTCCCACAGGTGGTGGCAAGACCGAGGCGTACCTGGGACTCGCGGCATTCACGATGGCACTACGCCGGCTGCGACACACAGACCAGCCGCGGACTGACGCAAGCGGCGACGGCGGCGTGACCGTGTTCATGCGATACACGCTTCGACTTCTTACGGTCCAGCAGTTCCAGCGGGCAGCCACGCTCATTTGTGCTTGCGAGGCATTGCGGCGCGAGAGTTATGGGCGCTTGGGGCAGGAAAGCTTCAGTATCGGCCTCTGGGTTGGGGGCGGCGCGACGCCCAACCATATCGACCAGACTCCCGATCCACAATTCGGACGGGAACCGGGGGCTCTTCAGGCGCTCGCCAATTTCGATCCGAACAACGAGCCTGCGGAAGGAAACCCTGTGCAACTCCGGTCCTGCCCGTGGTGCGGGGAGGCTTTGACCCACCTGGACTACCGGGCAATCAAAGAGATTCTCCATCTCCAGATTCGCTGTCCCAACGAGCGGTGCGAGTTCCACGGAAGTGCCGCTGATCTGATGTCGGGCATCCCCGCCTACCTCGTTGACGAAGACATTTATCTGCGATGCCCGAGCCTGCTCATTGGCACGATGGACAAGGTAGCTCGTCTGCCCTGGGACGGCAGGACGAAATCGCTCTTCGGCCGGGTGGATCGCCGCTGCGAACGACACGGGTATCTTGCCGAAGGTGTGGACTACGATGGATGTGGCACGAGGCACAACCGGAAAGGCGATCTCCCAGCCACGGAATTGCCGAAGAGAGTGCTCCCATTCGTTCCGCCGGAACTCATTATCCAGGACGAATTGCATCTTGTGACAGGGCCGCTAGGCTCGCTGATGGGGCTTTACGAGAGCGCCATTGATCTGCTGGCCACTGATCGCGGCTGCCGTCCCAAGATAGTAGCTTCCACGGCGACCATCCGGCGTTTCCAGGACCAGATTCGCGGGTTGTTTGATCGGGACGCGCGGCAGTTCCCGCCACCGGGACTTATTGCCGGCGACTCGTTCTTCGCAGCCGAAGACAAGAGCAAGCCGGGGCGGCTCTATGTCGGCGTCTGTGCTCCGGGAAGAAGCGTGAAGACCGCGGCAGTGCGCATTCTCGGCTCCATGATGCACAGTGCCGAAATGGAACGGCAAACCGAGCCGCCAGAGGACGTGGACCCCTATTGGACGGTCGTGAACTACTTCAACAGCTTGCGGGAGTTGGGGGGAGCAATCAGGCTGATCGACGACGACGTTGACCATCGGCTCAAATACCTGGCGCAAGTCGCTCGCATTGCGCCTCGCCGGCCGGAGAGGCGGGTTGAACTGACCAGCCGGATTCCGGCAAAGGAGATCTCCAATCGCCTGAAGCAGATGGAGCAGACGCTTGCCAGCGGCAACGCCCTGGACGTGCTGCTTGCCACCAACATGATCTCGGTCGGCGTTGACATCCAGCGGTTCGGGCTGATGCTCGTCACAGGGCAGCCGAAGACAAGTGCCGAGTACATCCAGGCGAGCAGTCGTGTGGGCAGGCAGCCTCCGGGCCTGATTGGCGTGCTCTACAACTGGTCCCGACCACGAGACCTCTCGCACTACGAGCGATTCCGCACCTATCACTCCATGATGTACCGCCATGTCGAGGCGAGTAGCGTCACACCCTATTCGTCTCGTGCGAGGGACAAGGCCCTGCACGCGGTATTCGTCGGTCTGGTCCGACTGCTTGACGGCTCGATGAGCAACAACGGTGGTGCCCAGCGCTTTGATGCCAACTCCCCTTTGGTGCGGAAGGTGGCAGACTACCTCCTGGATCGCATCGGACAGGGCGATCCCGACGAAATGGAAGATGCCCGGATGCAACTTCAAGCCATCATTGATGGATGGGTGGAGCGAGTAGCGCGCCACAGGCAGGACTTGAGATACGCAGCCCCAGGCGGAGTTTCTGCCAACGCGCCGAGAACGTGGCTGCTGCAATCGGCTGAGGAAGGGGCAGCCAGCGACTACCCACGCGCCACCCTGAATTCGCTGCGCGACGTGGAGAAGACCTGCGGGTTGTACTTCAAGAATTTCTCACGCAAAGGCTGGACCGGAGGGAAGCCATGAGCCAGCAACGGCTTCGGCCAAGTCAGATCATTACGACCTTTGGCCCCGGTTCGATTGTCGATCTCCCGGATGACTCCGTGATGATCGCCGGAATCGAACACTGGTTTGAGGCATACAAGCCGCACAAGAAGATCAGCGAGCCGCGACTGCAAGCTGCCTTGCGTGTGGTTGAGTTCCGCACTCCACCCGTGGGAGCGTATTCGGGAAAGGACATTCCCTTCGTGCGGTTCCCTCGCTGGAGAGTGTGCCCGAAGTGCAGCCGCCTTTCCAACGACTTCCGGTTTCCGAAGAAAGGCGACCTGGAACTGCCACCCGTCCCGAGATGCGACCGCTGCAACTGCGAAACATATCCTGCCCGTCTGGTTGTCGCCTGCGCCAAGGGGCACATTGATGATTTTCCGTGGTATCGCTGGCTTCACCGCGGGCAGAACTGTGGTGGCGGGAACCTGTATCTCAAGGGCGAAGGGAAGTCTGCGGCGCTTGGCGACTTGCGGATCGAGTGCAGTTGTGGGATTCAGCCCCGCACGCTCTCCGGTGCGCTCTCCCGCGACGCGATGAGCGAGTGCGGCGTCCGATGCAGGCGGCACCGTCCCTGGCTGAACGACGAGGAAGACCCTGACGATTGCACGAGCAGCAAGACGCGGTTGTACGTGCTCCAGCGCGGAGCCTCAAACGTCTATTTCTCGGTGGTGCGCAGCGCGCTTTCCATCCCCCCGTGGTCAGACCCGCTCCAGGCAGAGGTGGCCTCCTGGTGGGGGCAGTTCAGGGAGCCGCCTCCCGCACAGGTATGGTCGGCGGTGATCCGGGCACGCTTCCCTGAGCAGCCGGAGGAGAAAGTGCGGCAGTGCATCCGCCGTCTTGAGGGATTGCAGACCGAGAAGCCGTCGATCCGGCGCGAGGAATACGAGGTCTTCAACGCTGACGTGGACCATGTGTCGCAATACTTCGAGGCTCGGCGACAGGAGATTTCGGATGAAACGGGGAAATTCGTCTCCCGCCTTGTTGCGGTGTCGAGACTAAGGGAGGTCCGGGCGTTGCTTGGCTTCACGCGCATCGAGGCACCGGAAATGGACCCAACGATGGAGGTATTCAACGAGGAGCAAGGTGTGAGCGTGTCGCCAGCACCGCTTTCGGCGGTGCCCTTGAACTGGTTGCCGGCTGTGGAGAACCTGGGCGAAGGAGTCTTCCTTCGCCTGGACCCCGAAAGGCTGGCAGCATGGGAAACGCGCGAAGATGTCTTGCGACGTTCCGCCGTGCTCCTCAAGGCATACTGCGAATGGCGTCAGAAAAAGGGGCTGCAAGCGCTGAAAGAGCAACGGCCACGGCTGCTTCTGTTGCACACGTTGGCGCATCTGCTCATCCGGCAGATGTCGCTTGATTGTGGGTACTCGTCGGCGTCGTTGCGTGAACGAGTCTATTCGGATTCGGAAATGGCAGGGCTGCTGATTTACACCTCCGCGCCCGATAGCGATGGGAGTCTCGGCGGATTGGTCAGGCAGGCCCGACTGAGCAGGAATCCCGATGGCTCGACACGCGACAACTTCGCACAACTCCTTGCCGACGTGGTGGAACTGGCCCGCATTTGTTCAAGTGATCCGCTCTGCCGCGAGCATGATCCCAAACGCACGCAGCGGTTGAACGGCGCGGCGTGTCACGCCTGCGCCATGGTGTCGGAGACCTCCTGCGAGTTTGGAAACCGGCTGCTAGACCGCGGGATGATCGCGGGATTGCCAAATAGTCTCAGGACGGGGTACTTCGATTTCGATGACTGAGAACCGTCAGGGAATTCGTGAAGCGACGTCTGCTATCGTGGGCGCGCTCTCGCGTCTTGACGTATCGCAACTGCGTGCCCTTGCCGCATCGCAGTCCGGCGATTCGTCAGAGAAGGTCTCGGCAGCCCGACTGCAACGTGCCATACTTGTCTCCACGGCGGAGGCAACTTATCTCGCCCGAAGCTTGAACGATGCAACTGCCAGAACGGGAATGACTTGGCGGGATGTGGCGTTGGTGAGTGAGGCACTCGCCCATGCTCGCTCGCTTCCGGCCGCGCACCGCGAGGTGGAAATCGTCTGCACGGCACCGGAGCGGTTCGCACTGCCCCTGCGGACCACCTATGCCACAGCGCTGGAGATGATCCGCGAGGCGCGAAGAGAGATTTGCATCGTCGGCTATGTGTTTACCGAGGGGGCAAAGAACCTGATTGCAGAGTTGGCCCGTGCAGGAAGGGAGCGAAGTGCCCGGATCACGGTAATCGGAAACCGGATGCGAGAGCAGTTGGCGCTCTTCAAGTCTGCGTGGCCTGCTGGAACCGCGCTGCCACGTGTCTTCAGCCGGGAAGCGGCCGTGGACGATCCTATGGCATCGCTACACGCGAAGCTTCTTCTCTGCGACAGGACCTCCGTACTCGTCACCAGCGCGAATTTTACCTACCACGGTCTGCACGCAAACATCGAAATCGGAGTCCGCGTTCACGCGCAGGAGGTGAAGCATTTGGCAAGTTTCATCGAAGCCATGATCACTTGCGGCGATGTGGTTCGTGTGGAGACTTCGCCGTGAACTCGGCTTTTTTGGCCGTTTCCATCCCGGATTCGAAAAGCTGAGGTAGTTGGCATCGAGGTTTGGCGTACCCCTGGAAAGCGTCCGCGGGAACGGTTCCATCATGCCCCGGGCGCGATAGCTCAATTCGCTCGCACGGCGCACTGCGGCAGGGCCTTGGCGAGGCGGTCGATTCCGTTCTCGCTTACGGCGGTCTGCCCCAGCGCAAGCTGCCGGAGCGATTTCATGGTCGACAGGGTGTCGAGCGCCGCGTCGGTGACGGACGTCTGGCTCAGATTGAGCGTTTCGAGGCTCGTCAAGCCGGCCAGGTGGGATACGTCGGCGTCGGCAATGCGCGATTGCGACAGGTCGAGCGCCCGCAGCTTTTCGGGATGGGGCAGTCGTGCCAGGCACGAGCCCGTCACACCGACGTCCGACAGGGTCAGCCGCGTGAGATCGTCGTAGCCCGACAGGGCTTCGAGTCCCCGGTCGGTCACCTTCGTGCACTGATAGATGGTCAGATCGGCAAGGGGCAGGTTCGACAGCCGGGCGACGCCCGCGTCGGTCACCGCGGCGTTGTCGAGTGTGAGGGAGGTGAGTTGGCCCATGCCGGCAACCAGGTCCAGCACGGGGTCGTCGATCGTGGGGCCGCCGATCTTCAGGTTTCGAAGCGACTCTTTGGGGGCCAGTTGTCGAATGCCTTCGATCGTTACGCCGCGGCAATTGCGGACGTCGAGTTCGACCAGGCGCGGCAGGGCGAGCAGGGCGGCGACGCCCGCGTCGGTGACGTTCCCGCCCACCAGGCGGACCGCGCGCAGCTCGGGCATGCCCGCCAAGGTCGCCATCGCGGCGTCGGTCACCAGGGGGGCAGCGCGGAGGTCGATCGCGCGAAGCGACGGCAACGCGGCAAGCTGGGCGACGCCGCCGTCGCCGATCAGCGTGTTTCGCATGGCCAGCGACGTGAGGTGTCGGCACTCGGCGATTCGCGGCACCAGGGCGTCGGTGATTCCCGGCCCCTCGATCGTCAGCGAGGCGAGCTTTTCGAAGACGAGAATCTCCTGCATCTGGGCGTCGTCGGCCCAACTGCGGCCGGCCGCCATGTCGAGTCCCGTGACGTTGCCCTCGGCGTCTTCGACGACTTGGGCCCCGAGTTGCGCGGCCATCTCTCTGGCGGCGGCCACCTGCTCCGGCGTAAACTCCGGCGATTGCGGCGCCGCGTCGCTTGCGCGCTCGGGCTCCTGCTCGGTCGGGGCAGGGTGCGTCGACGGCGCGGCGGACGCCGTCGAGGGCATTTGGCGGGCCGGTTCGTCGCCTCGGCGGCACCCGAGGGGTACGATGCCCAGCGTCAGGCAAAGAGCCAAAGGAATCCACTTCATGAAAGGCAAGCTCCTGGCTTGTTCGAACGCACAAGGCCGGCTGACGCCCCCTACCGAGCAAGACCCGAAACGTCCGACCTCCCGGGTTCGTCAAACCGGCCGATTCAACCGGTGTTCCGATTGTTTCCCGCGCGGCTGCAAGGATGCGTCGGCGCGTAAAATGAAAGGCAGTATAGGAAAAGCGACTTGGCATGCGTAGGGGCGCCCGGCGGATCCGATCGCGCGAGGGGCTCAACGCCGCGGAGCCCAACCGGCCACCACCCCGATTCGGGCGGTGGTCACTTCCCCGGCGTGGTTGGGCCGAAAGACGAAGAGAGTGTCACCATAATGAGCCGATGGAGTCGTTTTGATGACAGGTTGAGGCGACCGTGGCCGCGCGTCGTCGAGTGGGCCTGCGCGACTAGCCGCGCCGCAACTCTTGCGTATAGAATGGCTTATGCCAGGTTGGCCAACCGCCGGTTGGAAGTCGGGCGAGAATGGCACGCGGTTGGCAGCGATTGCCTTGCAGGGCAATCCAGGTCAACATCCTTTGGCTAAATGCGGGGGCGCCATCATGTCTCACTCTCTTGCACACAAGGTTCGAATCGCGGCCGGCACGGCGTCGGCGCTGGCTGCGGTAGTCATCGTCTTGGGCGTTGCCTGTGCCGCCGCGCAGGCGGCCGAAAGCTCGTCGCGAAGATCGTTCGGCGCATCGTCCGCCGGTCGGGGGTCGGTTGAGTCGCGGGGCCCGTCGATCCGCCGCTCGGACGGACCGTCGAGCCGCTCGACCTCGCGCGGGCCAAGCGCCGGATCGTCCCGGTCATCGCGCAGTACGCCCAGCTTCAGTCGCAGCGCGCCGAGCAGCTCGTCGTCGAGGATCACGACCTCGCGCGGGCCAAGCGCCGGATCGTCCCGGTCATCCCCGAGCGCGCCCAGCTTCAGCCGCAGCGCGCCGAACAGCTCGTCGTCGAGGATGACGACCTCGCGCGGTCTGAGTCTCGGATCGTCGCGGTCGTCGCCCAGCGCACCCAGTGTCAGCCGCAGCGCGCCGAGCAGCTCTCCGCCGGCCGCCGCGACCTCACGCGGTCCGAGTATCGGATCGTTCCGGTCGTCGCCCAGTTTCAGCCGCAGCGCGCCGAGCAGTTCGGCCTCGAACCCGCGGATTTCGGAGATCCCGAGCCCGGGTTCCTCCACTTCTTCGATCAGCCCGCCGCGCGTCGGGCGCAGCCAGCCGGCCGTGACCGGGCGGAGCGGCTCCGACGTCTCCCGTTTCCGATCGCTGCCCGCCGAGCGGTCGAGCACTACGGGTTCCAGCACCGGCCGGCCGAATCCCATCGCCGGTGCGCCTTCGCTGGACCGTTCGACCAGCGGCCGTCGCTCGATCGGCAGCGCGACGCCGGAATCCGCCGGCCCCACGGCTTCGTCGAATTCATCGAACCGGCCCTCGCTTTCCGACGTTCGCGGGCGGCTGCGCGATGCCGCTTCGAACGCATCGACCGGCGCGGCCCGGAGCGAGACGGCCAAGACGGTTCCCGGCGCGGCATCCTCGACGGGTTCGCCGACACGGACGGACGGACGGTCGGCGATCTCCGACGTGCCGAGGCGCTCGCGACCAGCAGCGCCCACGGCGCCCAAATCGCTCGCCGAGTCGGGCGCCACGCCCGACGTGCCGGCCGGGCCAAGGTCGCCGAGGAGTTCAGCTTCGCAGCGGTCGTCGCTGGCCGAGACGCGCGGCGATCTGCCGCGACGGCTCGACTCGGCCCGATCGGCGGGCGACGGCTCGCGCGGAGGGCCGGGCGCGAACGCCTCGCGCGGTCCCGGACGCGGGCGCGGCGATTCGTCGTCGGCTTCGCGCCCCACGCTCGCCGAAATCCGCGACCGCATCCGCGACGATCGGGGCACGGGCAGGTCGCCGTCGGGGGGGGAATTCCGCGGCAAGGGGCCCGAGTCCCAAGGTCCCTCCCAAAGCGAAGTGCGCCGCGCGGTTGCCCACGGCGATCGGGACGGATCCATGCGGATTCGCGGCGACGGGTCGGGACGAATCCGTGACGACGGATCGGGGCGCGGGCCCGGCGGCCGCGCCGGGAGCCCCGGCTCGCACCGGCGAGGATTCGCCGACCGCCATCGGTCGGGCGAGCTTGACTCGTTGACCAAAGGCAGCATCGCCCGCAAGATCAAGCTGGCCGATCAGTACCGCATGCGCGAGCACGGCGACGTGGCCCGGCGGCTCGACCTGCACAAGCACGTGACGAACATCCACAACGTGACGAACATCACCCACGTCGACAACTCGTGGCACGTGCATCACCACTATCGCGGGCTGGTGAGCCCGGTGTACACGCATCACAGCTTCCGCCACCGCTACCACGGCCCGTGGTACTTCCCGCGCTACTCCTGGTATCCGCGCTGGACCACGTGGGTGAGTTGGACGTGGAATTACGCGTGCGACCCCTATTGGGATCCGCGCCCGATCTGGTGCCGGCCCGTGGTGTATGTCGAGAGCCCTCGCTGGGTTTACTACGAAGTGCCCGTGTGGACGCCGCTTCCCGTGGTGAGTTCGGGCACGTGGGTGAACGTCGAGCCCGAGGAGGTTGGGCCCCACTACGACCTGCAGTTGCTGGCGGTCCGGTTCGTCGATCCGGGACATCCCGACGAGGGCCTGGGCCCGCGCTTCCGCGTGTGGTTCCGCAACAACGGCGCCGACCCGATTGGGCAACCCTTCGACGTGATGCTGTTTGCGTCGTACGATCCCCAGCTTGGGCCCGACTTGCCGCAATCGGGGGTCCGCGTCGCGTCGGTAGGGGGCGGCGAGACCCAGTCGGTCGACATCCGCCTGCCGGCCGAGGTGTACGCCATGCGGCACGACGAGCGGGGCGAGCCCCTGCCGTACACGACGCTCCACGTGCTGGTCGACGCGGGCCAGAGCATCGAGGAGACCTCGACGGCAAACAACGGGGCGAGCGTCGCCGTCGAGGAGATCCTGCCGGTCGACCCGACCGCTTTCGAAGTCGACCGCACCACGGCCGCCGGCGGCGAAGAGATCGTGCTGGCGGGCGAGGGCTTGGGGCCCGAGCCGGGGCGCGTGCTGGTGAACCTGGGCCAGATCGAGATGGAAGCCGAAGTGCTCGGCTGGTACGACCTCGGGGTGCGGGCGGTGCTGCCCGACCTGCCGCTGGCGGCGGCGACCCAGGCCGACCTGATCGTGGTGCGCGGCGACGGCGCGGCGACCAACCCGTTGCCGATCACCCTCACCCCGGCGGTCGGGCCCGAGATGGTCGTTCCCCCGCCGCCCGAGTAGGGGGGCTGCCGGGAAACAAGTTGCCGGTTGGGAGCGACGGTCGTTGACAAGGGAGCGGTCGGCCCGTGGAATGATGGAACCGAGAAATGATGGAATGTTGCAGAGAACCAGAACAGCCACGAAGGCGTCGCATCGTGCCGCCTCAATCCTCCATTCCTCGACCATTCCATCGTTCCGACGGAAACCGCCGACCTATTCTCCGGCCGCCCCCTGAGGCGGTGGCGGCGCACCTGCCTTTTCGCCGTGATCTGTAACACTCGGGCTTCCGGCACGTCGTATCGGTAGAAGGGGCCTGCGGCAGGGAATCCGAGCGACGGGGAGCGAGCCTTTGGACCGGCGCCAGTGGGTGCTTTCGGTGTTGGAGGAGCACGAGGGCCGACTCACCCGGTTCGCGGCCCGGATCCTCGGCGACGAGGAAACGGCCCGCGACGTGGTGCAGCACGCCTTTTTGCGCCTCTGCGACCAGGCGCCCGACCAGGTTCGCGACCGGGTGGCGCCGTGGCTGTTTACCGTCTGCCGGAACAGGGCGGTCGACCTGCTGCGCAAGCGGCGGCGGACCGTCTCGCTCTCCGACTCGGATGCCCGCGAGCGCCCCGGCCACGAGCCCGACCCGGCCGCGGCGGCCGAGCGGCACGACCTGTACGGGCAGATTTCGGAACTGGTTGCCGGCCTCCCTTGCAGCCAGCGCGAGGCGATCGACCTTTGGGCCGAAGGGTTCGCGTACGGCGAGATCGCCCAGATCACCGGGCACAGCGAAGGCAACGTACGCGTGCTGGTGCACCGGGCCCTGAGGACGCTGCGCGAGCGTGCGCTGGGCCGATCGCTCGTCGACGAGCCGGCCCCACCCGTCCCGACGGTCGAGCCCAAACCCGCGTCCATTTGAAACCGCGCCTGGCCCTCAAGGCAGGATCCCGTCATGACCTCGAACCACCGACCCATCGACCCCCGCGAACTCGAAGAGGCCCGGCTCACGGCCTACGCCCTGGGCCAACTCGACGAGGCCGGGCGCGCGGCCGTCGAGCGTGTCCTGGCCGCCTCGCCCGAGGTCCAAAAGACCGTCGACGATTTGCGCGCCCTGGCGGCGCGCGTCGCCGAGGCGCGCCGGGAGCAACCGTGCCCAAAACCGTCGCCCGCGCTGCGCGCGGCCGTCGAAAACCGCCTCAACGCGTGGCAGGAGAAACCCATGACGACCACGGAAGCGTCGCCCGTCTCACGAAGTCCCTGGTATCGCCGGCCTTGGCTGGCCGCGGCAGCCGCCGCGTGCTTGCTCGCGGCCGGGATGGCGTTCTACGTCGCCGTGGTGCGCGGCCCGCACGATCGACGGGCACTCGCGCTGAGTGCCCAAGACCGTGCGGCGCCCGAATCGACTTCCTCCCTCCCCGCGGAAAGAACCGAACGAATCGCCCAGCTAAGGGACTCTCGGTCGCAAGACCGATCGGTTTGGGAATATACCGCGACCGGACGTCAAGGGCAGTCGGCCCAGCCGACCCAACTCGGGCACCACGTTTCCGCAAGCCCGTCGGCCGCTCAAGTCGATTCGTCCCGGCCGTCTTCCCGCGAGAAGCACACGCCGGTTCCCTACCAGGCCGCGAAAGACAAGAAGATGCTCGCCGTCGGGGTGAAATCCGACGCCGCGACGCCGGGCTCGGTTCGATACGGCGGCGATCGGCAGCCTACGGACGGTGCGAGCACGACGGCTTCCGTCGTCGACGAGTGGCTTGTGGCGGGGCGTAAGCAGCCGGTGGTGTTGGAAGACGTTGAGATGTCCGTCGCGCCTCCCACCGGTGCCACGCGACTCCTGGCGATCGATTCGACCGGGAGCACGGCGCCGCTCGGCACGGCCTTCGCGGCCGAGGGCAGGCAACTCGTGACCACCACCGGCCGTGACGGAACGATCACCCTCTGGGACCTGAGGGGCGACAAGCCCACCGACGTCTACCGGATCGCACAGCCCGGCGTGCCCGGCACCGAGCAATACGAGACGATCGTCGAAAACGATTTCCTGCCGGCCGCGAGCCGGCCCCTGTCGACCTTTTCGATCGACGTCGACACGGCCTCGTACGCCAATGTCCGCCGGTTCTTGAACGAGCATCGGCTGCCGCCGCCGGGCGCGGTGCGGATCGAGGAGATGGTCAACTATTTCCCCTACGACTACCGGCCGCCCGAGGGCGACCAGCCCTTTGCCGTCCACGTCGAAGTGGCCCAATGCCCCTGGAACGTGAGACACCGGCTCGTGCGGATCGGGCTGAAGGGCCGCGCGATCGAGCGCGACAAGCGGGGACCGAGCAACCTCGTGTTTCTGCTCGACGTTTCGGGCTCGATGCGCGACGAAAACAAGCTCCCCCTGGTCAAGCAAGCCATGCGCCTGCTCGTCGAGCAACTCGGCGAAGACGACCGCGTGGCGATCGTCACGTACGCGGGTGAGGCGGGGTTAAAGCTCGAATCGACCTGCGGCGATCAGAAGCCCACGATCCTCCAGGCGATCGACTCGCTGTCGGCCGGCGGTTCGACCCACGGATCGGCCGGCATCCAGCTCGCCTACGAGCAGGCCGCACGGCACTTCGTCGAAGGCGGCACGAACCGCGTCCTTCTGGCCACCGACGGCGACCTCAACGTGGGCATCACCGACGACGACCAGCTCGTCGAGCTGATCAAGAAGAAGGCAGAAGACGGTGTGTTCCTCACCGTGCTCGGCTTCGGCACGGGCAATCTCAAAGACGCCAAGCTCGAAAAGCTCGCCGATCACGGCAACGGCGTTTACGCCTACGTCGACAACCTCCGCGAGGCCCGCAAGGTGCTCGTCGAGCAGATGACGGGCAGCCTGGTCACGATCGCCAAGGACGTGAAGATCCAGATCGAGTTCAATCCGGCCGAGGTGCAGAGCTACCGGCTCATCGGGTACGAGAACCGCCTACTGGCCGCCAAGGATTTCGACGACGACAAGAAGGACGCCGGCGAGATCGGCGCGGGCCACACGGCCACGGCCCTCTACGAGTTGGTTCCCGCCGGGCAGGACGATGCCCCCGCGACCGAGGCGCGCATCGAGTTGAGGTATCAGCGGGCCGCCGAGAATGCGGCAGCCGAGCTGACCGACGAGGCCCGAAGCGGCGAACTATTGACGTTGCGCCTGCGATACAAGGAGCCCGATGATGCCGGCGTCAAGGGGACAGGCACCTCCGCTGCGCTGCGGAGCCAGTCTCCTTTGCGCGGGGCCAGGGTCAAGGGGACAGGCACCTCCGCTGCGCTGCGGAGCCAGTCCCCTTCGAGCAAGCTGTTGGAGCGGGCGGTCAAGGACTCGGGCCGGCGTTTTGGCGAGGCGTCACCCGACTTCCAGTTCGCCGCGGCGGTCGCCTCGTTCGGCATGATCCTCCGCAACTCGAAGCACCGGGGCGACGCCACCCTCGGCGCGGTCGAAGAGTACGCCGTCTCGGGCCTGGGCAGCGACCCCGGCGGCTATCGCGCCGAGTTCGTCGACCTGGTGCGCCGGGCCCGATCGATCGATCCGTAATCGCCCTCCGCCCAGTTCCGGATGCCCCGGGTGGACGAGTCGCGGGGCGAAAGCATGCCAGCGAACCCCGCGGTGCCTCCCACCGTGCACAAGCGACTTGGTCGGCCTGCGGCGATGGCCGGGTTTGGCGCGGGCCTTTCGGGCCATTCCACTTCTCCATTAGCGGGGGCAAGCCGCGTGGACGCGCAAGCGAGGCTGATCTAGAATAGTAGGGTTGCTGCCGCTCCACCCTGCAATCGGGGGATTTGGTGTGCCCTTGCGGAGTGACGCGGCCCTTGCTGGTGCTTCGCGAGCGGCTTTGGGATGGTAGAAACGTCGACCGCCTTTCTGAACTCGGCCGAGCGGCTCCGCACGCTCATCGACCGGGCTCTCGACTCGTCGGTCGCCTTGGGCGACGGATGTCCGGAGCGGCTCCGCGAGGCCATGCGGTACAGCCTGCTGGCCCCGGGAAAGCGGCTTCGGCCCATGCTCGTATTGATGGCGGCGGAAGCCTGCGGCGGCGCCGACGAGGCGATGCCGGCGGCCTGTGCCGTCGAGATGGTCCACGCCTACTCGTTGGTGCACGACGACCTGCCCGCGATGGACGACGACGACCTTCGCCGCGGTCGGCCGACCTGCCACAAGAAGTTCGGCGAGGCCCTGGCTATCCTGGCGGGCGACGCGCTGTTGACCTTGGCCTTTGAGGTTCTGGCTCGGGGCGTCGAGCCGCCCCAAGCGGCGGCGCGGTCGTGTGCGATCCTGGCCGAGGCGGCCGGCGCCTGCCGGCTCGTGGGAGGGCAGGCCGACGATCTGGACGCCGCGTCGATGCCGAAGACCCTCGACGCGCTCGAGTCGATCCACCGCCGCAAGACCGGCGCGCTCATCCGGGCCTCACTGCGCCTGGGGGCCACGGCGGCCGGCGCCGAACGCTCGCAGGCGGCGGCCCTCGACGCCTACGGCGAACGGCTCGGCCTGGCCTTCCAGATCACCGACGATCTGCTCGACGTTCGAGGCCGGCAAGACCACGTGGGCAAACGCCTGGGAAAAGACGCCGAGCAAGGGAAGCTCACCTTTCCCGGCCTGCTCGGTGTCGACGAAAGCCTGCGACGCGCCGAGCAATTGATCGGCGAGGCCTGCGAAGCGTTGGAGCCCTTCGGCCCGGCGTCGGCCGACCTCGAGGCCCTGGCCCGCTATGTTGTGGAAAGAAACCGTTGATGGACAAACTCTTATCGACAATCCGATCGCCGCGCGATCTCGACGGGCTCTCGCTCAAGCAACTCGACCAGCTCGCCGCCGAGATGCGCGAGGCCCTGTGCCGCCTGCTGGGCACGCGCAGCGCCCACTTCGCGTCGAACATGGGAGTGGTCGAGCTGGCCCTGGCCTTGCACACGACGTTCGATTTCACCCGCGACCGCCTGATCTGGGACACGGGCCACCAGATCTACCCGCACAAGATGCTCACGGGGCGCTACGACCAGTTCGACACGATCCGCACCAAGGGCGGCCTCATGGGATATCCCAATCCGGCCGAGAGCCCCTACGATCTGTTCATGACGGGCCATGCCGGGTGCAGCGTGGCCGCTGCCCTGGGGCTCAAGTGCGGCGACGACCTGCTCCACCCCGGCGACGATCGTCACGCCGTGGCCGTCATCGGCGACGGGGCCTTTGCCTCGGGAATCGTGCTCGAGGCGATGAACCACACGGGCGGCCTGAAGAAGAACCTCACCGTGGTGCTCAACGACAACAAGATGTCGATCTGCCCGCGCGTGGGCGGACTGGCCGACTACCTCGACCGGCTCCGCATGGCTCCCTTCTACACGAGCCTCAAGGTCGAGGTGCAGCGCATCCTGAACCGCCTGCCCGTACTCGGCGATCCCGTCGAACGGCTGCTCGACCAGCTCAAAGACGGGATCAAGGCCGGCATGCTCGGCGGAATGCTCTTCGAAGAGCTGGGGTTCCGCTATATCGGGCCCGTCGACGGGCACAACATCGGCCAACTGCAGAAGTACCTGGTCATGGTCCGCAAGTTCCCGGGGCCCGTCTTGCTGCACGTGGTCACCGAGAAGGGGCACGGGTTCGAGCCGGCCGTCGAGGATCCCGTCTCGTTCCACGCGCCGGCGCCGTTCACCCGCCGCAACGGGTCGGCCGTCGCGCTGCAGCGGGGCTCCTCGGCCTCGTACACGCGCGTGGCGCGCGACGCGATCCTCGACCGCATGCGCCGCGACCCGCGCGTCGTGGTCATCACGGCGGCCATGTGCCAGGGAAACATGCTCGAGCCGGTGCGTGACGCGTTCCCCGACCGGTTTTTCGACGTGGGCATCTGCGAGTCGCACGCCGTGGCCTTCGCCGCCGGATTGGCCAAGTCCGGATTGCGCCCGATCGTCGACGTCTACAGCACGTTCCTGCAGCGAAGCTACGATCAGATCTTCCAGGAGGTCGCCCTTCAGGATCTGCCCGTCACGCTCATGCTCGACCGGGCCGGGTTGACCGGTCCCGACGGGCCGACCCATCACGGGATGTTCGATATCGCTTATCTGCGGCCCTTCCCCAACCTGGTCGTCATGGCGCCGGGCGATGCGGCCGACCTGCCGCCCATGGTCGAGTTCGCCCTGGATCGCGACGGTCCCGTGGCGATTCGTTATCCCAAGGCGACGGCCGAGACGGTCGCCCGCGACTTCGAGCCCATCGCGCTAGGCCGTGCCGAAGTGATCCACCGTGGGCTCGACGGCACGATCCTGGCGTGCGGAACGACGCTGGTCGCCGCGATGCGGGCGGCCGACAAGCTTCGCGCCGAGGGCCTTGACGTCGGGGTCGTCAATGCGCGATTCGTCAAGCCGCTCGACGCGGCGACGGTTCGGCAGGCGATCGGCGAAAGCCCCTTCGTGGTAACCTTGGAGGAAGGCGCCCTGATGGCCGGCTTCGGCAGCGCGGTGCTCGAAGCGGCCGTCGACGCGGGGCTCGACACCCGCTCGATCCACCGCCTCGGCGTTCCCGACCGGTTCGTCGAGCACGGCAGCCGGGGCGAACTGCTGGCCGAGTTGGGGCTCGATCATCAAGGCATCGCCGCCGCCTGCCGCCGTCTGGCGGCCCGGCGCCACCTGGCGCGGGGCGCCGATCGGCGCCGAGCTCGCTGACTGCCGGGCGACTGCCGGCCGAAAACGGGCCGTTGCGGTTTTCTTTCCCCGGGGCTGGGGCTATCATCGAGCCCGGTGGCGAATCCCGCTCGAGTAAAGGTCCGTGCCATGCGAGTCATCCTGCTGGGCCCCGGCAAGCAGCGTCCCCACGTGGCCCGCGAGGCCGAGCGGCTGCGCCCGCTCATTTCCCAATACGCGGACATCGTGCTGTGCGATTTCACGGGCGAGGCCGATCTTGCCGGCGTCGAGGCCGATCTGGTGATCGTGCTGGGGGGCGACGGCTCGATCCTCCGGGCGGCCCACCAGATGGGGTCACGGCAGATCCCGGTTATCGCCGTCAACCTGGGGAAGCTGGGGTTTCTGGCCGATCTAACGCCCGACGAGCTTCTCGATCTGCTCGCGCGAGGTTCGGCCAACGGGCTGGAAATCGTCGAGCACCTCATGCTCCAATGCCGCGTCGAGCGGGGCGATCGAATCCTCGGCGAGGGGATGGGGTTGAACGAGGTCGCCATCCAGGCCGGGCCCCCGTTTGCCATGATCGAGGTCAATCTCTACGTTGACTCGGAACTGGTAACTACTTATAGTTGCGACGGCCTGATCGTCAGCACCCCGGTCGGCTCGACCGCGCACAACCTGTCGGCAGGCGGACCGATCCTCCGCAAGGACTTGCAGGCGTTCGTCATCTCGCCGATCAGCCCGCATACGCTGAGCAATCGGCCCGTTGTCGACTCGGCCGACCGGGTGTACGAGATGGTCGTAACCAATGCCCGAGCCGGGGCCACCGCTGTCATCCTCGATGGCCACATGCTGTCGACGCTGACGCCGGGCGATCGGGTGCGCGTGTGCCGGGCCGAACCGCGATTCCAACTGGTCGCCGCACCGGGCCACAGCTACTACCGCACCTTGCGCGAAAAGCTGGGCTGGGGGGGGCGACTGCCCAAGGTGGGTAACTCGCCGTGACCCGGGTCGGGCCTTGACCGTCGGGCACGTTTCGAACGTGCCGTACCTCGATACGTCCCGCGTCTTGGCACGCTGGAAACGTGCCCAAGCCCCGCAACGCGACCCCATCAGCGCGAAAGGAAGCGAGCATGATGAGAGCCCTCGGTATCTGCTGGATCGGCGCCGCCGTGGTCTTGTCGGCGATCGGGCCCGCCGCGGCCGACGACTCGACCCCGTCGCCCGACCCGTCGACCTACACCCTCCGTTACAAGTTCCGTGCCGGCGAGACGATCCGCTGGGAAGTGCTCCAGCAAACGCGAATCCGGACCACGGTCTCGGGCACCACCCAGGTGGCCGACATGGTGTCGAAGTCGGTCAAGGCGTGGCGCGTGACCGACGTTGCCCCCGACGGCACGGCCGAGCTCCAGAACCTGATCGAGTCGGTCGACATGCGCCAGCAGTTCTCGGGCCAGCAGGAAGTGCGTTACAACAGCCAGACCGACGAGAAGCCCGTTCCCGGGTTCGAGCACGTGGCCGAGTCGATCGGCGTACCCCTATCCGAGATCACCATGAACGCGCGGGGCGAGATCCTCAGCCGCCGGCGCCACGCGGTCAAGGCGGCCGCCCAGAACGACGACGGCCTGCTGACGATCCCCTTACCCGAGGCGCCGATCGCCGTGGGCCACACGTGGTCGCTGCCCTTCGAGATCGAGGTGCCGCTGGAAAACGGCACGGTCAAGAAGGTCAAGACCCTTCAGAGCTTCAAGCTGGCGGGCGTGAAGACGGGGGTGGCCACGATCGAGATGGGCACGCAGATCCTCACGCCCATCCACGACCCGGCCATCGAGGCGAAGCTGATCCAGCGGGAGCAGAGCGGCACGGTGCGCTTCGACCTCGACGCGGGGCGCGTGCTCAGCCAGCAGATGGACCTCGACCGCCGCGTGGTCGGTTTCGTCCCCAACAACGCGGCGAGCAGCTTCCACTACCTCAACCGCTTCACCGAGACGCTGCTCGGCGACGAATCGAAGACGGCTGCCCGCCCCCGAACGGCCGGCGGCACGGCCCGCGAATGACCCGCCGCCCCGCGGCGCCGGGCGCGTTGAGCAACCGCGCCGGCCGCTTCGACTCCGGAAGGGCCTCAGGAAGGGCGCACCCGCGGTCGCCGGGTAGACTTCCCAGGCCTGCGATTTCGGGTATTTCGAGGATTGTTCCGCTCCGCCCACGCCGCCTCGCACGGTTCGTTCGGCTGTTGATCCTCGTTCTGCGACTGGCGCCCACGGCCGGGGCGGCGACCGTGGTCTTGGTCGTCTCGGGGCCCGCGCACGCCCGCGCCACCGCGTGCTTGCGTTGGGACGTTTCGGCCGAGTCGGGGCGGCTCGAAGTCGGGCGAGCCGACGGCGACGTGCCCTGGCAGGGCGCAGCGCCCGCCGAGATCGCCTCTTGGGACGCGGACGGTGCCGAACGCCGCCAGACCTTGACCTCCGAGACCGGCTGGACGTTCGAGCGCCGGCCGGCCTCCGGTGGATGGCGCGTCGTGTGCCGGCAGGCCGAGCTTGGCTTCGGCGTGCAACTCGACCTCGCGGCGTCGGACGACGTGCTCACGGTGCGCGTGCCGGGCGCTGCGATCTCCGAAACGGGCGCCGCGCGCCTGAAGTGGCTGCGCCTGCTGCCCCGCTTCGGGGCGGCGTGCGAGGGGGAGCCGGGCTACCTCGTCATCGCCCAGCAGTCGGGCACGATCTGCCGCTACGCCGCGAAGAAGCCGGCCGAGCACTGGCTGCTGGTTTACCAGAGCATCTGCAACTGCCCCATGCCCCTGTACCAGATGGTCTACCACGGCGTGCTGCTCTACAATCTCTCGACCGAAGGGGTCAACAGCCTGCCGGGCGAAATGGGCTACCTGCGGAACATCGAGTTCGGCGGCGCGCCGCTGGCCTACTTCTACGGACACTTCCTGCTCGACCCCACCAAGAACGGGCTGGGACAACGCGAACTGGCGCAAGGCGTTTTTGAGACCGTCTACAGCAACGCCGAACGCGTCGTGGTCAACTACCGCGACCAGCCCTACGCCCTCCCCGCCGCCGCCCCGGTTCCCCCGCGCGGCTTCCGCCTGGTGAGGCCGTGAACGAAGTGAGCCAGGCTCGCGCATTCTGGTGCGGAATCCCTCGCCCGGCCTATCGCGAGAAGGCAACCCACAAGAATGCCAGACAAAGCACGATTATCGGCAATCGAAGCGGTGCCCAGCGCCTCGATTACGCAGACGGCCCGCTCCACGTCGTCCTCGGCGAGCTGGACCTTGACGCCACCGACGGCCGTGCCAAGGTGCCAAGCCATCCCCACAGTCGCCTCGTCGGCAACGAAGGCGCGTATGCCTTCGGCTTCGAGATGACTGCGAACGATGCTTGCCTCGATTGGTGTACCGAACGTGCCTGCGGTTACCAGTCTTTCCGACATCAGCGGTTCCCTCGGTGGCATGACGTCACGGGTCACCGGGTCGCCGCCAGTAACGCATCCACTTGATTCCGACGCGATCGGCGACTCCGGTGCACGTGCGACTATTCTGCGATCTCGCCCTGGCGGGTGACGGTGAAGTTGCAGTTGCGACAGCAGTGTGGATACGGTGCGAACGCGCCGCGATAACCGAACAATTCATCACAGTTCGGGCAGCGGCAAAGACGCAGACAATGGACGTAGTAACGCGGCACGACATACAAGACAAGCAGCAGTATCGACCAAGAGACAATCAACGAAGTGCTCGTCGGCAGTCTCAGGTAATGCCACGCGAAGCCTACTGCAATCCAACCCAGACCAAGGCTCGTCGTCAACGTCAGACGTCGCCGCCAAGTTTGGAACTTCGCGATCCACTCCTCGATTGTGATCGTTGGAACCGCCTTTGCCGGCATGAACATCAGAGTCACTCCGCTGATCAACGTGGCGACCACCATACCAGCAACGCCTCCGGCAGCAGCCGCGATCCACTGCCCAACGTTCACCGCATGATATCCCACAAACGCTCCGACGAACGACAGCAAGACGATGCCGGAAGCCTGAACCAGATTCGGCGCGAGGCGAAGATCTATCGTCCGTGGGATGTCGTGCGGCAAGGTGGATTTGGTGGTAGGCATTGGTGCGTGCAACAGGATCCGGGTTTGTCGCGAAACAACGACTGCGTTGACCGGGCGGCGGCCGATCAACCATCCATCGGAAGACGCGCTACCCGCCGCTCCGTGTCCAACGCTCTATTTGTGGACGTGTCGTGCCGCAACGGCCCGCCGCGGTTCAAGACATGGGTGCAGATCATCGTCGTGCGTACGTCCTTGTGCCCTAGCAGCTCCTGCACCGTGCGGATATCGTAGCCGTCGGTCAAGTCCTCTTGGTAAATCGCCTGCACCCGCTTGGAACCCAGGCGGAACGCTTCCAGAAGCGGGAGC
>Ga0334900_1001770_pt1 | contig 21576 bp, 15 predicted proteins | sample GraSluR3_MG_2_FD_207231 | JGI IMG/M metagenome (GOLD analysis project Ga0334900, IMG submission 207231) | Sludge microbial communities from methane-producing bioreactor in Wageningen University, Netherlands - Granular Sludge_31_08-R3 | ecosystem: Engineered > Bioreactor > Anaerobic >...
CGATACTTTCCAGAGCTTGAAAAGGCTTTTGAAGGAAAAGCTATAGTTGATGATGATGTATATTTTAGGGACTATTCTGTTCATCAATTTTTGGAGCAAGATTTAAATAAGCAGCGCTTGGAGATATCAGATATAAAACCTGGGACGTATTTCAGCAAAGAATTCTTTCGTGACACCACATCAGCACATATTGAAGATGCAATTATTGATATTATAGAGCAATACAAAGATAATAGCGGTAAATATGTTTATTATGATTCACAAAATAAACTTCCCGAAAACTATCATTATAAAAGAGGTAAGTCTTGGGAGCTTCGTCCTAATCAAAAAAAAGCTGTAGATAATTTTAAAGAAGCTGTTTCTAAGGGACGAACAAACTTATTAATGTATGCTGTTATGCGATTTGGAAAATCATTCACTTCCTTGTGTTGTGCTAAAGAAATTGCTGCAAAGATCATCCTCATAGTTTCAGCAAAAGCAGACGTCAAGGAAGAGTGGAAAAAGACAGTTGAAAGTGCAGGGAATTTTGAAGGATTTGTTTTTATTGGCGCAGAAGAATTAAGCAGAGATGAAAATGCAATCCAAGAAGTCCTAGATAAAGACGAATCAGCAGCGATTTTTCTTACCTTACAAGATTTGCAGGGGACACAAATTAAAGATAAGCATAAAGAAATATTTAACAATAATATTGATTTGCTCATTATTGATGAAACTCATTTTGGAGCTCGAGCACAGGAGTATGGCAGAATCTTAAAAGATGCAAAGCAGCCAGTCGACGATAAAAAAATATTACAAAACACTGATGATGATCAAATAGGGGTTGATGAGGCAGAGGAACAAATTAAATTATTGAATGCAAAAGTTCGTCTTCATCTCTCAGGTACACCGTATCGCATACTTATGGGAAGTGAATTTGAGAAAGAAGATATAATTTCTTTCGTACAGTTTGCTGATATTGTCAATGAACAAGAAAATTGGGATAAGGAAAACCTGTCTTTAGATAATGTGAATGAATGGGATAATCCATATTACGGATTTCCTCAGATGGTACGCTTTGCTTTCAATCCAAACAAATCATCGATACGAAAAATGGAAGCTCTCAAAAAATCCGGAGTCACATTCGCTTTTTCTGCACTTTTTGAAACTTGTTCTATCAAACAGGATAAAAAGAATAATCAACATAAAAAATTTCAACATGAGGCAGAAATATTAGATTTGCTAAAAGTTATTGACGGTTCAAAAGATGATGACGGACTTTTAGGGTTTCTTGATTATAAAAAGCTTAAGGAAGGTAAAATGTGTCGTCATATGGTGATGGTACTCCCATATTGTGCCTCTTGCGATGCAATGGAAGAGCTCTTAAATACATATGCAGAAGAGTTCAAGAATTTCTGCGAATACGAAATCATAAACATTTCTGGAGTCGAAGGTGCTAAAGACTACAAAAATCCAAGTGCTGTGAAATTAAAAATTGTAGAATGTGAAAGTAGAGATCAGAAAACGCTAACCCTTACCGTTAACCGTATGCTCACAGGAAGCACAGTAGAGCAATGGGATACCATGCTTTACTTCAAGGATACTGCATCTCCACAAGAATACGATCAAGCAATCTTCCGTTTGCAGAATCAATATACACGAGAGCTCGTAAGTGAAGAAGGTGTTATCAAAGAGAATCTTAAACCCCAGACGTTGCTGGTGGATTTTGATCCGTATCGTCTGTTTCACATGCAAGAGCAGAAATCCTTGATATACAACGTTAACACAGATGATAATGGAAACAGTAAGCTTAAAGAGCGTTTGCAAGAAGAGCTACGTATTTCTCCGATTATCACTATGAATCACAACAAGATTCGCCAAGTGGAAGCAACTAATATACTTGAGGCTGTTAGTGCATACAATACCCAACGGAGCATTTTTGATGAGGTGAAGGATGTTCCAGTTGATCTCAGTATATTATCTGATGGAGACATTCTGCGCATTATCGAGGGACAGTCAGAATTTGGCTCAAAAGGTGGACTTAGCATTAACCCAATCGAAGGCGAAGATGATGAATTGGATGTTGATGATCCAAATAACAAACCTGAAACACCGGGAGACAATACGCCACAGAAACCAAAAGCAAACGACAATGAAGATGAAGAAAGAAGTCTTGAAAAGAAAGTTCAAACTTATTACCAAAGAATATTATTCTTTGCATTCCTAAGCAAAGATCATGTTACCTCTCTTAGTGATATAGTTGAAGTAATGGAACAAGGAGATAATCTACGCTTAGCTAAGAATCTCGGTTTAAATAAATTGATTTTACAGAAGATGGAAAAATTGATAAATGCTTTTAAGCTAAGTAGTTTGGATTATAAAATTCAAAACATATCAAGACTTTCTAACGATGAAGCTGTTGATCCTCTTGATCGAGCACTGACTTCTTTACAGAAATTTAATCGCATGTCAGAGTCTGAGATTATTACACCCTCTATGGTGTGTGATGACATGATTTCTCTTATACCAAACGAAGGATTGAGAAACATTATTGCTAATGATAAAAAGTTACTTGATATCGCAAGCAAGTCCGGTGAATATGCAGTTGCCCTTTATAAGAAATTAACGATAGATCTAGGGTTCTCAAAAGAACAGATTTTCGATGTAATTTATTCCATTCCGACGTCTTCTATTGCCTATGAGTTTACAAGACGTTTTTATGAAATTATCGGACTTAATACAGAAAACATTGCAACCAAATTTACAGCTTATGACTTGTTGAAAATAGAGGACGATAGCAATGATAGCAACTATCTAAAGGCAAGTTGCCTGATAAAGCAAAAGAAAACATTTAGCAAGATTACATTGACTGAAGAGATTAGCGAAGGAGATGATGTTGTGAAATTTGGAGCAATAGTAGGAAATCCTCCATATCAGGAAAGTGATGGTGGGGCACAGGCGAGTGCACGTCCAATTTATCAAGAATTTGTTCAAATTGCTAAAGCTTTGAATCCAAACTATATGTCATTCATCATTCCAACTCGATGGTATGCAGGAGGAAAAGGTCTTGATAAATTTAGGGATCAAATGCTTAACGACCTTACATTAAAAGAGTTACATGACTTCCTTACCCCTGAAGAGATTTTCCCGAATACTAATAACCGTGGTGGTGTTTGTTATTTTATTTTGGACAATAACTACAACGCAGAAAAAGACTTAACTAGAGTTGTGTCACATAACGGAAATGGAATCACAAGTGAGTCTTATCGTCAACTAAAAACTCCTGGATTAGATATTTTTGTTAGAGACAAAATTGGACTACTCATACTAGAAAAAGTGGTTCAAAATAAGAACGTTACATTTATGTCGGAATATACTTCACCACGAAAACCTTTTGGACTAGAAGGGAATTTCATTAAAAATAAAAAATTTAAGTCAGACCCCAGAACCCTAAGTTCTGCTGTCAAGTGCTATGGAAAGGCAAAGAAAATTGGTTATATAGAGAGAGAAGATGTGATTAGTCGTCGAGATTGGATCGACTGCTGGAAGGTATATACTCCTTATGCAAATAATATTGGCACTGAACTAAATGACGACAACCAAAATACTTTTATTGGGGAGCCCGGTAGTGTTTGCACAGAAACATTTTTAGTTATTGGAGCAGAGCTTCAATTATCTGAATTAGAAGCAGTACATTTAGCATCATATCTGAGAACAAAATTTGCTCGGTTTTTGCATAGCTTACCAAAGATAAGCCAACATGGTACGAGATTAACTTACAGGTTTGTACCAATCCAGGATTTTTCAAAGTCATCTGATATAGACTGGTCACTAAGTATTGATGACATTGATGAGCAATTATTCGAAAAATATGGCTTAACAAATGAAGAAAAACAACATATCCGTACATCCATTAAAGCGATGGTGTGAAATACAAAGTGAGGAGCGGTGATACTATGAGAGGGAAAAGCATAAATCTATTTTTAATGGATGGTGAAGCGGGAGGCCGTATCAAATCTACGTTGGCTAACTGGACTGGTGTTGCCTATAAGATTCCTCGCACGATGCTTGATAAAGCGAAAAACATTAACTATCTTAATCAGACGGGTATATATTTTCTTTTTGGATCGTCAGATGAAACGGGAGAACCTATTGTATATGTAGGTCAAGCAGGAATTCGAAAGAACGGTCAAGGAATCCTCTGCCGCCTGGACGAGCATCGTCGAAATGATAAAAAAGACTACTGGACAGAAGCTGTAGCATTTACAACTTCAAATAATTCTTTTGGGCCCACTGAAATCAGCTATCTTGAAAACCGTTTCTGCAATATGGCTATCGAAGCAAAGCGCTATATAGTCAAAAATGGCAATGATCCCAATCATGGTAATATCACAGAAGAAAAAGAAAGCGAGCTAGAAGAATTCATTGTCTATGCCAAACTTGTTATGGGGGCCCTTGGATATAAAGTTTTTGAACCGCTTATACCTCCGAAAGTTCACATGGAAGAAGAGCCCATAGCGCTGGATAACGAACCGACACTTTATTATAAGACGAGTAAAGCTGAAGCAACAGGTAAACGAACGGCTGAAGGATTTGTAGTCTTTTCTGGTAGCAAAATAGCATTAAAATTAAACAAGAGTTGCCCTGAAAGCGCCAGGAAGAATCGTGACAAATATGTAGCGAAGATATCCCATGATGGTACATTAAATATTGATATTCTATTTTCAAGCCCATCTGCAGCGGCAGCTTTTGTTGGGGGTACTTCCTTAAGTGGAAATGCTATGTGGAAAGATATTAATGGAAAAACTCTTAAAGAAATCGAGGATGTTAATTTAACTTAAACAATATACCTTAATGGGGGGGGATCTAAATGGAGTACAAATTAACAAAAGAAGAGGTTGATAGTGCCAATGTTGCTATCGAAAAAATTTTAAACAATCCAGTTGAAAAAATAGATTTAACCGACTCAATTCCCCCTATCAATGATATTTTTGATTCGAATAAAGTATTTAAGGGTAAACTTTCGATTTTATTTATAGATATGAGAAAATCTACAGACTTAACAGACGAGTTAAAATCTAAAAAAATGGTGAAAATATATCGTTCTTTTATCCGGTTAGCAATTCAGGCCATCAGATATTGTGGAGGATATAGCCGCCAATTTGCCGGGGATGGTGTTATGGGCGTTTTTCAGGATAGCACTGATGAAAATCAAAATAATGTATCATCCCAAAAAGCTATTAATGCGGCAAAATATATGGTAACAATGGTAGATTATTATCTTAATCCAAAATTAAAAAAACATATGAATATTGTGATTTCCTGTAGGCAAGGAATAGCAACTGGAACTATTATGATAACGAAAGTAGGTATGAGAGGAAAAGAATCGGATGATGCATCTGATAATGAAATGGGAACTGTTTGGGTGGGTTCAGCTACAAATCTCGCAAGTCGATTATGTAGTCTGGCAGATTCTCAGGAGATTTTTGCAGACGATAATACTATTGGCGAGATTGAATGTGAGCCAAACGTTTGGGAGAAAGTGGAAAGAATAAAAGGCTTAAAATCATATAGTGGTTATGTAGCTAAACATAATTATTTGAATATACCGGATGAAATAAATAATGGACCTATCTTAAGTGAAGATGACAGCATAGAAGAGCCTACATTTATTAGTAAGATTTTCCGAGAAGCTAAAAATGAAGCATTGGCCATCGTAGATGATATCGGTAAAAAGTCCACAGAATTAGATAATAGCCTCCAAAGGGTCAAAGAACGTGAAAATCTTGTTTTAACAAAAGAGAAAGAATGTGCAGAAAAAGAAGAAATACTTAAGAAACTAGAAAGACAATTAGACGCAAAGCAAACCCTAGTTGCAGAAAAAGAGTTGGAGAATAGAAAAATTGGCTATGAATTGTATAGAGAGATTTTTTCGAATACATTTTGTAAAAAACATTTGATTGTTGAGTTAGGTAAAGACTATTGGCTGGATCTAATTAGTAAAACAAAAAAAGTTGGAAAGTCATTAGGCATGTCAGAAATTGAGATTAAAAGCGACTTAGCTTGCTATTTGGTAGGAATATATTCGGAATTTGAAATGTTTGAAGAAGCTTATGATGCTTTGTGCATACAAGCTGAACATGGTTCCTGGCTAAATACATCAACTGTTGAATCGATAGTCAAAAAATCGGGTCACTGGTATAGATTAAAAGAAATATTAGAAAAGAAAATGAACCCATCAGGAAAGTCAGATTACTATGAAGCATTAGAAATGCTGAAAAAATTAGGCTATTAGACCAGCGAGGTGAAATATATGAAGAAACCAGAGAATAATCGATATATTGAAAAGGAAGATCTTTATAAAATACTTGATAAAAACATATCTTGGATAGAAAATTGCGACTCCAAAACTTCGATAGCATTAGGTGCTATTGGCGTAGCAATTGCATTATTTCTATCTTCAGACTATATGGTTATAATAAAAAATATATTCAACTTCATGAAATCTGAGATGAGTATTTTATCAATAGCATATTTAGTTATTCTTTGCCTATCTGGCTGTATTATTATCGGTGGATTAGTTTTTCTTGCAAAAGTATTGTTCGCAAAAACTAATGACGACGAGTTTAAAAGTTTGACAGCTGACAATAATTCTTTGATTTTTTTCTCTACAATTAGCAAAATTAAAGAATTTCAAACATATCGCAAACTAGTAAATAAATGCAGTGATGAGGAATATAGAGATGATTTGATTTCACAGATTCTTATTTGTGCACATATTTGTGATAAGAAATTTAAGAATTACAAAACTGGATTAATCTTATCATTGGTAGGTTTTGGATCTTTTTTATCATTTTTATTTATTGGGATTGCACTGATATAGGGGTGACCTTATTATGATTGTGTGTTTATAAGAAAAAGCTTTTATTTGATTTTAGATGATTATAGATATTAGGTTGAGCAATGATCAAATTTAGTCTTATCGAGAAGGGAGATATTTTTAGTGAAATCAAATTATTTGAAGTATGTTTTTGAAAAGAGTTTAGAAAGAGTTGATAATATACTGTATGATGAAACCTCATATGATGAGGCTGATGATATCCCTGAGATAGATAATTTGACTTTCAAAAATGGCAAATATGTTAAGTGTGCTGCATTATTTATTGATTTAAGGGGCTCAACTGATTTAATTGAAAAACAGGGAAAACAATCTAGAAGCTTGGCTAGATTGTATCGTGCATATATTAGCGAAGTGGTAGCAATTATAAACAGTTTTGAGACTTGTAAGGAAATAAACATCGTAGGTGATTGTGTTTCGGCAATATTCTCAGGAAGAACAGAGACTAGTAATACTCCTGTGATTGAGTCGTTACAAGCATCTTCTATGCTAAATGGTATGATGAAAGTACTTAATGTGAAGTACAGAAAGAAATGGTCTAATTTCGAAGAGGTGCAAGCAGGGATAGGATTAGCTTACGGGAGAGCACTAGTTATTAAAGCGGGGTTTAGTGGAAGTGGAATTAACGACTTGATTTATATGGGAGACGTTGTAAATAGAGCCTCTAAAATGTGTGGCTTGGCGTATAAAACTTATTCATTTCCTATTTGTGTAACTGAAGGAGTTTATGATGAAGCTGGAACGTATATAGCTAATAAGGATACGAATCAAACTTTTCAAGATTTTTTAAATAAAAAAGAAGATCATAACCATGGTATGCTTTATACAGGAAATTTTTATAGACTAAGTATGAATGACTGGGTAAATGAAAATGTATAGATTTTGAATATGTGACAATCGTAGTTAATGATATATAGCAGAGATGTTCTCTTGTGTGAGAAGAGAACAGAAACATACTATTGATAAGTTAACAAGTGAAGTACAATTGCAGACTAGGGGTTAAACGTCAGTAGACGTCATGGTGAGCCTATCGGGCCATGTCGAGTGCGTTGTGGGAATACAAAGGGTAGAATCTACGAAATAGCTGTATTTACTAGGGTTCTAGACGATTTTCAGTTCACTAGAGATGGCGATGATTTTAGAAATAAAGTGCCTATTGGAGAACTGGAAGTTTGCATTGCTTTGCGAATTGCTTAAAAGTAGATATAAAGGTAATAATAGAGAAGTAGGAATTAGAACTAACTAAATTTATTAGGATTTTTAGAGATTTATATTGACAAGTTATAGATTTATGTTTAATATATAAAATAATATATATTGTTAAAAAACTGAGCAGGCGATGAATCTTACCGAGATCATGGGGCCGGGTCACCAATGAGTGACAGCAGATTGAGAATAAACACATCTGTGGGACAGTAATGTTCCACTGGTGTGTTTTTTGTTTTATAAACATTTCTAATAAGGAGGAAGTGCAAAATGAAGATTCTTATTTATGGTGCCGGAGTAATAGGTAGTATTTTTGCGTCTAAACTACAAAGGTCTGGGAATGATGTGACGATTTTGGCTAGAGGAAATCGGTACGTAGAAATTAGTAATCAGGGTGTTGTAATACAAGATGCAAAATCAAAAGCTTCTTTGACCACAAAAGTGAAAGTGATTAAGGAGTTGAATCCAGAAGATTGTTATGATTATATCATGGTTGTTATGCAAAAAACACAAGTAAATAGTATACTACATGTGCTTAAAAAAACTGTTCACCCAATATAGTTTTTATAGTCAATAATGCACTGGGATATGAACAATGGGGAAAGATGATAGGAGCTGAAAGGATAATGATTGGTTTCCCATCGGCAGGTGGAGAAAGAGTAGACGGTGTTGTAAACTATTTTATTGGTAATGGGATTATTCGACTCTTTCAAACTACAACATTTGGTGAGTATAATGGGAAGAAATCTCAAAGGGCAAAAAGATTAATTAAAGATTTTAATAATGCAGGAATTCCATCAGTTTATTGCAGCAACATGGATGCATGGCAAAAATATCATGTAAGTATTGTCACATGTATAGCGAATATTTTATATAAATATAATGGAAATAATTATGAATTATCCAAATCTTCTGAGGATATTACTTTAATGATTCAAGGGATAAAAGAGGGGTTCTCTGTTTTGAGATCTTTAGGTTACTCAGTTACACCCATGAAGTTGAACTATTTTAAGTTGCCGAGTGTTTTATTACTACATATATTTAAACCTTTAATGAGTAGAGAACTTGCAAAGCTTACTATGTCTAAGCATGCTATGGTTGCGGTAGAAGAAATGAAATGCTTACAGGATGAATTTGATTTACTGATAGCTAAAAGCGGTATTAAAACACAAGCCATAGATATATTAAAGAGTTATTTGTATTCTCAATATAATAAGAGTAAATGATTAATTAATAAATAAACTATGTATAACAAGAGGTAGTATTTGTTTTATTAATTTGAAATTAAGGAGCGTTAATATGTACAACTATGAAATAAACGATGGAAAACGAAGTTATGAAGCAAAAAAAGTAACATGGATTGGCTTTATTGTAAATACTATATTGACAATAATTAAAATAATGGCTGGTATATTTGGGAAAAGTAATGCTATGCTTGCAGATGGAATTCACTCATTGACAGATTTCTTTACAGACATTGTTGTTTTAGTTGGTTTCAGACTTACGGATAAACCTGCTGATGAAAAACACAATTTTGGGCATGGCAAATATGAAACATTTGCAACACTAATTATTGGTCTGACGTTATTATTTGCAGGTTATAGCATTATGAAAAACGGGTTGATTTCTACTTACGAAGTTTTAATAAAAGGTGAAACAATATCTAGTCCTGGAATGATTGCAATAATCGCAGCCATATTATCAATCGTATTCAAGGAAGCGTTATATCGATATACTAAAAATATTGGTGAAAGAATAAAATCCCCAGCTGTAATTGCAAATGGCTGGCATCATCGATCAGATGCATTCTCTTCTATTGGAACCCTTATAGGGATAAGTTTTGCATATTTCCTTGGAGATAAATGGACAATATTTGATCCTATAGCTGCTATAGTGGTAAGTGTTTTTATTATCAAGGTATCTTTTGAAATTATGTTGCCCTCAGTTAATGAATTATTAGAAGTATCCCTTAATAAAGACGAGATAGAATATATATTTAATTTATTAAACAAAAGGAGTGAAATCAAGGATTTTCATCGTTTAAGGACTAGACGTGTAGGTTCTAATGTAGTTATAGAATCACATTTGTTATTTGATGAAACAAGTTCATTACACAATGCACATGAAGTTTCTGAATCAATTGAGAAACAGTTGAAGCATTATTTTGGTAAAGGAAGTATTATTACTTTTCATTTGGAACCCAATATAAAAAGAAATGAACAAAACGACTAAACTAATATAGTTGAATGAAAGAAGTAATGAGCGTTGACATGTTACAATTATGTGGTCATGGTGTTAGAGGAAACATATCTACACTGAACCTTTTAATTTTACCTATACTTTTTAATTATTTCCACTGAATGAAAGTCAGGGTATTCAAGTTAGATTTAATCACCAACGCAGCAATCCAAAAACTCAATATGTTAGCAATCTAATGCGTTTCAGAGGTCCGAGCACCTTTCTAAACGCATTGATTTCAAGCCTTTTCCGGGGTTAAGCCCAGGAGAGGGCTTTTTATTTTTGTATCAAAATCTGAATGAACATAGATCCTACTTGTGGCTCAGCATCATTACTTATAAAAGCATATAAAGAAAGCAATAATCCTGAAACAGTAAAACTGTATGGACAAGAAAGAAATAGTCATACTCACTCATTAGCAAAAATGAATATGTATCTTCATAACATCACTGATGCTGAAATATTAAGAGGAGATACTATTGGGAATCCATTACATATTGAGAATAATGATATTAAAAAGTTTGATGTAGTAGTAGCTAATCCACCATTCTCACTTAAAAAGTGGTACTCGGGCATACATTCTGGCAAAGGTAATGTGACTGAAGATGATGATAGTTATAGAAGATTTGATGGTTATGGAGTGCCTCCAAAATCACGTGGAGACTATGCTTTTGTGCTACATATGATAAAGAGTCTTAGTGAAGATGGAGTAATGGCAACAGTTGTACCTCATGGAGTATTGTTTCGTAGTGGTAGTGAGGGAAAGATAAGAGAAAAAATGTTAAGAGACAATCTGATTGATGCAGTAATAGGTTTGCCTGAAAACCTTTTCTATGGGACAAGTATACCTGCTGCAATTTTAGTTGTAAGAAAGAATAGAAAAAAGAAAGAGGTTCTATTCATTGATTCCTCGACAGAAGGCCACTATGGTAGTGCAAGCAACCAAAACATTTTAAGAGAAGAAGACATTGAAAAAATAGTTGAGACATATAAAGAGTATATAACAAAAGATAAGTATTCATATGTAGCTAGCTTTGATGAAATAAAAGAGAATGACTTTAATCTTAACATACCTAGGTATGTAGATACTTTTGAAGAGGAAGAACCAGTTGATATGGAAGCAGTTCAGTATCAAATGGCAGAATTAGAGTCAGAGTTAAAAGATGTTGAAGAAAGAATGGAAGAATTTTTAGTAAAATTAGGATTGAAAGAGGTGTAAATATGACTTTATATAAGGAAGAAGAAGGTAGTCTGAATATAGTAAAGAATATTCCTTTTGAGTCTGAAGGTGAGTTGCAAAAGCTATGCGAAGAAAATCTTGAAGAGCTATTTAACCTAAAGTTTATTGCTTCAGAGTTTTCTGTTGAAAATTTCAGAATTGATACATTAGCATTTGATGAAGAGTTGAAATGTTTTGTAATTATAGAGTATAAAAACACAAGAAGTTTTAGTGTTATAGATCAAGGATATGCATACTTATCGACTATGCTTAATAACAAATCAGATTTTATTCTAAAGTTCATTGAAAAAACTGGCAATATAGCTCTGAAAGACAAGTTTGATTGGTCTCAGTCTAGGGTATACTTTGTCGCACCTAGGTTTACAGATTATCAAAGAGAATCAATTAACTTCAAAGATTTGCCTATATATTTACATAGGATTAGAAAGTATGCAGGGGGATTAATTGATGTTGACTCTATAAAGCCAAAGAAATCAAGTGCATCAATAAATACAATTTTACCTAGTGAAGAACAGAACAAAGTAAAAAGAGAGATACGCATATATACCGAAGAAGACCATGTGAAAAATGTTAGTGACAAAATCTTAGACTTATACAATGAGCTTAAGCAAGCAATCTTAGATATAGATGACAATATTGAAACAAGATATACAAAGATATATATTGCATTTGATTCAAACAACAAAACTTTCTGTACAATGAATCTTAGAAGTAGCCGTTTAAAAATGTGGCTAAATCTTAACATTGGACAACTTGAAGATCCTAAAGACATGCATAGGGATGTATCAAAAATCGGTCATTGGGGATTAGGTGACTATGAATTCGAAATCAAAGAAAAAGAGGAACTTTACTATGTCATTGATTTAATAAAGCAAACTTACAGAGTTATTGTGTAAGGAGACAATATTGATGAAAAAAAAGATTATAGAAGAACTAGAGAAAATTAGGAATGGTGAAGTTCCAGAGGGATACAAAAAAGAAAGAGAATCAAGAAGTCCTGTTGGTTGGAATAGAAAAAAAATAGGAAGCTTTCTTGATGTTAAATATGGTAAAAGTCAGAAAGAGATTGAAGATGTAAATGGTAAGTATAGTATTTTAGGAACGGGAGGAATAATAGGTAAAACAGATCAGTACTTGTATGACAAAGAAACTGTTTTGATTGGACGTAAAGGGACTATAGATAAACCAGTGTACTATGATCGACCATTTTGGACTATTGATACTCTATTTTATACTGAGATTAACACAAAATTAGTTGATATCAAATGGGTTTATTATATGTTTAATACAATTAATTGGTTAAAATATAATGAAGCAACAGGGGTCCCAAGCTTAAGTGTAAGAGTAATTGAGAATATAAAAGTTTTATGCCCTCCTCTTGAAGAACAAAAAAAGATAGCCTATATCCTCACAACTTGGGACAAAGCAATAGAAATGAAGCAAGAGCTGCTAGAGAAGAAAAAGCAACTCAAAAAAGGACTAATGCAAAGACTTCTCACAGGTGAACTTAGATTGCCAGGGTTTGATGGTGAGTGGAAAGAAATAAAGCTTGATAGTTTAATAAAATTTGTTAACGGATATGCTTTCAAAAGTAGTAACTATGTAGAGAATGGTGAAAAAATTGTTGTAACAATATCAAATGTGCAAAGTGGAAATTTAGATTTGACAAATTCTGTGAAGAAAATATCCAGTGTGCCAAACAATTTAAATAGAAATCAGCAATTGGTGCAAGGTGATATTTTAATTTCAATGACTGGTAATGTAGGTCGAATATGTAGAGTAGATGTCAATAACTGTCTATTAAACCAAAGGGTGGGTAAATTGATTTCTAACGAAAAAATTCAACAAAAGTTTTTATATCATAAAATTAATACAGTGAAATTTCAAAATCGAATGGAAGCATTATCTAGTGGTAGCTCGCAATCTAATCTATCAACGAAAGAGATAAAAAGATATAAAGTATATATCCCAACCGACTTAGAAGAACAAAAAGCAATAGCAGAAGTTCTATCAACAGCAGACAAATCAATAGAACTAATAGAAAAGCAAATTGAAAACCTAAAGCTTCAGAAAAAAGGTCTAATGCAACTACTCCTAACAGGCATAGTAAGAGTAAATGAACTAGATATAAAAGTGAATTGAGGTGAATTCTTTTGAGTGATGAACTAAATATAACCCAAATACCAGCAATACAATTACTAGAAAGACTAGGTTGGCAAAGAATAAAAGACATACGACAAACAAGGAAAAGAGTAATTTTAGAAGATATACTTACAGCAAAACTAAATGAAATCAACTTATATTATCATAACGGTATCAAAAAAAGATTTAGCAAAGCAAACGTTCAAAATGCCATTAATTCACTAAGAACTTCCCTTGATTCGGGACTAGTAGCAGCAAACAAAGAAATCTATGAACTACTAACAGGAAGTAGAGCATTCAAAGTTGAAGGCAATAAAAGCCAAACCTTTAGATACTTTGACTTTGACAATATAAATAACAACGCATTTAATATGATAGAAGAGTTTGTAGTAGAAGGAAAAGATGAAAATATAAGAATAGACATAGTTCTATTCATCAATGGTATACCCTTGGTCACTCTAGAATGCAAAGATCCAAGCATAGAAGTAGAGGAAGCAGTATCACAGACTATACGTAATCAAACAGAGCAATACGCACCAGAGCTATTTAAATATATCCAACTAACCATAGCTTCAAACAAAAATGAAGTAAAGTATGGAACTTGTGGCACCCCTAAAAAGTTCTATTCAGTATGGAAAGAAGAGGAGCTAGAATGGCATCAAGAGCAACTAGAAAGATGTATTATAGCTAGAATGCCAACAAAACAGGATATGGATATAATATCCCTGCTTTCAAAAGAAAGACTATTTGATATATTCCAAAACTACATAGTCTTTGATAAGAACATAAAAAAGATAGCCAGGCATCAGCAATTCTTTGCAGTCAAAGACATCATCACAAGAGTGGCAACAAGAAACCAAGAAGGTAAAAGAAAAGGTGGAGTAATCTGGCATACACAAGGGTCAGGCAAATCACTAACAATGGTAATGCTAACAAAAGCCTTGGTAGAAAGCCCAAAAATACCAAGTGCTAAGATAGTAGTAGTGACAGATAGAATAACCCTAGATAAGCAAATAACACAAACCTTTAATAATACAGACTTTAATCCCCATCAAGCAGGTACAGCAAAAGATCTAGTAGAAGCAATAAAGAATAATAAAGAAATCATAACAACAACAGTACACAAGTTTGAAGGAGCCTATAGAGCTAACCTAGTAGATGAATCAAAAGATATCTTTATCTTAGTAGATGAAAGCCATCGTACAGAGTATGGACTACTAAATCAATACATGAATAAGGTATTCCCAAACGCAGCCTATATAGGCTTTACAGGAACACCACTGATGAAAGAAGACAAAAACACAATGGAGAAGTTTGGTGGATTAATACACACCTACACAATCCAAGATGCAGTAGCAGATAATGTTATAGTACCACTCATATATGAAGGTAAAACAGTAGAGCAATCAATCAATGCAATTGGGATAGATAACAAACTAAATCAAATAACCAACAAGCTAAATGAAAGACAAACTAGAGATCTAAAGCAAAAGTGGGCCAGCTATAATAAAATGGCATCAAGTGATAGTCGAATAGATTTTATAGCATTTGACATCCATCATCACTTCTATAATCAGTTTAGAAGGAACTCACCAGAATTCAAGGCAATGTTAGCAACAAGCTCAAAAGTAGAAGCAATAACTTACCTTAATAAACTAGAGCAAATAGGTGACCTAGAAGTAGCAGTAATGATTTCACCACCAGACACAAGAGAAGGTTATACAACTATTGATGAAAAAAGCAGTAGTCTAGTGCTAAACTTCTGGGAAAGAATGATGAAAAGATATAATAGAAGTCCTGAGCAATATGAAAGAGATATCAAAGATGAGTTTGTAAATGGCTCACTAGACATAGTAATAGTAGTAGATAAACTATTAACAGGATTTGACGCACCAAGAGCTGTAGTCCTTTATATAGACAAACCATTGAAAGAGCACAGTTTACTACAAGCAATAGCTAGAGTAAATAGAATCTATGAAGGTAAAGACTATGGATTCATAGTAGATTACAGAGGACTCATACAACAACTAGATGAAGCAATGGGAATGTATTCAGGAGCAGGCTTAGAAAACTATGATCCAGAAGACATTAGAGGAGCACTAATAGACGTTAAAAAAGTAGCAGATGAAGTGCAAACACACTATTCAAACTTGGAAGATTTCTTCATAACAATATCCAACAAAGAAGATTTAGAAGAGTATGAGAGATATCTAGAACCAGATCATTTAAGGCAAGAGTTTTATGAAAGACTTAGCCTATTTAGTAGAAATCTCAAAGTAGTATTAGGTTCGGTAGAAGCTACAGAACATCTAGGATTAGCTAAAGTAAACAAGTATAGAGAGAAGTTCAAGTTCTACCAAAACTTAAGAGGAGCAGTAAAAAGAAGATATTCTGATGAAGTTGATTTCAAAGAGTATGAAGATCAGATGAAGAACATGTTAGATACATATGTAAATGCACAAGACATAATAAGTGTAATAGCTCCTGTAAATGTAATGGAAGTTGATGCTTTTGAAAAAGAATTAAGTCAAATTGCAAGTAAAGAAGCAAAGGCAGACACTATTAGAACAAGAATAAGTACAAGCATACAAGACATAAAAACAAGTGACCCTATAAGATACAAAAAGTTTTCTGAAATGCTTAGAGAAGCATATGAAGAGTATAAAAGAAGAAGACAAGAAGAAGCAGAACAAATGGCAATTAGAAAGCAAAGAAAAGCAGAAGAAGTATATTATGACAAGATGAATAATATTAAGACAGAGTACCAAAAAGGCAGGGAGAAAAAGGAGTATCCAGAAACTCTTCAAGAAAATACCAATGCACAAGTATTCTATGATATCTTAAAAGACATCTCTTCGAGCACAGTAAAAGAAGCTAACAGTGAAGTCGAAGTGTTTAATCAAGCAGCAGCATTATATGCAGACAGAGTATTAAGGGAAAAGATAAAGCCTGACTGGCATAAGACAGAAGACAATGTTAATGATATTAAAATAGAGATAGTTAGATATGTTAGGGATTACACAAAGAATAGTGCAATGAACATAGAGTTTAGTGAAATTAAAAGAATAGCAAATGAAATAATCAGTACTGCTAAAGTGAGGTATAGGTTTGAATAGCTTTACATATGACAACAAAGAATATCAGTACATAATAGAGAGAAAAGATGTAAAGAATGTCAATCTAAGAGTAACTCCCAAGCTTGAAATCTATGTTTCAGCCAATGACAATATTTCAGATGAAGAAATACATTCATTTGTAAGAAGTAAGGCAAGATGGATTGTTAAAAATCTAAAAGTATATAAGGAATCTCAAGGTAGCTCAGTACAAAAAGAGTTTGTAAGCGGTGAATCAGTGAGATATCTAGGAAAGCAATATATGCTTAAGGTAAGACAAAGTGATACTAATGAAGTTAAGTTTTATAGAGGTAGAATTTATATGGATATGGTGGATAGAGATGACTTCAACCTAAAAGAAAAAATTTTTGAAGATTGGCTTGATGAAAGAGCAGAAGTAGTATTCAAAGAAGTAGTAGATAAAGTGTATGAAAGCATATCTATGTATGATATTCCTTACCCTGATGTAACAATCAAAAAGATGAAGACTAGGTGGGGTAGTTCTAATAAGGAGCTTGGGAAGATAAACCTTAATAGAGACCTTATTAAAGCACCTAAGAGATCCATAGAGTATGTAGTATTGCATGAGTTAGTTCATTTTTTACATCCAGGGCATACAGATGACTTCTATAACTTAATTGGTACAATAATGCCTGATTATGAGGATAGGAAAAAGGTGTTAGATGAGAAGATTGTTAGGGAGATTGATTAATATTAAGTAGAGACTCTTATTTAGGAAGAGCATATTATGGTATGAGTAAGGAGTAATTATCTAAGGAAAATTAGTTGAAATGCTGTAGAAATAAAAAGGAGGAAGAAAAGTGCTAAAATTTAATTCTAGTTTAGGAGGAAAGTGTTTTTTTTGTAGTTCCAAAGTAGTAAGGTTTAGTTTAAATGATAGAATTTTTTGTGCAAAATGTGCTGCACGTATTAGAGCCTTGTCTGATCAATACTACATGGAAAAAGAAGATTTATCATTGGAAGAGATGGAGGCAGTTAAAGAAACTAAAGAAGGTGAAAAAAATAAAATAATACAGATGGAAAAAGAAAAATACGATAACCTAAAAAACTGCGAAACTTATGATAGTCGTTATTTTTATTTTGTGTTTAACGAAGAAGCCAAAGAGTTTATAGTGCTTGATGATGGTAATAAATGGGAAGGTAAAGCAGTTGATTTTGGAAGAAGACACCCAGTTGAAATTAACTTAAAATGGAGAGCAAGAAAATACTCCGAAATATACTCTTATGAAGTTAAAGCGGGTTCTTTTGCAGAGAAGAAAAGCGGTGTAGGCAGAGCAATTGTTGGAGGAGCTTTATTTGGTGGAGCTGGAGCAGTTGTGGGAGCATTGACAGGGTCAAAAGAGTATGAAAATTTGTATAGTTTGAAGATAGAGTTAGCTCTAAACAAAGGAGAAGAAAGTATGTCTATAGAGTTGCTTTCTAGCCCTGTAAAATCTACAGATATCATGCATAGCTCTATCATGAAAGGTTTAGCAAGGCTAGTTCAAAAACTAGATTCTATTGTAGAAGAAAACTCAGAAGGAGTTTTAACAGAAAACGAGAGTCCGCTTAATAATAATCAGTATGATTATATACAAGAATTAAGAGAACTAAAGACACTTGTAGATGATGGAATCATTACAGAAGAAGATTTTGAGCAAAAGAAAAAAGCTATATTAGGACTGGATACCTAGTGTAAATAGTTTAGGAGGTTTTAGAATATACTAACTTCTTAATGCTAAATTTTTAATTTTTCAAAAAAACTTCTAACATTATCGAACCAACAAATCAGCAATTTTAAAAGCAAGGCCTAGAGAAGGATCTCTTGAGCCTGCTTCTATCTTATAATAGAAAGAAGCTTGATGATTTAAAAAAGTCAGATGTTATATAGTATTATTCTTTTTTATATTAAGTTATGCTAATTTTAGGTCAAGACAAAGTAGAGTTAATAACACTACCTTTTTATTTGTTTTGAAAATATACCAAAACCAAATAATAAATTATAGAACTTAAGTTTAACTAGTCAGGACTTTTTTGTAATCACTATATCGCTCATAGATATAAAAGAGATCTTTCAGTTCATCTATAGTATGGCAATTGAAGAACTCTGCAATTTCGAAACTCAGCGCTGGCCCTGTATTTCTAGCTACGCTTTCTATCTTATAATTGTAGGAAGTAGAAATGTTCAAAATTTTAGCTATTTCAACACAAGAAAGTCCCTTTGCCATGCGTTTATCTCTTAGTCTTAGACTCATTTAACTCCCCCTCTCTGCGATATATATCATGAAAAAAATTAATCTCTAATTCAAGAGCAAATTGGATATAAATTTACAAAATTTTATGTTTACAATAAAATTGTACAATAGGTGTATTATGTATATAAAACTAATATTTTTATCATGTGTTTTACAAGTATTATTCAAGAGAAATGCAGAAAAACTATCAAGTCTTACTAAACACTTAACATCCTTGAATTCATTAGCAGCTAAATCTACTCTCTTCTGATAGTACATGTTCAAATATCCAAGTATTACCAGTAAAAAGATAATGTCTGCATGACAAACTAATCTATCGACGCTGTTGTAGCTAATCTTGGATCAATAAGACTTATCCATTGAATAAATTACAAACCAGAAGTAATTATTATTTTGTTTTCATACCAGTCAGTAACAAGTTGGAATAATAACTCAGTACTCTTCTTGGCAAACAGAATATACTTCATTTTAATTAAAACATTCAAATAAATTTTTAGTATTTAATTCAAAAGTTATGAAGCTTACATCTCTCCTATAGTCTTTCTAGTTTATGTACTAAGTCATATGTATAAAAAATCATGGTTTATCATTATTCCCACAATCTTCTGCACATTAAAGCATTAATTGAATGGGATTTCCCATACTTAGAAAATTTCCATAAAGTAAAACTCATCTATCTGGTGCTTTAGGAATTGAGTTAAGAATAAGCGATATATCACTTTCTTTATCTTATATTAATATTAGACTAAAAATTAAAGAATATTTATGATGAGAATAGATTAAATATGGCTTTGAAGGATTACTCAAAAATATGATTGCTGATATTTGCTGAGATTAAAAATCTATCAATTAATTGTATTTAGTGCGAATCTTTCCTATAAACTTATAAATATCATATGGTTGAAAACCTACTATTATCACTACAAATTTATCTTTTAGAAAATAAGGTATAGAATTTTTAGATTTAGATATAGCTAGTACTAGCTTAGATAAATTCTTAACCATTCTCACATAAACAAGATAAAAGGATGTTTATGTAGAACTAGAGACAAGTTTAACTAACCAAACACATACAAAAAGCAGTAAACTTTTTTCTTATACTACCAAAACTGATCAGTTTCAGATTACAAAAATAGGACTGCGGGCAAAAGTTAGACTAATATTTAGAGGAGTTCCACATTTAAGCATTAAATAAAAGACGAAAACCAGTAGTTTATTGATTAAGTATGACAACAACATTACAGGTCTAACAAGCTAATTAAGGTATCACTCAAGAGGGCTAATAGTAGATCTCGTAAAAAGAGATATGAAGAAAAGCCAAGAAGTGTAAGCCAGTTCCAAAGAGTAGCAGAAGAATTATTAATAAGGATGGTAGAAGGTGGATCTAAGAATATTGATAAAGACTGTAGAGCTATTGATACTATTGATACAGAGGGTATTGCATATGGTTACTAAAGAATATAGGGAGGTGAGCTTCAAGACTATGGACAGTCTAAATAAGCTGAAATACATAAGCATAATTTGAAGGAATAGTTAGGTAATTAGTGAGTATAGTTATAATAGTTATATGTTATTATCAGGTTATAATTAAAGTCGCATATTGTAAAATCAGAAACTAAGTCTTAGTTTTATAATTAACAAGGAGGCATTCTATGAATATCAAACGTTTTGAAAAGTGGATGATAATAAGAAGTAAAGCATCTGAAGAAGAAGTGAGTAAAGTTATAAATCTTTTATCAAAGTTAAAAAAGAATAGTCCAGAGTACTTTGAGATTTTGGAAATGACTCAAGTCAAAGAAAAATTAAATCAGGAAGAAAAATTTAATGTGGTTAATCAAAACATTGCTGATTTGTACAAAAATTATCTAAACGATGAGGCTATAATAAAAAGGGTCAAAATCTCAAATGATTTTCTTCCTCGCGAGCATGATGGATCATATGAGCTGGTACAAGAAACTGTTAAAGCAATTGATAAAACTAATGAAAGTAATCTTGACATTGCTGATTTAGACTTGCTTTATTCTATGGTGATTGGATCGTGGAAAGCTGGTAAACATATTAGAATGCAAAGAATTGAAAAAAGCAACTTGCCAGAGGTTGAAAAGGAAAGACTAAGGAGTTTGTTAGAAGAAATTTTTAATAATGCAAAAGAGGGGAAGTACTCAAATAGTGATAGTGGTTCTGTGGGTATGTTCGGCACAGGTTTCTTAAGCTTTAGTAAGAACTCTACTAAAGAAGGTGCCACAGAGTTTTTAGTACTTTGTAAAGATATTCTCAAAGCTAAGAATGAAGATAATGCACTTAATATTGCCGAGGAAAGATTTAAAAATAATATTAAAGGGATTGGTATAGGGACAGCATCAGAAATTCTTCACTGTTTAAAGCCCAACTTGTTTATGATATTAAATGGTTCAATAATTAATAAGCTAGAAGTATTTCAATTGGAAGGTGTAACTTTTAATAATTTGAGCTCAATTTTTAACTATATTTATAATAATAAGCAAATGA
>Ga0334900_1001775_pt1 | contig 21495 bp, 21 predicted proteins | sample GraSluR3_MG_2_FD_207231 | JGI IMG/M metagenome (GOLD analysis project Ga0334900, IMG submission 207231) | Sludge microbial communities from methane-producing bioreactor in Wageningen University, Netherlands - Granular Sludge_31_08-R3 | ecosystem: Engineered > Bioreactor > Anaerobic >...
TCCAATTTCAGCCTATAGTTGACCTACGTTCGAATGCAATTTGCGGGTTCGAAGCTCTTGCACGATTGCATAGTAGGAATCTTGGGCTCATATCACCACTGGAATTCATTCCGATCACAGAGAGGACGAAGCTCATCATTCCGCTCGGATTCAAGATTCTCCACCAAGCATTCTTGTTTAAAAAGAGATTGTGGGAAGCAGGTTACGACTGCATCTCAATTTCGATCAACATCTCTCCGATTCAACTGCTCAGAAAGGATTTCTTACCGAATCTCACAGGCATGATGGAGAGGCTTGATGTAACTCCTCAATTGATCAGCTTCGAGATTACCGAATCGGTCTTCTCTTCCAAGTTGCAGGAGGTGAACAGAATTCTGGCTCAGCTTAGACACCTCGGATTCCATATTGCATTGGATGATTTCGGTACCGGGTATTCATCGTTCGCTCGCGAGAGGGAGCTGAACATTAACTGTCTGAAAATTGATAAGTTCTTCATAGACAAACTGATGTATCTAAACGATGATGAAGCTATCACAGGGGACATTATCTCGATGGGACATAAATTGGGTCACTGTATCGTTGCTGAGGGAGTTGAACACGAAAAACAACGAGAGTATCTGATGCGTCATGATTGCGATAAAATGCAAGGATACTTGTTCAGCAAACCGGTGGATGCTCCTGAGGCGATGGAGCTACTCAAGACATCGAAATGCTCGAAGTCTGCTTGCAACGATTGCAGTTGATATTCTGTGTCAACCATGCTTGTATCTCCCTATCCGTAAAGGTTCTTACATACGCATTCATGGTCTGAGCATCCTGGAGGATTGCCGTAATATCCAGATAGCCTACCTACCCCACCACGGGAGTAAGTCTTGAATCAGAGATACAAACAACACGCATGATAGCACAGCCTATCAACATAGTTCGAGTAAACGATACTCAAAACCATGAACATATGGTCATATGATATATTTTCGGCAAATAATGACTGCCTCTAATCCGTATTGGACAATAATTAAACAATAAACGACTTAGAATATGAAATAAACTACTCTAAAAAAAGAGATGACATTATATTATGCGATAAAAAATTGCATCCACTAAACAATTATGTCATACTGTAGTGTGGATGGTAGCAAATCATTTCAATGTGAAGGTAGGTCTGCATGAAAAAAATTATGCTCGTGGGTTTGCTGATGATCAGTGTTATCTTATCTTTACCAGCAAACAAAATAGATTCTGAAGGAGCTTCATTAGACGTCGAACCATCACCGGGTATCATACTGGAACTCAATGATCACATCTTGTTTGAACCTCCTGCTCCGATTGAACCTCCTGCTCCGATTGAAGAACCAATAACCACACAGCCAGTGGAGGAGAAGTCTGTACCAGTGAACTCCCCTGTGTCTGCTATCACTGAGCCAAGTGTCAGCCAAATACCGTACACAAAAACACCTCCGATATTCCCCTACTCCTAGAACATGCTCACTATCAAAGGATCCGTACCAACCACTCCTCCGGGGGTCGAAAACTCGGCATTCAGGCTGTTAATTGATACCAGCTCCACATTCTCGATCTCGATGCAAGGTAACTTCGATATCGACTATGTGCACCATATACAACGGATGAATGACAGCCTCGATATCGCTATCAACAACTCTTATTTTTTCACAGATAATAGTTTTACAACCGATTTCACGCTTGATGTCCGCTACAAGAACTGGTTGTTAGACATACAGGAAACCATACCGTTCTTCGTGCAAGGAGGAGTATCACCATATATTACGCCACCAAGTCCCACAACGAATCCACCTTTACCTACAGCTCGCGTGGAGACGCTAGAATTGTCGTGGGCTAATTCCACATTCGACACGACAGCACGAGTACAACCGTTCATTGGGGTGGGTATCGGACGTATGTACAATATTAACCATCTAGTCTCTGCCAGAATCATCCTCCGGAGCCTAGGACTTAGTACTTCAGATGAGATTGTACACGAAGCGCACGCATACTTGCGAAAGAGGAACAATACATGCATGCCATGAGTGGCGATTTCAGCGAGAATTACCGTCGTTACTACACAGATCTTCTGGATGCTTTAGGTATGGAAGGGAGATCTTTGGACCTTCTCTCACTCGATTATTCCCAGGTTTAAAGCTTCGATCAAGACAAGTTCGCATTCTCCATGAAATTGCAAACATGTCTGGACATAGGCGCAATCGCATTCAGTAACACATTCTATCTCATCTATAGTAATAGGTCGGGAAATGAAAATGATCTCGCATTCTGGGGCGGATCACATGTAATTGATTACACTGACAGATTGGTGCGAAAAGCCAAAATATTTTCTTCTGATCTGGCGTATTTGCAACTTGATCTTGGGGCACTGGATTCTGCAAGATAAGAATTTTCACGGTTAGGAGAAGAAAGAAACGTAATCACGGTGAAACAGCTATCTCAAATTACTTGAAATCCCCATTGCAGCTCATCCCATCAGCTAATCTGTAGCATGGCGCTCAACAGTTGGACCTGTAAAAACTTGTATGATCACTTTTTATAAAATATATGTACAAATCATAGATACTACGATATTATAATAATAATTCAGGAGATTATAGTATGGATAACATCTTTTCAGGACCAGTAACCGTTTTTCATGGATTTTTACTGCCCGAGAAGGCGATCCCTGCGGGGTATGCTGCTCTCATTGATGCATACCAACTTCCTGCACCCTTTCCTCGACTGAAAATAGCAATCGGCTTGAAGCATCGTATTGTAAAAAAGATGGGGTGGCACTTGCTGACACCAAGACATCAACCGGAAGAAACTCTCATAGGGCACCTTGAATTTGCTTTAAAATATGAAGGGCTTGACTTGTGTATATTGAAAAAATTGTTTGAGGTAATCGATAGAAAAACGATTGAAACCATCATTCAGGAGACGATTACTGGTTCATACAGCAGACGGATTTGGTTTCTCTATGAATGGCTCATGGGAACCTTTCTTGATATTCCAGATGTCAGGAAAGGCAATTACGTATTGGCTGTAAATCCCAAACAGCAGGTTACCATAGAGGGAGAAAATTCCAAAAGACACCGTGTTGTGAACAATCTTCCAGGAACTCCCGATTACTGTCCGTTGATCAAAATAACTGAAGAACTTGAAGAATTTCTCATGATGAACCTTAAACTTAAAGCTCGCCAAGTCATTGCAGATATCCCAAAGGATGTCATTACCCGTGCTGCAGCATTTCTGCTACTTAAAGATTCCAAAGCAAGTTTCTCCATAGAAAATGAGACACCTTCCCATGATAGGATTCAGCGATGGGGTAATGCGCTGAGAGAAGCAGGGAAAATACCTTTGAGTAAAGAGGAGCTGATACGTCTCCAACATATTGTGATAGGACCTAGAGGTTTTGTGAAAATAGGGTTCAGAGACGAAGGGGGCTTCATAGGCGAACATGATAGGGAAACAGGAACACCCATTGTTGAACATATAAGTGCTAGATATGATGATATTGACTCTTTGATTTCAGGACTTATTGCATATAATAAAAAAGTTGCCAAAGAAATCGATCCAGTCGTTGCCGCAGCTGCCATCGCCTTCGGGTTTGTGATTATCCATCCATTCTCTGATGGGAATGGAAGAATTCATCGATATCTCATCCATCATATTCTCGCAGAACATGGCTACAATCCTCCAGGAATGATATTTCCTATTTCAAGTGCAATGTTACTTCGAATAGAAGAATATGCATCCGTCCTAAAAGATTACTCACAAAGCATTCTCCCCTTCATTCAATGGGAACCTACAGAAGAACATAATGTACGTGTCCTGAATTCGACAATAGATTACTACCGATACTTTGATGCGACCCCCTATGCAAAGTTCCTATATCATTGTGTGCAGCAGACGATTGAACATGATCTCCCGGAAGAGACACGATTCCTCGTGAATTATGATCGCTTCAGAGAAACTGTACAGAATTCCGTTGAAATGCCTGATTCTACCGTCTTTCTCTTGTATAGTTTCATCTCACAGAATGAGGGGAAGCTATCAAAACGAGCACGTCAAAGGGAATTCCTACAGTTAACTGAAAAAGAAATTGAACACTTTGAAGCTATATACGATAGGCTCTTTAATGCCGGTACCATTGAGTAGTATCCGCATAATAGAGATAAAATTGATTTTCGACAGCCACCGTAAAACCTCCCTGTGTTTCGCTTGTGAAGAATACTTCTTCACATTTTTCTTCACAATGGGCAATTTCAGGTTTAGGGCTTTAAAATTAAAGGCAACCAATTTCTTATATCAGAAATGATTGCCTTATGGGCGCGATTGGGTTTGAACCAACGACTTCTACCGTGTGAAGGTAGCACTCTCCCGCTGAGTTACGCGCCCTTGAAACTGTATGCAATAGTACGGGATATTGACATTTTTGTCCATAACCATCGGAGAAATTACACCAAAGGTGTGTCGGATCCGACTCCATGAAGCACACCAACACCTACTTCATGAACTACAAAGAATCACCAGGAACATCTTTGACCTTGGTTCGAAGCTCTGGATCCACATCGAGAATCGATTCAAGCGAAGCGAAGAACTCAGTATTCCAGGAAAACTCTCCATTGAGCGTACACCACATATATTCATATCCAGTAAACATATATGCTGCAGCCTGATATAACGAAGAAGCATTGTTCTGGTTCCTGAACTGCCCGCTGTCCTGCCCTCTTCGAATGATATCGACCGCAACCTCCTCCAACTCCTTCCGGATACGAAGAGCCTGCTCCTTTCGTTGCAAGTTTACACTGAGAAGATGACTGTTCAAATCGGGGCCGAGTTGCTGGATATTCGTCATGAGATGATTGAACAACAACTGCAGCTGATCCCAGCTCGTAGTCATATGGAGCATTTTGAGCAACAGAGAAGTCAGATTCTCTACGATGATATCGTAGAACTGCAAAAGAATATCTTGCTTCGACTTCAAATGGTAATAGAACGTGGTCTTGGTGATCCCACATGCAACACAGACATCATTCACCGTTACAGCATCATAGCCCTTCTCTCGGAACAAAACACCAGCCTTCTCTATAATATTTGCCTTCATATCCGTCATCTACTCACCCCATAAAAGCCACTGTACCAGAAGTATACCTCTTCAACAAGTTTCTTGTAGAGACCAGGAAATCTTTAAGTATGCTGTTATCGATAAAATACTATTGACTAAAAATCGATCTTTCTCTATCATGTACTCAAGTTAGTAATCTTATTACCGCGGTAATACAGTAATACTGCAGCCTACGCTGCAAAGAATTTCGATTCTAGGAGGATCAAACGTGAAAATTCTTGAACAGACACGTATCGCAAACATGAAGCTTCGAAACCGCATGTACATGGCTCCCATGGGCACTTCCACCGAAGCAGACGGTTCGTTCTCAGATCGTTCCATCAGATATTACGAAGAACGAGCGAAAGGAGGATTCGGCCTGATCATCACAGGAGCGAATCAGGTAACCATGAAATATGAAGCAAAAGCCTGTAACGTTCTCGGAACTCCCAAGGCATATGAACAACTCAACTTTCTAGTCCGCCGTGTGCATAATCAGGGCGCAAAGCTCTGTATCCAGCTCACCCCCGGATTGGGAAGAATGCAGTTCACCACAGGCGAAGTCAGACCCTACTCATGTAGCGAAGTCGACTCCTTCTGGTTCCCAGAAGTAAAGTGTAAAGCCTTCACCAAAGAAGACATCGAATTCATTGTACAGAAGATGGCTGAAGGTGCCGCAGTCGTAAAAGCTGCCGGAGCCGACGCAGTGGAGCTGCACGGATATGGTGGTTACCTCATGGATCAGTTCCAGTCCACACTTTGGAACAATCGAACCGATGAATACGGTGGCTCGCTCGAGAACCGAATGAGATTCTCAGTCGAATGTATCCAGGCAATTCGAGAAGCGGTCGGCCCCGACTTCCCCATACTCTATAAATTCACACCATACCATGGTGTTGAAGGAGGTCGCGAGCTTCCCGAAGGTATCGAAATGGCGAAGATACTGGAAGCAGCTGGAGTCGATGCTCTACATGTCGATGTCGGGTGTTACGAAGCATGGTACAAGGCGATCAACACCGTCTACCAGCCACCGAAAGTACAGCTTCCCATCGCAGCCGAGATCAAGAAACACGTCAAGGTCCCAGTCATGTCGCAGGGCAAGATGAACAATCCTGCCGATGCAGAGGCTGCTCTTCAGGACGGAAAAGCAGATATGATCGGCCTCGGACACATGGCGATCGCTGACCCCTATTGGGTCCAAAAAGTGAAGAAGCATGAGACCTATGACATCGTGCCATGCATCGGATGTAACGAATGCCTCTACGCAGGATTCTCTGGAAAGATCATGCAATGTGCGGTCAACCCTCATGCATTTGCCGAAGACTACTACCCTGTCACTGCCGGTGATCCTGACAAACGCGTGCTGGTTATCGGAGGAGGTCCTGCGGGAATCATGGCCGCATTGACTGCGGAACAACGTGGCATGCAAGTCGAACTGTGGGAGAAGAGAAACGAACTGGGAGGACTTCTGTTAGCCGCTGGCGGTCCCAGATTCAAAAAAGACGTAAAAAGCTATGTCGAGTATCTTACAGGAAAGCTCTACAGAAGTTCGGTGAAAGTGAGTCTCATGAAATGCGCTACCGAAGAAGATATTCTGGCAGGAGGATATGACAAGGTCATCTTTGCAACCGGTGCCTCTCCGGTCATGCCTCCGATTCCCGGAATCGACACCGATTTCGTGAAAGGAGCGAACGACATCCTCACCGACAGAGAAGACTATGGTAAGCAGGTTGTTGTCATAGGTGCAGGACTGGTTGGATGCGAAACAGCATGCCACTGCGCCGAGAAGGCAGACTCTGTTACCATGATCGAAATGCTTCCTGAAATCCTTATGACAACAAAGCATTGCAAAAACAACGATCAGGCATTGAGACAACTCATCGAAGACTGCAATATCAAGTCGCTCATCGGCGCCAAGGTACTTGCGTTCGAAGAGGGGAAAGTCATCTATGAACAGCATGGCAAGAAGCAGGAACTGAAGGCAGATACCGTTGCCATTGCAGCTGGCTACCGTTCCAATACCGAGCTCTACGACGCATTGAGCGACAAGATAGACTGTGAAATCGTTGGAGATGCAGAGACTCCAGATAACATTCTGACCGCGGTACACCACGGATTCAACTCGGTCCGGTGCATCTAGGCGATTAACTTCATGGGAGACGGGGTATCCTTGGGACACCCCGTCTCTCCATATTGCTACACTTCACTCAATATGAGCTATTCTAGTCATGCAAATGTCGAGAGAAATCCAGCACCAAGGGCAAGGAGCACAATCAAGGGGGCGGGAACCCGTCTCGATGCCAGCAAGAGAATCGAAAAGACCGTGACTGCCAGATTGACCAGGGTGAATCCACTGGTCCTCAGCAGAATCACTGCAGCGGCGACTATCATACCCCCAGCGACCGCTCCTATCCCCTGTAGCGCAATGCGTACGGCTTTCAGTTGTTTCAGCTGCGTCCAAAAGGGAAAGACAAAATAAATCAGCAGAAGACCGGGAAGAAAAATCCCAATCCCCCCAAGGATTGCTCCTATCACCTGAACTGGCCAGCTAGACCCACGTGCGGCCATTCCACCGGCATAGGCTGCAAAGCTGAACATGGGTCCAGGAAGCCCCTGTACCAAACCATATCCAGTGAGAAACTCACGATCGGTCATGTAGGATTGTACCTCCACCAGTTCACTGTACATCACCGGGACCACCACCTGACCTCCACCGAACACCAAGTAGCCATATCGGTAGAAACTCTCAGCAAGATGGACAAGCTTCTCATCGAAGGCCAAGGTAGCTGCCAGAAGAAATACAGCAAGCAAGGCGAAGACCACCAGATAGAACCAAGGTGGTTGCACCGATATCTTGGTGAACAACTGCTTCTCCCGTGAAGCGATCACGGAGACAAACCCGCCAAGGACCAAGACAAGCGGAAACACCCAGGGATCTCGAATAAAGAGTGTGATGATCGTTGCGATCACCATGATCACAGCAGTCAGACGGTCTATGACAACCTTTTTGGAGATACGAAATGCAGCTAGAACGATAAATCCGACAGCCATGGGCCCAATGAACCTGAGAACCTCGGTGGACACATGCAGGAAACCCAACAGATGCCCAAGAAACGAAAGGGCTCCCATGATCACCACAGCAGGTAACGCCCATACAATCATCGTCAGTAAAGCCAACAGGGGCCCACCTTCACGATAGCCAACAGCTACAATAGTCTGGGAACTCGTCGGACCAGGAAGAATGCTACAAAGGGCTACGAGTTCGATCAGGTCCTCTTCTGAAAGATATCGTCGCTTGATGACCAGCACATCAAGAAATACACTGATATGAGCCTCAGGGCCCCCGAAGGCTCCTAGTGAGCAGACAAAGACATCCCTCAGAAACCCGCTCTTGTTCTGAGTAGGTCTGATTGCTTTCTCAGAATTCACATTTCCCCCTGAAGCCGCGAGCCCCGTAATAGGAAGTGGCTCCGTTATGATAGATGAACACCGTATCGTATCGTCGATCGCCGAAGAGTGCTCCACCCAGGTTACGTATCTCCTCGGGAGTCTGAATCCAACTCGAAGTCTTGGTATCGAATATGCCCAGCTGTTGCAATCTGCGGTACATAAATTCATCGAGCAACTCGATTCCCATCGTATGAGCCATCTGCTGAGCACTCGACTCCGGCTTGTACCTCTTCCGCTCTGCCAAAGCTTTCTCGTCGTAACAAAGATTCCGCCTACCAGCAGGAGACTCGGGCGAACAATCGACAAATATCACCGCCTTAGAGTCTTCATCGAACGAAACGACATCGGGCTCTCCTCCGGTCATCTCCATATCCAACAGAGAGCGCAACTTCTCGGGGCGACTAGTAATACGATCTCTCACATCGGTCCACGTTACCCCTTCATGCCGCTCTGTATGAAGATTGAACCGGCTTTCGAGTATCTTCAGCAAATCGAGTTCCTGTTGTTTTAGTGGAGTGTCTTTCATATGTTACTCCCTTACAATCTAGAAGGACCGGCTTACTGCCGGCCCTTTCATTCGTAATTCATGCTTTCTCATGCACCCGATGTATGAAATCTTTGACACCGACATGATACGTATCGGGATCATCCCACATAGCCATATGACTACCCTCGGGACAATACAGATAAGACCCTTGGGGGAACTGCTTAGACATCCACTCCATGTAAGCTGGATCCATCGTATCATACTCGGCACCGATCACGAGCGTGGGAACCTTGATCTTGGGAAGATCCTTCGACCGGTCCCAGGTCGCCAACGTCCCCGAGATACCGAACTCGCTCGGACCTTGCATGTAGACATACAGATCGTTGTTGATATGTCCCAGGGAATCGACCACACACTTCGGCCACTGCTCTGCTGGTTTGCGTAAGACGTGCTTCTCATAGTGGTGTGGCATGAGCAATGCTTCATACTCTTCGCTCGTATACTGACCGGTAGCCTCCAATTCTTTGATTCTCGCGAGCACCTGAGGATCCATCTGTGGACCAAGGACCTCATCGGCATACCGCTGATAGGCGACGCAATCCGCCATCATATTGGAGATGATGAGCCCCTTGAGCGCATCCTGATGGGCCAACGCATACTCCATGGCGAGAATACCTCCCCAGGACTGTCCGAGTAGATAGAAATTATCAGGCCCGAGTCCTAACGCTATCCGAACCTGCTCCACCTCATCCACGAATCGCTCTATGGTCCAAAGTGACCGATCAGCAGGGTTGTCGGAGTGATAACTGCCTAACTGATCATAGTAGATGAATTCGATATCACCATCGGCAAAATAGGTATCGAAACTCTTGAAGTATTCGTGCGTAGCCCCCGGCCCACCATGGAGCAGGAGTAACCGCTTAGATGGACTTGATCCACATCGCTGAGTCCAGACACGAAAATTCCCCAACGGAGTGGAAATCGGTATCAGCTTCGTCTCACAATTCATCGTTCGCCCTCCTTCTTCAGAAATCCAGCACCCGTGAATCACCAGTGCTACTTCACGCAGATAGCATCTATCTCAACCGAGACATCCTTGGGAAGCCGTGAAACCTCGACCGCGATACGAGCCGGGGTGTGGCTGCCAAAGAACTGTGCATACACTTCATTCACTCTCGCAAAGTCGTTCATATCCTTGAGAAACACCTGACATTTCACAATATCGGTGATAGAGAAACCGGCCTCTTTCACAATCGCAGCGATATTCTCCAACGAACGTTTTGTCTGCACAGCCACATCGTCGCTCACCAGCTGCATGGTCTCAGGCACAAAGGGGATCTGGCCCGAAACATACAAGGTGTCGTTCACCAGATAGGCTTGTGCGTACGGCCCTACAGCTGCAGGCGCATGCTTTGTCTCAATGATCTTTTTCATAGCTACCTCTCCTTGATATCCATGAATATACCAAGAAAGCGCACAAAGAGGTAGTGATTGTTGCAAGGACACTGACCTTGACCGTCTCATTCTGGCCAAAGCTTGTCCGACAATGTGGATAGAGTGCCCCTCACACATCGTGAAACCCGAGGAGTGACAAGTCTAAGAGAATGAAAATCACATCTCCATAGAACTACAGAATCATACCCCACAGGGGAATCGAGATCATCGAAAGAACTGTTGAGATGGCTACCAGCTGTGAGGCGAACGAGGAATCTCCCCCATACTTCGCTGCAAGAATCGCTGTGGTGCTCCCTACCGGCATACCTGCCAGCAACACCGAAACGCCGGTAATGAGCGGATCGACCTTGAAGAGTCGGAGCCCTATGAATGCAACGAAGGGTATAAGGAACAACCGTATGCTGGAGTAGCTCAAGGAGAACCAATCAAGCTTCATCTGAGAACGATTCATCTCACCCACGATGGAGCCTATCAACATCATCGAGAGCGGTGTGGTACAGTTTCCCACCGAGATCATGGTCATCTCCACGAACTGAGGAATCGGAGGATTGAAGAACATCACGAAAAAACCGATATAGACCGAAACGATTCCCGGGTGCAAAGCGATCTTCTTCGCAGTAACTTTCCACGAGACATCGTGTGAGGTGAAGCACGAGATTCCCGCAGTCCACATAACCACCCGTTGCGGGATCAGGTAGATTGAAGCATACATGAGTCCGCCGGCACCAAACAATTCACCTGCAATGGGTAGCCCCATGAACCCGGCATTGGAGACGAGAATCCCGTATCGCAACACACTTCTACGGGATGCACTCTCCTTCCTGTAGAGAAGATGCCCCAGCAGAAAACAGAAGAGTTGAATCAAGAGAGAAACAAGCAGCACCAGTGAGAACGAAATGAATAGCGTGGCATCGATATCCATCCTGAAAGAGAGAATGATACTGCAAGGCAAGGTCACATATATGACAAAATCGGTGAGAAATGCCTTCGTGTTCGTGGTGAATATGCCGATACGTCGGAGAAAAGCTCCCACTGCAAGGAGCAACAACAACTGCCCCTGCAGATTCCATAGATTCACGATATCCATGGCACTACATCAAGAAAGGATCTTGCCGCTTCTTCGCACAGCAATATGATCGATCATCGCATTGCCCCGGTGAGACAGGAGGAACCAGATCAATTCCGCGATCTCCTCTGGTTCGATCAGTGCATCGCGTTCGATATCAGGTCGGACCGCACCGATCATATCCGTGGCAACTCCGCCCGGGCTTATGGTATGAACACGTATCCCATCGCGCTGGACCTCCTTCGCCAAGGACTTGGTGAACCCGACAAGTGCATGTTTAGAAGCCGCGTAGGCGCTCTGGAGAGGATACCCTTCGTATGAGACGACCGAAGCTATCTGGACAATGGTGGGACACTGAGACTTTCTCAGATGCACAAGAGCCTCTTTACAGATAAAATACGGAGCACGCGCATTGATATGCATTATGCGATCCCAATCGGTAACGGAGGTCTCCACCAAAGGGGACTGCAACGAGATACCCGCGTTGTTCACGACCAAATCGAGACCGCCGAGGTTTTTTACCGCCTGAGAGACCAACTTGGCAGGTGAATCTGGCTGTTCGAGGTCCACAGCAATCGCCGCCGTAGCTCCAAGCATTCGAGCAGCCGTATCCACCGTTTCACGCCTCGTTCCGGAAATGCAGACATCCACCCCATTCTGCACCAATATTTCGGCGATATGGTACCCGATTCCTCGGGTAGCTCCGGTCACAAGTGCCTTTCGTATCCGTACATCACTGTTTTCCATCTAATCCTTGCCTCCGATGTGTGTTCTTGGTATATATACCACATTATACCTACTCGCGTCAGGGAGGATTGCATGCACCCACCACAGTGGATTGTCACAGATTTGGACGAAACCTTGCTCGATTCTAACCGAGCCATCTCGAAACGCGCCATGATCGCGATCCGCCAGGTTCGAGAGAATGGAATCAAATTCGCGATTGCGACCACACGAAGCAAGCAATTCGCCCAAAAGTACATCGACCAGCTACAGCCCGATGCTATGGTTCTCAGTGGCGGAGCGCTGGGATACATAAGTGACGAACTGCGCTATCAAAAAACGATCGAACAGATGCATGTCCATCAGCTACTCGGGATATTCTCAGAGTCGGCATCTGTTTCGAATATTATCTTGGACACATCAGATGGAAGAGTCGACTGGACAGCGAGAACGGATGAACCCATACCCACCCAGGTGAACAGCATATTCTTCTGGACATCGGAGTGGCACGCCAAGCACATCGCCGAACAGTGGAAGCACTCCTGTACCGTGACCGCACTCTGGGAACCCGACATGTACCGCATTTCACACAAGCATGCCACAAAACACTCAGCACTGCAGGCACTATTTTCCGATACCGACCCCGCTCGTATCGTCTGTTTCGGCGACGACCTCATGGATGTAGGCATGCTGAGTTACTTCTCAGGCGTGGCTGTCTCCAATGGTAAGCAGGAAGCTAAAGACGCCGCGACATATCTCACGAAAAGCCACCTGGAAGACGGTGTGGCACACTGGATAGAGCAGCACCTACTCTCCTGACTCAAGAAACTGTTGCAACAACTCGTTTTGCACTGTTGGCTCATCGGGAAAACGCCTCGTGTATGCATGGCAGTACGGTTGTGTCTCATTTCTCGCGTAGTAGTCCTGATGATACCCCTCTGCTCGATAGAAATCCCCGACCTCTTCGACACGCGTTGCCAACTCGTACCCTACACCCTCCAAAATCTCCATAAGCCGTTCAGCGATCTGCCGTTCTTCCGGTGTCGCGTAGAATATGGCAGACTCGTACTGCGGCCCGATGTCTGGTCCCTGTCCTCCCACCTGTGTAGGATCGTGGATCTCAAAGAAGAACCGTGCCAATGTCTCGTAATCGGTGACTTCGGGATCGTAGAAGACTGCCACAGCCTCCACATGTCCGGTCTGTCCCATACTCACGTACCGGTAGGTGGGAAACTCCATGGTACCGCCGGTGTATCCCGATACGACATCGAGGACTCCGGGCAAGCGTTCGAACATGCTCTCGACTCCCCAGAAACAGCCACCGGCGAACACAGCAACCGGGGACCCCTCATAATCACTTAGCGAGCCTGGAACTGGTGTAATGGCATACTCCTCGCTGTACACCCGCTGATTTTCTTGAGGCGATTCAACGTCACCCGAGGCACCGAGCCCCATCAGTGTTGCACCCAGGAAAACGATCAACAATAGACTTCTCTGTATACTCATAGGATACGCTCCTTCACCATCTAATATATTAGTACCATGAAATATACCGCTTAACTCGAAAAAAGGAAAGTTTCATGATCGAGCCTCTCGCAATCACCATGCGTCTCTGCTATAGTGACGAAATCTCGCACTCCGAGGAGGCTTTTCGACACACATGAGCAGAAGACACTCGAAATTCAGAATTATGGTGCTTTTCCTTGTACTTAGTGCGAGTATGCTCCCCCTCAGTGCACAGACCGGCCGGAACATCGACACGCTCGGCACACTCACCATTACAGGGCTCAAACGAACCCAGGAGCGAGTCGTCCGTTCAATCATCAAGGTAAATGAAGGGAGCGCCATTACAGCTGAAGAGCTCGATCGAATCGAACAGGATCTCATGAAAAGCGGCATATTCAGCTCCGTAGCTCTGGAACTCGACTACCAACGAGAAACAGACAGTACCGATCTCATCGTTCGACTCACAGAGAAATGGACACTTATCCCGGTCCCCTACTTTGCATCGGATGGAACATCGCTGAGCGGCGGTCTCTTTCTCATCGAATCCAACCTCCTCGGATTCAACACCTTCCTCCTGTCGGCACTCTACGGAGGAACAGACAGCGGCCTTCGCGGACTCATGGTGTTCAACAATCCCTCCCTCGGTGGTTCATCGTGGTCATTGTCTGCCGTTGGTGGCTTCGGGACGACATCTGTGGAGAATCGATTGGCAGATGGAACGCTCATCCGCGCTTATGATACGGAGTATCTGCACACTGGAATCGGCCTCGGGTACCTGTGGAACTCATGGTTTCAGACAGAGGCGATGGTTCGGGTTCGCTCCTGGCAGCCAAGTTCTTTCACAGCGGGAGTCGATACGGTAGCACTAGGGGATCTACTGTATGCAGAACCCTCTCTTACCATGCACTATGACCGAACGAGGCTCTCTCATGTACTTCTGGTCGGCACTGCTGCATCGGCCTCTGCACGAGTACTTGTTCCACATGGGGGATGGGAGCTCTCAGGAGAGGTCAGTTGGGGTATACGCACCCTTTCCGATCACCGCCTGCAGCTGCTCGCATCTGGAGGGTACGGAGACATGCCAACAATTGCAGAATCGTCCATAGATGCCCGAGACGGCTATAGAACACTCCCATTTCAGAAGACGACCGCCGACACATGGGCAAGCGGGTCTGTGCGGTACGATATCCCCCTTTTCCATGGGTCTTGGGGCACTCCAGTGCTCACCCCCTACTGGGAGACGGGAGTGTTCTCTACTGAACTGATCGACAGGCAAGTATTCTATGGACCGGGAATCGGCTTCAGAGTCTATCTGAAACAGATTGCCCTCCCTGCAATGGGAGTGGACCTGGCTTACAATATCCCGGATGCCTTCTGGTCATTCAGCATAACCGTTGGCATGCCGTTATAAAGTAGTACATACCTACAGCGTATCAGGATCGCGTTGCTCCGCCCTGCACGACAGTTCGCCCAACAGTTCGTACAAGCGCATGCAGCAGAGAACAGGGAATACAGAAGCCACCCCAGAGAAGCATGGAAAGCTCATACCATAATGAACTACCCCGGTAGGGTTCTCCCCGAAGTCTGGAGAGCAGCGCGCTGTAGGGTATGCCGAACAGGTTACCGACCAGAATCACCTGAGTAGCAGCCAGGATGGCCTGTGCTCTCTCCTTGCCGTATTGGACCTCGATGGACCGATACGCCTCACGATCGGGTCTTCCGACTGTATCGGCAACATGCTGAGCAAACACGATCCCTTTCGCCTCCTCCGGCAGAACATGGGTAGTATCACCATTAAGCAGATCTGCGATCTCCTGCTCAGAGAGTCCCTCCTTGAGAGCCATGCGCGTATGAGCATAGGAACAGACGGCACATCCATTCACCTCCGTCACTGCGAGCATGAGTCGCTCGATGAATGCACTATCGACCATTTGTGTCTCTCTGTTCCTTTTCAGAGTTCGTAGTGCTCCCGGCAAATCGATCAACACTCGATACATGTCTGCATAGGAGAAGGTTCTCTTGTACCCTTGTCGATCTCTCTGTTCATGTGAAATTGCCATTCATTGCACCTCTTTCGGGAGAATATACGTACGAATGAGCTGGAGGGAAAGTCACTTTCAGATTCGTCGACAACTACGCCCCTGGAGACGTACACCCAAGAGAGATGACAAGCCCGTCATAATAAAAGCTAGGCCCTCCCTGAATGGGGAAGGCCTTCTGCTGTGAGTTCACTACTCACATACGTCGAGGATTTCTGTTCTGACAGCGATGATCTCGCTCCTCAACGGTTCAGTCTTGAGGCTACTGCAGTAGCCGTCGCTGCCGTAGGTTTGTATCGTGTATGCTCTATATTAAATATGCTTGACCAAGACCAAAGCCAGGGAGACGACACCCGCTACCACACCGAAGTACGTTGCAAACCAAGTAATCTTTTCCATGATGCACACTCCTTATTAGTTATTTTTTTATCTATTTGGATAATACTCATTTTACAAAATAAAATCAAGTGGATATCATAAATATTTTGTAAATATTTTGATACATACATGAAGATATCAATCTAATTATGATGATATACCCAATTTTCACTATTCCAAACATGAAAGATTCGAGTTTTTATCGGCATATTTCCATATGGCATAATGAAATCGTTTACATTCCCTTCCCTGAACAATCCACACCCGCTCTAAGACCACGTGTTTCAACAATTTACCCTTTACAAATCGGACTTTCCCGGCAAGACTGGTATACATGAAAAGACAAATCATCAAAGCCGAAGGACATCTGATCGATACGGGAATTCTTTCCACTATCTTGAACACCATCCTGACAAAGGGAAGCGACTATCGAATCATCGATTTCCAAGTAGGAAAGACTCCCGATGCGATATCCAAGTTGAGTCTCGAAATCTCCGGGAGCACCAGAGAGCACGTGGAAGCTCTAGTGGGAACCTTGAAACCATACGGCGTCTATCAACCAGAGACTCCACCGGCTCGACTTGAACCTGCAGACAAAGATATGCATGCACCGGAAGGGTTCTACTCGACATCGAATCACCGAACTGAAGTGTGGCATAACCAACGGTGGCACCCGGTAGAGCACCAACGTATGGATGGAGCTATCGTATACTATCCCGACAGTAACACCTTCGCATGCAGAAAACTACGTGACATACGCGCCGGAGAGTCGATCGTCTGCGGAAACGATTCTGTACGCGTCTATCCCGTGGAGGCTGAAATGCAGGCCATGGAGCGGAGTGAAGGACAGTTCGCATTCATGACTCAGGATGTCTCATCCGAACGGAGTGTCGAAGTTGCAGTGGATCACCTAGCATCCGACCTTCTCACCACGCGAAGCAAGGGGGGAAAGGTCGTGGTCGTCTGCGGCCCGGTGGTCGTACACACCGGTGGCGCCGACGCTCTCGCCTCGCTTATCAGAGCCGGATTCGTACAGGGCTTTCTCGGTGGGAATGCGGTTGCAGTGCACGACGTCGAACTGAGACTCTTCGGTACATCACTTGGCGTGAGTCTCGATACAGGAGCCGTCGTCGAACATGGCCACAGCCATCATATGCGCGCAATAAACCGCATACACGCCTGTGGCTCCCTAGAAGCTGCGATTAACCAGAACTTGCTTACTCAAGGCCTCATGTATGAGGTGATAACCAATAGAATCCCCTACTGCCTCGCCGGATCGATACGCGATGACGGGCCACTGCCTGAAACAGTCATGGACATGATTGAGGCACAAAACCAGTATGCGAAGATCATCGAAGGAGCCGATATCATCATCATGCTTGCATCCATGCTCCATGCGATCGGAACTGGAAACATGACCCCATCCTGGGTAAAGACGATCTGTGTGGATATCAACCCGGCAGTCGTTACGAAGCTGACCGATAGAGGGAGTGGACAGACCATAGGCATCGTAAGCGATGTAGGATTTTTCCTGAGGGAACTGAACAGAAAACTTGTGAACGACTAATCATCTCTGGCGAGCGGCATGCTCATGCAACGTGGACCTCCACGTCCGCGAACAAGTTCCGATCCACTTATCGGGAGAACCGTGATGCCGTTATCACTCAGAATCTCATTCGAAACTATGTTCCTCCGGTAGGTGATCACTTTTCCAGGCGCAATGGCTAGGGTATTCGTGCTGTCGTTCCACTGTTCTCTGGCACTGATGATCTTGTCCATTCCCCCACTCTGAATCAACCGAATCGCCGGCACCTTCAACACACGCGCCAACGCCCGCTTCAAACTCGGCTCCTCTGCTATCTGCAGAACATCGCCCGAACCCAGTCGCATGCTGAACACTTTGCAGGCATGCATGATTGGCCCATAGATGGTAAAAGCATCTCGATCGACCATGGTGAATACTGTATCTAGGTGCATGTAGGCTCTTGTGTAGGGTATCTGAACAACCAGTACCTCCTTCAGACCTTCGCCTCCTTCCTCCCGTGGTCGCATCATCGATCGTGCGAAAGCTTCTATCGCCCAGACCCCGGTTCGAGCGCTACTGCCCACCACAGCGCACTCCTCGTTTAACACCAGGACATCCCCACCCTCAATGCTGCTGCCATGACTGTAATCACTCACATGAGCACTCTCTGCAAACAGCCGGTGATGCTCGGCAATCAACGAGAGCAGCCAATTCTCCCTCCGTCTGGACTCGGTCTTCATGGTGTGAATCACCATGCTGTTTCCGACCACCGTCGCAGGGTCTCTGGTGAAATAAAGATTCGGCAAGGGAGAGATATAGTAGGGGTATGCTTCACGAATATAGTAGGAGAGTGTTCTGTGACGCACTTTACTATCGATCTCCGATTTCAGCAGACCACCGATGCAATACGATACCAACTTCTCCACTGTTGCAGCGCCAATGTGTTCTTCTATGCTCGCTTTCAGCGATGGAGAGAAGATCTGAGCCGACTCGACAAGGTGCGCTACTGCGAGCTCTCGCAGATCTGAGTTCTCAAGTACATCGGCAAGAAGATGCTCGATATAATGGACAGTGCACCCCTCCTCTCTGAGCAACTCAGCAAACTTATCATGCTCTTGCTGCATCTGTCCGAGATAGGGGATATCCTCGAAGAGCATCGAATCGAGGTATTGGGGTGTAAGCGATTCCAGCTCTCTCCCCGGTCTGTGCAGGAGAACCGAACGCAACCTTCCGACTTCACTCTGGACTCGTATGTGTTCCATATGCTCAAGCTTCCATGAAACTGTTGACCATGGCAAGAAGGAACTCCCGATCTGACGATGGTTCATAGAGTTGTTCGATGCGCGTTTTGACGCCCCCAAACAGATCCTTCGCATAGGCTCTCGCCTGTGTCAGCGCGCCCGATTTCTCAACCTCTCCGATGAGTTCCAGAATCTCCGCTTCGCTAGCGGCATACCCCTCGGATTGTGCTTTACCGAAAACCGAGAACAGGTGTTCATTCTTCTCCGGATGAAGTGTTGCGTAGAGGATGATCGGCAGACTCTTCTTGTTCTCCACAATATCGTCGCCTCTTCTCTTGCCCGGATTTCCCTTCTCGAGATTTATGACATCGTCTAGAATCTGAAATCCGAGACCGATCGTCTCCGCAATACTGCCAGCTTGAGCGATGGTCTCTTCGTTATCCGTTGCAACCGCCGCACCAAGTTCACTGCCCATCGCAGCGAGACACCCGGTCTTCAGTCGGCACATGGTCTCATAGGAGGAGATATCGGGAATGGTGTCTATCGTATGGTGCCAAGTGATATCCATCCCCTGTCCCAGGTGCACCCTTCTCATGTAACGGGCGTAGATTCGATACAATCTCAACCGGATCTCGTCTGGAACATCGGCTGTGTCGATTGCGAGAGTCGGCAAGTAGTAGAGGAGGTTACCAGCGTTTATGGAGATATCCACTCCATGCGTGATATGCGTAGCCGGTTTACCACGACGCATATCAGAACTGTCCTCTATGTCATCGATGATCAAGCTTCCATTATGGGGGAACTCAACAACCGAAACAAGTTGCAATGCGCGTTCGAAGGCTCGCTGTCCACCAAGCATGCGCGCAGTGAGCAACATGAGTAGGGGTCTCCACCGCTTCCCTCCTCGATAGACAAGGTCTCGAGCTGGTTCACAGATCGACTCGAACACGCGAAAGTCTCGGAACTGTCCAGAATCGACCCCCATGAGGTCGACCCACTCCCGCTCTATCTGAAGCGGTAACCACTTGTACAACTCTTTTTCAATATCTTCCAACCAAATCTTCATGAGCGGATTATAGAGGCTCGACTTGAACCTTGCAATGGTAAAATCCTGTATACAGATTACAGTTTGATTTGCCACAGCCCCAAGACTTTAGTATGATGTATGCATGGACACATTACTCTCGTTCAACGACTTTCTCGGTCCGAATACCGCTCAGTACATACAGGCACTCTTGCTTGTGGTGTTGGGGCTTATCATCCTCGGTATCGGAAACGTACTACTGAAAAGACGAATCAGGACTCTGGAGGAGAGGCATAACCTTACCGAAGAGACCAAGGAGAGAAAGTCGCTTCCCGTGTGGCGGTTCTTCCAACGTATTGCAGTCCCGCTGCTTTTCCTAGGGATTCTCTCTATTGCAGTGAGCATGGTCGAGTTTGATGAGAGAATACAGCGAACCGTACAGGTACTATTCTCGATTATCATGACGATCATCATCGTACGATCGGTGAACAAAGGGATCGAGTTGAGCTTTGCCAAGTATTTCGAGAAGGAGTGGAGCAATCACGATCATGAGAAAAACCTGAAACCACTCATATCGCTGGTGAAGTTCATCCTCTGGATTGTCGGATTGCTCTTCCTCCTTTCGAATCTCGGGCTCGATATCTCCACCGCTCTCGCCGGTCTTGGTGTTGGAGGTATCGCAGTCGCCATAGCGGCTCAGGGCATACTGGGCGACCTGTTCAGCTACTTTGTCATATTCTTCGATAAGCCGTTTGAGATTGGAGACTTCGTCGTGTTCGGCGATAAAGCCGGAATCGTCGAGCGAATCGGCATAAAGTCGAGTCGCATTCGTGTGCTCAGCGGTGAAGTGCTCATCATATCGAACTCCGATCTCACTGCTTCGAGAATCCATAATTACAAGCAGATGAAACGGAGAAGAGTCGTGTTCTCTCTGGGAGTCACCTTTGAAACCAAGCAGGAGCATGTGGAGGAGATACCATCGGTCATCCGTTCGGTGATCGAATCGGTGAGCACCATCGAAGGCGTTACGTGCGACAGAACCCATTTTCAGGCATTCGGCACCTACTCGCTCAACTTCGAGACCGTCTACTATGTACCATCTCCAGATTATGCCGTCTACATGGATGTCCAGCAGGAGATATACCAGAAGATTTTCCGGATCTTCAACGAGAAGGGGATAGAATTTGCCTACCCCACACAGAAACTCTATGCTGCTCAAGATGTACCTTTTACCGTTGCAACCAGTAATGAGCTTGCAGATTAGGATTTCTTTCATTCTTACAATAAGTACAATATCCTCTTTGCCTTCACTCCATAGTATGAGATAATGCAGTAACTTGGAGGATTCTATGGCTAAAGAGAATAAAGATAGGGATGGAAGAGATGTAACAACAAAAAAACCACTGACATCTACAAGCGGACGACCCATTGCGCACAATGAGAATATTCAGACTGCCGGAAAACGTGGCGGTGTCATGCTGCAGGACACGT
>Ga0334900_1001781_pt1 | contig 21452 bp, 20 predicted proteins | sample GraSluR3_MG_2_FD_207231 | JGI IMG/M metagenome (GOLD analysis project Ga0334900, IMG submission 207231) | Sludge microbial communities from methane-producing bioreactor in Wageningen University, Netherlands - Granular Sludge_31_08-R3 | ecosystem: Engineered > Bioreactor > Anaerobic >...
TATCAGGGCTTGTGCCAAATAATTCAGGATCAACGATTTTATTTTCATAAACCATGCGATGATTGCCAGGGATTTCTTTAGCTTCAAAAATAGCAACATACTCTTTATCAGGGTAAATAGGAGCTAAAAAGCTAATGTTTAAACCAGTATAAAGTGTATCAAGCCCCGGAAGCAGCTTGCCGTAAAAAGCAGAGAATTTGCCTGATGCCAGAAGCCCGTGAGAAATATTCCCCTTAAAAGGATATCGGGGGTTATTTTCCAGTTTTTCTTTTATGTATTCAGGATCAACGTGAATAGGGTTGTCATCCCCGGATATTTCAGCAAAATTGTTTATCTGCTTCTGTGTAATAGTAAAAATTATTTTGTGTTTGTCGCCCAATTCGGGTTTCATATCTTTAATTTCATCTGCTTTTTTCAGATCGAGTGTTTTGTATTCTTTTAATGTGGGGTTGGTTTCTGCTGTTAAATGAGCCGAACATGTTTTTTGATTTTGCATAATTTTTACCTGACCTCTATCTCTTTGTAACTGAAAACAACTTGTTAAAGATTATTTCCTACAAACAGTATTTATTGTCAAGCCTGTTATTTTTTGAAGAAGTGCCAATAGATTGCCTGAATAACGTTTGTAATAAAATATATGCTAAACGACATAAAGAATTAAACAGATATCGTTAAAACTGATTACTTATGACGTTTATTATATGCTGATTCAACTAAGCAGTGCAGGTAAAAGATTATTAAGATATTAGCTGGTAATAGCATAAAAAGCTTTTCAGCGACATTTAAAAATTAAGTACTGTTTTCAAAACCTGACAGTAATGAAGAGGAATAAAGGATATGATTTATCCATATATGCAAAACATAATGCCGAATGTTTATTTAAACCCTGTTACGAGTTTTAATCCTGCGCCGCATATGCCTGATATTCCTACAAATTCTACTGTTCACCACACAGCAGTTATTATTGGTTCTGTTATCACCGGGCAAAATGTTTTTGTTGCTCCTAATGCTGTTATAAGAGCTGATGAAGGCTCGCCAATGTATATTGGTAATAATTCTGATATTCAGGATGGTGTGGTTATACACGGAATGAAAAACAAGCCCGGCGAGACATATTCCGTTGTCATTGGAAATAATGTCAGCCTGGCGCATCAAGCACTTGTTCATGGCCCTGCTTATATTGATGATAATACGTTTGTAGGCTTTCAGTCTGCCGTTATTAGTTCTAATGTAGGTAAAAACTGTGTCATAGAAACAGGAGCCAAAGTCATCAAAGTTAATATACCTGATAACACATATGTACCTTCTGGTATGATAGTAGAAACACCAGAGCAAGCATCTGCTCTTCCAAAGATAACAGAAGATTACGATTATAAGCACCTGAATGAAGAGGTTGTCAAGGTTAATAATGAGCTTGCTGCTGGTTATAAAAACCTTTATAATAGTTATTATGTACAATCACATCAACCACAGGAATATCAGCCAGCACCTTACTATATGCCGTTCAAGTTGAACCTCAAGTTTAAAGGTATTCCTAAAAATTAAGAATGATACACATCTTAAAGACTGATGTGCAACAATAATGATAGATTTTTTGTTTACGATTTTCAAAAAATATAAATTTAAGATATGGGTTGAAAGAGCCGATTATCAAAGTTATGAATTAGTCTTGTTGATGTAATACATTGGTCTTAATATATCTAATGGACAGTATTAAAAAAACAGTATACATTATGTAGTGTTTAAGCCTTTTTGAAAGGATGACAAATATGATTGACAAACTTAAACTCATAAGAGATGTTTTTGTAAAATGCTTTATAGTGGGCTTTTTGCTTTTTATGCTAAGTTTTGTGCTATATTTTTTAATGAGTGATTTTGCTAACGGTCTGATAAGCTCAATATATAGCGTGGATCAAAAAATGGTGCCGGTGCTTGTTATGAGTATGGTAGGTTTAACAAAGATTTCTGTGATGACATTTTTTATGGTACCTGCTATTGCTCTTCACTGGACTGTTAAAATACTCGAAAAACAAGGATCATAGCCCGGGGCTGATATAAAGGTTTATCTGGCAGGCTATATAGTCAAAAGCAGATATTAAACTCTCATGCCTGTTGAGGTGAAGACCGGCAAATAAGCTCTTTGAGGCAGTTTGCCTGTTGTCATAGCTGAATTGAAAGATGCAAAAGGATCATTCTTATTAAATGAAATAGGCTGATTTAATTTAGTAGCAGGCAATATTGGTGAATAGGTCTGTGTTTTATCCATTTTCTTGCCGATATTTTTTTCTAGTTTGCTTGCAATATAGTTTCTGATTAAAGGTGTAATAACGTTAAAAGCAATGATTGTGCCTATCAGGCCAGCACCAACTTCTGCAGCTTTGACCCATGTTCTGATCTTGCTTTCAGCCAGCATTGATATACCGGGCTTATTCGGATTAGCAAAAAACTTTGTGATAGCGTCTTTAACCTGTTCTTTACTGAAATTATCTATATGCGGAACAAGTTTTTTCGTTTTAACAAGCCAGCGACCAATTTTTTCAAACGCTGTAGCACATCCAAGAAATACACCGAGGTCTAAAACCCCTTCTGTAGCTTCTTGAATTATCATAAAGCGTTTTTCTTTTTCGGGGATATTTTTGTTTATTATCATGCCGATTATAAGGCCAACAGAGCCCACGCTGAAATTAAGTGCAGCAGTTCTTTTTAGAAAACTTGCCGGGTTATCTATTGCATAAGTAGCTAATCTTGTTATTAAGTTTTTAGAGAAATTAATCATTAATTAGCTTCCTAGTGGCCTTTATTTTCGGGTTTGTTTTTACCATAAACCTTATCAAGAACAAAGTTCATTACTTTGTTTACAAAGGGCATATCCCAGACAAATACAGATACAACAGCTGCACCTACAGCGCATACCCAGCCTACAGCACCTGCAAACTTAATTTTAGCAAGCATTTCAGGAGAAACTACCTTTGGTGCTTTTTCCAGAGGTAAATTTTTAAAATCGCAAAATTCTCTTATTCTTACTTCAGGAGTTAATTTGGCCATCTTTTGTATAAGTTCTTTAGGGACTTCAAGGATTCCTTTATTGACCAATGGTTCACCGATGGTTTTCTGACCGAGGAACCTGAAGAAAATACCGCCAAGGGTAGTTACTACCATCTTTACAGCAGTTCTGATGGCAGAATATTTCTGTGTGCTTTTGTCTACGTTCGGGTTTGTGGCATCAATAGAAGTCTGCAAAACCAGTCCAGTTGCCCCGATAGACAATCGCTGCATTGTAGGTGATAATGCTGATAAACTCGACAGTTGTCGTGTTAAATTTGGATTAAAGTTCACCACTGGTTTAATGAACCCCCAGAAAATATATTTGATGATATTAAGTAAAAACATAAATAAAATTGCTTGTTCAGGTTAAAAAGGGGTTTAAAAAACTTTACTATTGTCTTATTGGTTTGACCTGCCCCCATTCAGGTTCGAGTTTTTGGGCAAGACCAAACTGCTATATTCCGTCCAATATCAAACTTAATGATACATTTGAACAAATTTAAAACCAATAATATAAACATACAAGTTATTCAGAGATCCCCATTAAATTCTAAGAAAATAATGCACCATTAAATTTAGCATTTACTATATTTATTGTATTATGTAACACTTATATATACTGCAAAAAAATTTAGCAAAGATACAAAAGCAAAGGTATTTATGAACCAGCCAGCAACTATAAAAATAGATTATTTCCAACAAATACTTGAAAACAATATTGAAACACTGGAAAAAAAAGAATCTTTTAAGTTAATCTGCGGAGCAAGCCTGACATCACCTTCTATAATTGAAGGCCTGTCAATGCTTTACAGTATTGCAGGGGCCAGCTTTATTGATATAACCCCGGCAAGACCAGCTATTCAATCAGCACTAAAAGGTATTCAAAAAGCAAAAAAAATCTTTGAAGATAACCCGAAAAAATATTGCTATTTTAACGAACCATCATTGATGCTTAGCCTTAATATAGATGATGATCCTCATTTTAACACAGCTTATATAGATTCAAATGTGTGTAATGGTTGCCAGCAATGCATACCTGAGTGCAGCTTCGGTGCTATTATTTTGATGAAACCCGGTACAGGAATTAGCATTGATGACAATATTTGCTATGGCTGCGGAAATTGTACCAGCAAATGCCCATCAAGCGCTATATCACTGGTAAAAAATGTTGTTGACCTTGAAACCGTATTAACAAAACTTATTGATAGCTCTATTACTGGCCTGGAAATACATGCAGGAACTTCTAGCATTGATGATATTTGTAAATACTACAAAAAAGTTGCTTCTAAACTCGAAAACACCACCTTAGAAAACATGTTGTTTTCTTTTAGCCTTGAAAGTGCTCTCTACAATGCTAATGAGTTTGTTGACTATGCTAATACCATTAGTAGTTTAACTACCAGAAAAGCAGTTATTCAGGTTGATGGCACCCCTATGAGCGGCAATACTTCACCTGCATCAAGCCTTCAATCACTGGCCTCAGGTCAAATATTAATTAAAAACAATGTTAATGCATACATACAACTTGCTGGAGGTATTAATCACCTGACAAAGAAACATATAAATACGTTTGGCATAGATTCTAACGGCATTGCAATGGGTACATTCGCCAGAAAGATTGTCTGGCCCTATTTGCAGAATCTTGACGATAACAGAGTTTTTGAAAAAGCACAAAGAATTGCTACAAATCTAGTAAAACAACTGGCGTTTTAATAAGCTATGATGTAAAATAGTTATATAAGGTCTTATTCTTTAATCAAAACAAAAAAGAAGGAGTGATGCAGCAAAAATATTTTAGAACCTGAGGTTTTAAGATTCTGCAACTATAAAACCTTTTAGCTTCACACAAAAGAAAGGACATTATGACAGGAACAAACATCACCTATGACCTGGAAAAACTCATAACTATCTTTCCACCCTCCATTACCGATTTCTTAACTCAAAAAGACCTGTCTGAATGTATCGAAATAGTTTTAGACCTCGGGCGCACACCAGAAGTGCGCTTTTCTGATGGAAGAATCGATTATCTCGGAGAAGATAGCGTCACACAGGAACAAATAAACCAGGTTGTCGATAAAATAGAAGACTTTACAAGTGACAACAGAGCAGGTATTCCCGGTACACTTCATAGAATCAGTGCTATTAAAAACAGAAAAGGCACCATTATAGGCCTCACATGCCGCATAGGGCGAGCTATAACAGGAACCATCGAATGTATCAGAGATATCGTTGAAAGCGGCAAAAGTATTCTTATGCTCGGTAAACCCGGAGTAGGAAAAACCACTAAACTACGTGAAATGTCAAGGTTGCTCGCTAATGACCTCGCAAAAAGAGTAGTGGTAGTTGATACCTCAAATGAAATAGCAGGAGATGGCGATATACCTCATGAAGCAATCGGCAAAGCCAGACGTATGCAGGTCACAAGACCAGAATTACAGAAAAACGTCATGATTGAAGCCGTTGAAAACCATACCCCAGAAGCTATAGTAGTAGATGAAATTGGAACAGAAGAAGAAACACTTGCTGCCAGAACTATCGCAGAACGGGGGGTTATGCTGGTCGCCACAGCACACGGAAATACACTTGATAATTTGATTAAAAACCCCGTTCTATGGGATGTTGTAGGAGGCGTTAAAAGTGTTACACTTGGTGATGACGAAGCAAGAAGAAGAGGAACACAGAAAACCATTCTTGAACGTGAAAAAGAACCTACATTTCAGGTAATTATCGAAATCAGAGACAGAAATACACTTGCTATCTATCCTGATGCTGCTGAAGCAGTTGATAATATTCTAAGGGGAGCCTCTGTATACCCTGAAATCAGACGGTCTGATATACCGGCAGATAAAGTCAAAGTACTTCAAACCAGCTATAAACCTGTTCAAATGTCTTCAAAAAAACCTGCGATACAACCAGAATCAACTCCGGTTAACAGGTATGAAGAAACGAAAAACCTGTATATTTACGCTTTGAGCAGATCAATAGTCGAAAAAGTTATTGAAAGAATGAATGTACCCGTTAGAGTTACCAGAACTATTGATGATGCTGACTTTATACTGGCACTGAGAAGCTATGCTAAAAGCGGATCAAAAATAATCAATATCTCAAAAAACTATGATCTTCCTATTACCTTCGTAAGGGCAAATACGCTTCCGCAAATTCAACACTCACTGATGCAATCACTCAATATAGACTACAAAGAATCAGACAGGGAGAACCACGATTTTTTTGACGAAACTGAAATAGCTCTTCAAGAAGCAAAAGAAGCTATTTTTCAGGTTCTTGATAAAGAAGAACCAGTGTCTCTTCCTCCTCGAAAAGCACCAATTAGAAGACTTCAGCACGAACTCATTGAAAAACATAATCTGTATAGTGTCAGTATAGGAGAAGGGCCAGATAGATATATCAAAATCCTTCCAGACGAAGAACAAATTGAAGATGCAGGGTAAAATGTTTATCACTTTTGAAGGGGCTGACGGCTCAGGAAAATCTACTGCAATTACGTTTGCAAAAGATTATCTGATGTCACTTGGTTATAAGGTACACGCTACAAGAAACCCGGGAGGCACTGAACTGGGTATACGCCTGAGAGAAATACTGCTCAACTATGATGGAGAAGTAGAACCGCTGGCTGAAATGCTTATGTTTCTTGCAGACAGGGCTCAACACGTTTCAAAAGAAATTAAACCATTGCTAGAACAGGGTTATATTGTTTTATGCGATAGATATATTGATTCAACTGTAGCATATCAAGGTTACGGAAGGGATCTGTCAATTCAGCAGATAGAAACAATGAATTCTATTGCAACTCAGAACTTAAAACCTGATCTTACTTTGCTATTTAACATTTCAACAGAAATAGCTATGCAACGTATTGATTCTACAAGAACAAAAGATCGCCTGGAATCTGAAATGTCAGAATTTCACCACAAAGTTGCCCTGGGATATCTTGAAATAGCCCGAAAAGAGCCCGAACGCTTTACTATCATAGATGCAAATAAGGCACTTGAAAAGGTTCAAATCCAGGTTAAAAAAGCAATTGAGGTTTTTTTAGCCTGAAAGCCCTCTAAAAATATTATTTCCTGAGTCTGAATAGAGCCCTTTCCTTATATCTGAAATTTCTTCATATTTCTCCAGCTGGTCTTCTTCAGGCTTATCAAGAGTCTCTCTAAGATTTTTCAGGCTTTTTTCAAATATATCAAGAGCTTTTAATACATTTTTCTTATTATAATTCAGCATATCGAAAGTAAGTCGTGCATTTCCGCCAGCAATTCTGGTTGTATCTCTGTAACCACTTGCTGCAAGATAAAAAGCATTTTCTTTAAGTACAAAATCTTCCTGTGAGTTCACTGATTCAATCAAACCCATACTTACCATCAGGGGCATATGACTGATCAGAGCTACTGCAAGATCGTGTATTTGAGGGTTACAATATACAACTATTGCCCCTGTATCGCTGATAATGTCTGAAAGTAGATTAATCTGGGCTTTCCTTTTGTTATCTGCCGGGCATAATACCCACCTGGCACCTTTAAAAAGATCTGGAAAGGCTGCATCTGTTCCTTTATCTTCTGTTCCTGCCATCGGATGACCTGCTATAAAGCAAATACGGTCAGGGTCAAAAGTTTTTTCGGCTAGCTGTACAATTTCTGCTTTTATGCTGGCAACATCCGTAACAATGCAGGGTGATTTAAGTGTCCCAGCAAGTTTTTTAAAGATCAGATCTATTGTATTAATAGGTGTAGCAATGAATATAACGCTACATCCTTCCAGAATTTCAATCTGCTGTGAAACTTCATGAAATATTTCAAGTTCTGTTGCTTTTTTAAGTGTATTATCACTGTGTGCAACACCATAAACAGGGTACCCTGAGTTTGCAAGCACCTTTGCAAGTGAACCTCCTATCAGGCCCAGGCCAATAATACCTATTTTGATTTCTTTTTTAGACAGCATTGATAGGTCTTAATACCTCTTCAAGTCGCTTAATTTCTTTCATTAAAGTAGTAAACTCGTCCATAGTAAGGCTTTGAGCTCCATCAGAGTAAGCTTTATCAGGGTTATGATGCACCTCAATCATCAGGCCATCAGCACCAGAAGCCAGGGCGGCTTTAGCCATTGGAGGTACAAGATATCTCTGGCCAGTACCGTGACTGGGGTCTACTATTATAGGGAGGTGAGAATATTTTTTGATAACGGGTACGGCTGATAAATCAAGCGTATTTCTTGTAAAGTTTGAATCAAGGGATCTAATGCCCCGTTCGCATAATATTACATCGTTATTTCCCTGATACAAAATATGTTCAGCTGCCAGTAAAAATTCTCTAAGGTTAGCAGATGGCCCTCGTTTAAGCATTACAGGTTTATTAGCTTTACCCACTGCTTTGAGAAGCTTGAAATTTTGCATATTTCTGGCGCCAATCTGAAGTATATCTGCATAATTGCTGACTAAATCAACGTCATGACTATCCATAACCTCTGTAATAACCAGCAAGCCTGTTTCTTCTCTGGCTTTAGCGAGGTATTGCAAGCCTTTTTCTTCGAGCCCTTGAAAATCGTAGGGGCTGGTTCTTGGTTTGAAAGCACCACCTCTTAGAACCTGTGCTCCATCATTTTTTACAGATCTTGCTACTTTAAGAAGCCCTTCAAGGTTGTCTTCAACGCTACAGGGGCCAGCCATAACTACTAGCGGATAGCCTGTACCAAGTTTTACTCCGTGGCCAAGATCAATGATCGTATCATGTGGTTGGCTTTCCCGTCCGGCAAGTTTATAAGGTTCACGAATAGGCAATATCTGTCTTACACCTGGCATTGATGCAATTGATTCTGTCTGAACAAGTCTTTTGTCACCTATAGCAGCAACTACCGTCATAACATCACCCCTGTTTAAAACAATTCTGAAGCCATAGTGTTCTAATCGTTCAACTACATCTTGAATCTGTTCTTCCGGGGCGCCGGGTTCCATTACTATAATCATTTTTTATCTCCAATAAATAGGGTAACGCTTTCATAACTTGTTTTTTTTACTTTTTCAAATGATTTTTTTAATATGAGTACATTTACACATAGAAATTATACAGTAATTCAGTCAGGCAAAAACATTTTGAATGCTCAATTATTAAAAATTAAGTATTAAATGTTTCTTTTTTATCTGTCTGATCTGGTTTCTGTGTCTTCATAATTCATCAAAACCTGAGGGCTGAAAAGTTTTATGAGTGTTGAGTTGCCAAAAAGTGAATACCAGGGTTTTTCAGCAACAATTATCATATTTTGATTTTTGTCAAAGGTAATGCCTTCAGGCTGAAAAGACAGTGATGCCGGCATATTCATAACTTTTAAGACTGTTTTCAGGTCTGAAGAAATCTCAAGTATTTGATGTCCCCAGAATGAAATAACAAAGAAGTTAGCTGTAACCGGGTGTTGAGCAAGGCCAGAAGGTTTCATTTTAAAGGTTTCAGGTATTTTGCCTTTGTATATAGCTTCCTGGTCACCGGGCTTAAAGGCAAATATTTTATTACCTGAACCTTTGGTAATAGCTATAAGCATTCCTGTATTCTTCATATATTCAAGAGATTCAATATCATACTTTTTTAGATCTCCAGGGAGGTTGTAACTTATTGCCGAATCGTCTATGAGATTTCCTTCTTTATTTGTTTTGAACTCTATGAGACTATTTTTTGAGTCTATAATCCAGAACACACCGTTACCATTGGTAGTGATATCTTCCCAATCATTGTTTTTAATGCCTTTTAACTGATATTCTTTAATAAGCTGTCCTGATAAATCAAACAGGTATACTTTATTCGGGTTAAAACTATCTTCATGGACATACAATAAGTTATTTCTGGGGTCAAGAGCCACTCCAGAAGCTTCTCTAATAGGTATGTCATACTTAATAGAATTGTCAAATGAATAATCTGACAGCCTCGTACCTCTATCCTGTTCTGCTATTGAGGGCAAAACGGATATTGCTAAATAGTACATAAGTATTAGCAGGTTTATACATATTTTATACAATGAAAAAGACCTCCAGTAATATTATAACTATCATCGTAATACTAAAAAAAATTGAAAAATAAAGCAATACAGGGTTAAAATTATCTCTTCTCTTTAACCTTAAGGGGTTATACGCACTTATAAAAAGCATCAGGCCGATAATAATGATAAACTCAAAAACATATAACTGTGAAGAAGTACTTTTATAAATGTTTAAAAGAATTTGAAAAACACCATAATAAACCAGACCGGCACCGATAATCATTGCCTGATAGAGTTCTGTATCACGGGAAAAAAGCCACAATATAAGAGATGTAATCATAAAAAGCCCACCGGGTATCATAAAAAATGCAGCAGGTGGAAATATAAACTGCCGGTGAGCCATAAAAGGTACAATGGTAACTAAAAGCAAACCTGTCGTAAAGCAGATCAGCCCCCAGTGGTAAAAAGGATTATACTCAGGATTGTTATTTTGATTATTAATACTCAATTTAACACTGACCTTATTAATAATGAAGAGAGCAAAGCATAAGCCGGGTTCTGTATTTGACGATTATCTGTCTGGGATATATGTTACCATATACCTCTTGCGGCATACTTCAGGGATGACGGGCCGCCATATTCCCTTTTTTTTGCCTTGCTCCGGCTGGGGTTTACCTAGCAGGTACCTCTCGATACCTCTGGTGGTCTCTTACATTAAGGACGGATGTCCACCACCGTTGCACCCTTGCCTGTGTAGTAATTACTACCATCGGCGGTCATCATTTCTGTGGCACTATCCTCACGGTCACCCGCACTGGACGTTATCCAGCAACCTGCCCTGTGGAGCCCGGACTTTCCTCAGGTAGATTTCACTACCCGCAATCGTCTGCTTTACTCTCATTCAGTAATTAATATTATAGTACAGGTCTGGTCTGAAATAAAATTGAATTTATGAATTTTTTTACTATTTGAAGCTGTATCAAAATATAAAATAGCCAGATTAGCTGTATTTAAAAGCTTATAGAAACAATCATTACAATAATTTAATAATATTGCCTGTAGTGCTGATGTAATCTTAAATTATTTTAGGTGCTTAAAGCTAAATTATTTTTACCCGGGGGGTATTTCAAAGTATTATTGTTTTCAGGAGTATCAAATGTTTTCAGAGTTTGTCAATTTTAAAGATATCGCTGTATTAATTAACAATGATGAAATCAATAGCAATTTTGGGCTTTTTCCTTTAGATATTTCTCACGATAATGAAGTATATCAGGTATTTCTTACCTCTCAAGATGGTCAGAAAAGCCTCAACAAGTTTACTGAATTGCTTAATGAGCCTGTTTCAAGGGATGAAGACATTACTCTTGAAGTTAAATTTGAACTCAAAAAGTCACGAAGCGAAATTATCGATCTTTATTGTGTATTACCGGGCAAAAAAAACATGATTATGACCCGGAGTACTGATAACAAAAATGTTATCGTATTTAAATGCCTCCTGAAATCAAGAAATTATGCCAACTTTGACTATATGACCGATAGAATTGTAAATTATTAAAATTATATATTTCTCTCAAAAACGTTATAATACTGTATGAGTATGACTTAATTAGCCTGATTTTTTCTATGAATATGAGAGAAAAAACAGAAGCATTCTTTCTTTTGATGAATACTGTGCCAGTATTTAACTTTGAGACTGCAAAAAATATACTTCAACAATGTCAGAATGCAGACAATTTCTGGAAACTTAAAATGGAAGATATTGAACATCTTTATCTTACCTGTGAAGATAAAGAAAAATTAAGGGTAAAACTCAATAAAACAAACCTTGATGGTCTGGTGAAGAAAATCAAAGACACTAATTGCAGGGTATCTCTTTATAGTGATCCTGATTTTCCTGTATCTCTTAGAAAGCTAAAAAAACCTTATATGATAATCTTTTACAGGGGAAACCTCGAAGCCCTTAAAAATAAGCACCTGATTTCTATTGTGGGCACCAGAAAGGCATCTCTTTATGGAGAAAAGCTGGTTAAAAATCTTGTGGAAGACCTTTCAGGTGATCAGTGCACTGTTATCACAGGAACTGCAAAGGGTATTGATTCATATGTAATTAAATATTGCCTTGAATACGGGGTTAAATGTGTATCAATACTGGCATCAGGTATAAATAAAATATCTCCGACGTCAAGCAAATCTCTTCTTGATCAGTTAACAAAAAATGGTGGATGCTATATGACAGAGTTTCCTTTTGATGTAGGGGCATACAGAAGTAATTTCCCTATAAGAGCTAAAATAATTGCAGCCCTATCAGAAGAAATCATTATTGTTGAGGCTCCCAGAACATCTGGTGCTCTTCATGTGGCAAGAGAAGCTTTTTCAATGAGTAAAAATATATTTACTTTTCCTTCTTATTTTCATGATAGTAATTTCTATGGTTCTCATGACCTTATTGCAAACGGGCTTGCAATACTGGTTGAAAATTATTCCAACATACAGGATTACAGACAACTTTATTAAATTTATTTGACAGGTTAGCCTTTTAAAAAGAGTTTAACGTTTATGATATCTGATAAAACCCGTTTAAAAAATAATATTCATAATTGTATTGATTATATAACCTTTCCCATGGGCATGGGAGATGTTATAAGCTATGGATGGCGTTTTACTCTGGTTAATATCAATGAATTTATTCTTTATGTTCTGCCTGCTGCAATGGTTCTGGCATTTTTTGTTCGTCTGACATTTCTATCAATGAAAGATGTTTTTATTTTTAATTCTGATAATATGGCCTATTGGGTTCTGAATTTTTTTATTCTGTGGCCTTTTTATACTTTTATGAGCTGTTTTGCTTTTGCATTCTTCGGTATTTGCTTTATTAAAGCCATCTATTCTACACTGGAGGGCAATTTTAAGGGATACAAACAAATTTATTCTGAAACCCTGAAAGATATCTGGATGATTGCAAAAACAGCTTTTCTTCTTGTTGGAATGGTTTTCAAATACATTGTCGGTTACCTGATTTTAATGTTAATACTGATGTTTATTCTTTCAGGAATACTGCATATGATTAATTTTGTATTTGCTATTCTTATAAACCTTTCTCTCACAGCTTTTGTTATATACAAAATAATTACAAGTCTAATCAGACTGCCATTTAACCTTGTTTTTATTACTATAAAAGACACAACAGTAATGAAAAGCGACCTTTATACTTATGTTTTTTTCCGCAGAAACTATTATAATATGACTAATTTCAGTATTGTTCTTTCTTTACTTGTTATAGGTATTCTTACTATTTTCAATCAGCTACCTGATATAGTTTTTGTAGCACTGTCTATGCTTGAAATTCGAGAAATAAATGAAATTATAAAAATATTGATAACCTATTTCTTTAATATAATGGGGTTTTTTATAATATTTATACTTCTTATTGCGCCATCAAGCTTATTTGTATATAATCATAAAGCCCAAAAAGAAGGTAAAGACCTGCTTTATCATATTAATTCCATGAAAACAGCCCATTGAAACAATCAGCAGATTAAGTAAAATTTTTCATTAAGAAGACCAAAATTACCCGAAAAAAATTCGAACTTTAAGGTATCATATTAGTTGGCCAGATTGGCCGGTTATTTGTTTTGACAGCTTTCAATTGTATGGCTTTTTTTGAAAGGAATAGGAGAGTGTATAAAGTAGCAATTATTGGCGCAGGCCCTGCAGGTATTTTTTCTGCATTAGAACTCATAAAACTTAAACCTGAATGGAAAATAGCAATTCTTGATAAAGGCCCGAGAATAGAAAAACGCTATTGCCCGGCAAGAAAAGAACATAAATGCGCTGGCTGCTGGAGCTGTGATCTACTGTGTGGGTGGGGTGGCGCCGGGGCATTCTCTGATGGAAAACTTACACTGTCAACTGAGATTGGTGGCAATCTTCTTGACTATATTAACAGGCAGGAACTCGAAACTCTCATTAAATATACCGATGAGATTTATCTAAAATATGGTGCCACTCAAAAAGTATACGGAACAGATAGTGATTCAATTGCCGATATATCAAGAAAAGCAACACTCTCTGAACTTCAGTTGATTTATTCTCCCATAAGACACCTGGGGAGCGATCGCTCTACAGCTGTTCTCAAGGCAATGGAAGATGATCTTGAAAATAAAGTTGATATCATTACCAGCGAAGGAGCCAAAGAGCTTATTATTGAAAATGACACCATTAAGGGCATTGTTACAACCAGAGATAACAGAATAATGGCTGATTACGTGATCGTAGCACCAGGAAGAGAGGGTGCAGACTGGCTTGCAGGTGAACTCAATAAAATTAAAATAGATTTAACAAACAATGCAGTCGACGTAGGTGTAAGAGTTGAACTTCCGGCTCCTGTCATGGAAGAATTAGCCGACAAGCTTTATGAATCAAAGTTTGTGTATTATTCTCCTACTTTTGGTGACCAGGTTAGAACCTTTTGCATGAACCCTAATGGAGAGGTGGTCTGCGAAAACAACAACGGTATTGTTACTGTTAACGGCCATAGCTATGCAAACCTGAAAACAGAAAATACTAACTTTGCTCTTCTTGTTAGTAAACACTTTACTGATCCCTTTAAAGAACCTATAGCATATGGTCAACATATTGCACGACTGGCAAACATGCTTGGCGGAGGTATTATAGTTCAACGCTTTGGAGATCTTCTTTCAGGACGCCGATCAACACCTGAAAAAATTGAACGTGGAGTTGTTAAACCAACTTTAACAAGTGCTACACCCGGGGATCTTAGTCTTGTTCTGCCATACAGACACCTGACCAGCATAGTTGAAATGCTTATGGCCCTTGACAAAATAGCTCCCGGGGTTGCATCAAGATATACCCTGCTCTACGGTATAGAAGTTAAGTTCTACAGCTCAAGAGTGCAACTAAACAATAAGCTTGAAACAGTCAGCATTAAAAAACTCTACACAATAGGCGACGGAGCCGGGGTTACCCGTGGGCTCGTTCAGGCATCTGTATCAGGAATACTCGCAGCAAGAGCAATCGCAGAAAACTAATCTATGGATGATTTTTCCAGAAAATTAGTAGTTAATAGACTTTCAGACACTGAAAGCCTGCTTAAGCATCCTTCGTTCTGGTATTATATTCAGACTTATACAAAAGAAAGAGTTGAAAACAAACTCAAAGAAACAATAAACGAGTTTCTTGATCATATTGATACTGAAACTCCTGAATATTTTGATATTGATCATATTATATTATCAACAATAAACAGGCTTTCAAAGGATTTCACACCCGGTCTCAGGTCTGTAATAAATGCCACCGGAATAGTGGTAAATCAGAACCTTGGAAGAGCACCCCTCTCAAAAGAAGCTATAAGCCATATAGCAAGCACTGCAACCGGTTATTGCAATTTAGACTTTGACCTTTCTAAAGGTACTTCTGATAGCAGGTTTAAACATCTTCAAAAGCTTGTCAAACAGGTTACCGGGGCAGACGACGCTATCATTGTAAATAATAACGCTGCTGCACTGCTTCTTATTGCCAGCACTTTTGCTAAAGATAAAGAAATTATTATCTCTAGAGGTGAAATTATCGAAATAGAAAATGAATTCAGACTTCCTGAGATAATTAAGGCTGCCAGCAGCAAGCTTGTCGAAATAGGAACTTCCAACAAATCTCACCTGAAAGACTATTCAGAAGCTATTAATGATAAAACTTCAATGATAATGAAAGTGCATACCAGCAACTATTATATTAAAGGTCAAACAGGTAAAGTAGAACTTTTTGCACTTGTTGAACTAGCCAGAAACAAAGGCATTTTATGTATTGAAGACCTTGGAACAGGCCTTTTAGTAGGCTTAAGAGCTTATGGCTTACCACATGAACCAACTGTTAAAGATCGATTGCAGACAGGTGTAGATTTGATAAGCTTTAGCGGTGACAAACTTCTGGGCGGCCCGCAGGCTGGTATCATAGCAGGCAAGAAAAAATATATTGAAACTCTGTCTCAAAACCCTATTTTAAGATGTTTAAGGCCTGATAAGCTTACATTGTCAGCTCTTGAAGCCACTTTACAGTTTTACCTTAACCCTGATCAGGCTATTGAAAGAATACCTGTCTTAAAAATGCTGACCAAACCCATTAAAGAAATTGAATCAGAAGCACAGATGATTTTTGAAGAACTGAAAGCTTTTTATAATGTAGAATGTGAGATCAAAAAGAGTTTTCAGCTACCCGGTGAAAGTATTTTGCCTGAAACCAGACTGCCGGCATATATTGTTACTATCAGACATAATTCACTGGATGTGTGTACACTGCATAAAAAATTGCTTGAAAAAGGTGTTATTACACTGATAAAAGATGATAAAATTACTATAGATCCAAGGTGTCTGCTAAAAAGAGACTTTAAGTTTCTGAGTGTTATCTTTGAGCAGGTTCTTGGTTAACTAACAGGCTTTTAACTCTATTACTTACTTTAGTCAGATTTAGAAAAAAGACTAATACATAGTTATAGTGTAAGATTTTTTGAGTTATTCCCTGAACTTTTATATCTTCAATGACATAATGTAAGATTCTTCAGACTTGAGTTCTCTTGTCATGAGGTTGCTGATAGCTTCTTCAGGGGTAACGTGTCCGCTAATCAGCTTATAAATCTCACTAGAAAGTGGCATTGAAAGGTTGTACTTTTCTGATAGTTTCATAACGGCTTCTGTCGTTTTAACTCCTTCAGCAACGGCCCCGAGCCCGGCAAGAATTTCATCCATTGACAGTCCTTGGCTCAGCGCATGGCCCACCCGGTAGTTTCTGCTTGTAGGGCTATTGCAGGTAGCTATTAGATCTCCTATGCCTGACAAACCATATAAAGTAGAAGGATTTGCACCCATCTTAATGCTCATTCTAACTATTTCAGCAAGACCTCTTGTGATAAGAGCACCTATTGTATTGTGTCCAAGGTCAAGACCATAGGCAAAACCTGTAGATATAGCAATAACATTTTTTAGAGCTCCACCAAGTTCAACCCCCACGATGTCTTTATTGGTATACAACCGGAAAATATCTCCTCTGTGCAGGGATTTTTGAACATAGGATGCAACCTCTTCATCTTTTGATGCTATAACTGCAGCAGTCGGCTTGCCACCTAGTATTTCCATAGCCAGTGTTGGGCCGGATAATGTTGCTGCTGGATTGTCAGGCAGTTCCTGTTCAAGCACTTCTGACATACGATACAGGGTTGGCAGTTCTAACCCCTTGGCCAGGCTAACAATAATGCTGTCTTTTTTCAGGTTGACTGTTTTTAACTGGCGGGCAACTTTTCTAACAGCATCTGAAGGTACTACAAACAGTATAATATCTGCCTCTTTTGTAGCTTCAGCAAGGTTATCAGTCAGAGCTATACTTTCTGGAAGGTTTACCCTGACGGGTTTCTGTACGTCTCTATTCATTTTTATCGGATCAATAAATTCTTTTAGGCCCCATATGCAAAGGTTATCAGCTTTTTCTGAGAGCATCCAGGCAACTGTCAGCCCCCATGAGCCAGGCCCCAGTACGGTTATATTCATTTCTTTTCTCCTAAAAATGCTGTTTTGTTTTCTGTTCCGTCAAGTAATTTCTTAATATTATCTCTATGCAGGTACAGGGCAACATACAAACCAGATACCAGAGTAAATATTATGTAACTTACAGGCTGGTCAAATAACCACATAAGCAATGGTGTAAGAAGTACAGCTATAATAGAACCCAGAGAGACATATTTTGTAATGAATACAATCAATATCCATAATAAGATAGCGCACAGTGCAGCCTGCCAGCTGAGCGCAAACAGAACCCCCACACTTGTAGCAACAGATTTGCCTCCTGTAAAGCCAAGATAGATAGATTTGCTGTGGCCTACAATTAACAATATTGCTGCCATAATAGTCAAAATATGTATATCAGGTATCATGGCCGGTAGTATATTAAAGTATTTTAGAGCTACCAATGGCAGTAGGCCTTTAAGCATATCCAGCAGCATAACAATGATAAAAAATTTTGTACCTAGAACCCTTTTAACGTTGGTAGCGCCAGTACTTCCTGAACCAACTGTTCTTATATCAATGCCTTTTAGTTGCTTAACTATAATGAAACCTGTTGGTAAAGAGCCAATAAGGTATGCAGCAATTAAAATGCCCGATAAAATTAGCCAATCCATTTAGTTGCCTTTCTTTTTTAGTTTCTGGACTGAACGTTCAGTTTTTTCGCTAAAAACAAGCTTGATAGGAGTTCCGGTAAAGTCAAAGGCCTGTCTTATCTGGTTTTCTATATATCGTTTATAGTTTGTAGCAAAAAGCTTTTCTTTGTTAACAAAGAGCATAAACGTAGGCGGGTTAACATTGACTTGCGTGGAGTAATAGATTTTCGGGGTTTTATTATTCACAAATGAAGGAGGATTAATACTTATAGCTTCCATTATGACCTGATTCAGGGAGCTGGTGCTTATTTTTCTGCCAGTGTTGTCACAGGCTTTTTGAGCCAGGTCAAATATTTTTATAAGCCTCTGACCTTTGATAGCGTTTGTAAAGACTATTTCAGCAAACTCAGCGTGAGGTAATTCTCTTTTAATGTCTTTTATAAACATATTTATTGTATTGGATTCTTTTTCTGGTATGAGATCCCACTTGTTGATTACGATAATAAGAGCTTTGCCTGCCTCATTGCTGAATTCTATTATCTTTTTGTCCTGGTCTGTTATGCCTTCAGTGGCATCAGAGATAAGTACAGTTACGTCAGAATCTTTGATAGCATTTAGCGCTCTTTTTACAGAGTAGTATTCAATACCTTTTTCAACCCTGGATCTTTTTCTTATACCTGCCGTATCTGTAAGTAAATACTCTTTGCCTTCATATTTTACCAGAGTATCAATAGTATCTCTTGTAGTACCTGGCTTATCACTAACTATAACCCTTTTTTCTCCAAGTAAAAAGTTAACTATAGATGATTTACCGACATTAGGCCGGCCTACAATCGCCAATCGTGGTATTTTTTCAACATCTTCTTCTTCGATTTTTGGTATAAGTTCTATGACTTTATCGAGAAGATCGCCGACGCCACAATCTCCTTGTGCTGCTGATATCGGGTAAAGATCACTGAACCCGAGGCTATAGAAGTCATTAACAAGTAACTGTTTTGCCGGTGTATCAATTTTATTAACCACCAGCAGGACGGGTTTATCAATTTTTCTGAGTATATTTGCAATATCTTCATCTACAGGGGTTGGGCCTTCCTTTCCGTCGACCATAAAGAGTATCACGTCAGCCTGTTTTGCAGCAATAGTAACCTGATCCATAATAGAATTAGCGATTTCGTCCTGTTCCCCGGGTATTATTCCACCAGTATCAATCATAGTGAAGTTATAGCCAAGCCATTCAACATCAAAATAAAGGCGGTCTCGTGTTACACCAGCTTTGCTGTCTACAATCGCCCTCCGGGCACCCAGGCATCTGTTTGCCAGTGTGGATTTACCTACATTCGGTCGGCCAACTATTGCTATCAGGGGCTTTCTCATATTTTCACCTGCTTTTTTCTACAGCAAAATTATACAATAAAAAGCAACCTGTCTTGAATTTATATTTTTTGAACATCGAAAACTAAAAATTATTAACCCACTTAATTCATAAACTATTAATAAATTGACCTGAAATAGTTATAGAAATTGACGTTTAGCGAATACATCTTTTAAACCCTCTAAAATAAATAGACTATAAATTGATGAATAATTCGGGTTAAGCAAGATTCAGCTGTTAGAGTGCGTTACTGTACTGGTGCCATGACTGCACCACAGCAAGTTACCTCATACTTTTCCCTTGAAGGGGTTCGTCGCAACTGAAATACAACTGGTTTGCTCACTTCTTATGAATACTTTGAGCCCTCAAGCCAATCTGCTCATCCTACTAGTATATTAAATTTATACTTATTGAAAATCGAAAAGAAAAAAACTATAATTATATTTATGTTTCAATCTTTTAAAAGGGGAATAATTAAAAATTACGGGCAAAATCTCATTGAATTTGTAATCATTATTACTTTAATTGTCATTGCAGCTATTCTGGCTTTAACACTTTTAGGAGATAACATCAAGGGGCTTTTTTCTGGCTCTTATGAAAAGTCTAAAGCCTATAAACCCTTTGACTGGGAAGCACCAACTGCAAAGGGCTCTTCTGACCCGGTTCCTGTTACTTTAACTGAAAATATGCCTTCAAGCCCGGTAATATCATCAAAAAAAATAGCCGGACAGGAAATCAGTTATCACGAAGACGGTGCAGCAACAATCTCAGTCAGCGGGCAGGAATTATACATTGCCAGCAGTATGATGGAACAGCTTGATGAAGTTTTTGAAGTAGTAGGCTCTCAGGGGCTTAATGATCACGTTGTAGGATCAATGCTTGAACTCATAGAGCGTTATGCAGCTGATTACCCTGAAGGTGTTCCCATACAGATGGCTACAGGTGTAGGTGATCGTGTTACAGCCCACGGAGAACACTACAAAGGCAAAACATCTACTGTTAATCTTGTACAGCTTAACGTAGGAGGAGATGTTATTATTCTGCAAAAAGACCAGGAAGGCGGCTGGTCAGGTGATGTACACATAGGAACATATAAAATCGATCTTAATCTTGATACTAAAACAAATAAATTTAATGCCAGCAGCATCGGCCAGATAGCAAACGTTAATGGTGGCAAGCCCAACAATGTAGGCTTTGCCTTTAAAGGCTATAGCGGTGATTTTACCCGTCTTGAAGACGGCAGAACAATTTTTGATGGCAAAATAAAACCTGTCGGCAATTGGAAAATAGAATTTGATAAGCCGCAAACAATTACGCTGAATAAACGTTAGGCTTCTTTATGTTCTCGATTGACATAAAATATTAAACAATTCAGCCCTGTATCTTCTGAAATCTGATTACTTATTAACGTTGATTATATATTTGTAAAAATTTTGTATTATTACATATTAAAAATATTATGTAATTTCACGATATGTCGATATAAATAAATACATAAGTGATTATTTAAGCATTAATTATAATCAAATTATTGTAAAGAAAAAGGATTTAGTATGCACAGACCAGAATTTTCAGGCCAGGAAGCAATAGAATTTATATTAATTTCAGCACTGGTATTTTTTGCAGCTATTTTTTCATTTATTGTTTTAGGTGATAAGCTTTCAGAATTCTTTATGAAAGATTCTGCTGCTGTAAAGGTTGCAAATCAAAAAGCCCCTGCCATAACAGCTTCTCAAACTCAAAAATATAGCTTTTCTCATGATTTAAACACTGGCGTTTCAGATGCCCCGCTCTATTCTGCACCTGAGAGAGCCACTAAAAAAATTGACTATGAAGGTGACACCTTTACACTTGACTTTGGAGACTTAAAACTTACAAACATACCTGCAGATTTTAATA
>Ga0334900_1001783_pt1 | contig 21430 bp, 21 predicted proteins | sample GraSluR3_MG_2_FD_207231 | JGI IMG/M metagenome (GOLD analysis project Ga0334900, IMG submission 207231) | Sludge microbial communities from methane-producing bioreactor in Wageningen University, Netherlands - Granular Sludge_31_08-R3 | ecosystem: Engineered > Bioreactor > Anaerobic >...
AATTCGTCCGTTTTTCTCCGAACGGGGCTGAAATGCGTCCAACCATCGGCCAGCGTAATTTTGCCGATGAAGCTATACCGGCTTTTAAGACAAGTTGATTAATCGCATAAGCCAGGTTATTCCAGTTTTCCGAAAAGCCTTTAAAGCCATCATTCTCCAGCTTTTCTTTTAACCTGTTCACTTCTTTGATTGTGGGCAGAAGTGTTTCAAGTGGTTGCGTCATAGTTCCTCCTTAAACGGTGTTTCCTGCAGCATCCTTCCAGTTGGAGCCGTTCCACCAGATAGGCATACTGAGGGTGGTATCGAAATATTCCTGTCCAATTGTCGGTGATGCAGGTCTGTTGGCTGTTGTATTGGCTTTATGGACATACGAACCGTCAGTCTTAATGCGAACGGTTTGATTTATGAGAAGTGAATTAATGGATAACTCCGAAAAATAGCTTGTCGGTTCAATTTCTGTTCCGGTTGCAAGCCCTTCTATAACGGTTGTGGTGCTGGCACATTTGAAGGAATCCGCTAACAGCCTGTAGAAAATGGTTGAATAATCGTTTACACAATAGGCATAAATTTTAACAACGGTGGCGGTCGCATCGTTTTGTGCAATGATTGCTTTTAAGTTTGCATTACTGGTATGTTTGGCAAATTTGAGGCTGATGACAGGGCTTTGTCCTAGTGGATCGTCCTGTTTAACCTTCAACTCAAACTTAAGAGAATCTATCACAGATGCTCCTGTTGCGATGTATCCCTTAAGAGAACAGCCTTCATACTGATTATTGAGGGTTATGGTGGCAACTTCAAACCACTTGTTGCCGGATGTATCTCCCAGATATCCGTTCAAGGCATAGTTCACGCAATTGCCAAGCTCTAAAATATTGGTTTTCATACTGCCTTCAGTGCGAAGGGTGTTACTGCCAAGCGAGATTATCCCCGTATCGCTTGTTATTTCGTTGCCATCAACGGTTATATTATCGATGGTGGCTTTTGTCAGAAAAGCTTCTCGATTTCTGTTGATGACTATCGTGCTAGCACATTTATATCCATCTGTTCCATAACAGTCATAGTCTTTAAAGGATGCAAAGCCGTTAAATCCAATGCAGGCGACCTCAACATCGTTACAATGGATAGGGATATAGCTGCCTGTCCCGATATCAAGAATAATATTGCTACCCGATTGTATTTCTATTGCCCCTGTGCCAACTTCACGGGTATCAATCAGTAAAGTGCCGTTTGTAGAAGAGGCTTTTATTTGATTGCCGTCGATGGTAATACTGTCGATGATGGCTTTTGTAAAGCTTGTAACACCTGAAAGTATGTTGTTGATGAGACTAAAAACGGAAGCCATAACAGAAATACCACCTGATGTTTCTCCATCGCCGACATAGAGTTGTTTGGTATCTGTGGTATAAACAAGTTCACCGCTATCGAAGGTTTTGGTTTGCCTTTGGGTATCGGTGCCTCTTCTGACCTGTATTTTCTGGCTCATGAAATTGTGCCTCCGTCAATAATAAAAGTAGTTTCGTTGTACTGATCCGCTATATTCCCTCCTTCAATTGCAATAAAGACACCCGAATAACTATCCGAGATGTTGCCGCCATCAAGACCGTTAAAACCAATACCAACAGGGTTGTTATTGTAGCAAAGAACCCCGTTTAGGCTGGTTAAATTATCCAGCAGGGTTTTGTTTGAATGATTATGGATGCTGCCACCTGTGATAAGCTGATTGATCCAGTCTATAACCTCATTAATCTTTTTTCGGACAGGATTATGTAACACCAAAAAAGAATTCGGTGTTTTCAAAGGATTCCCCTGTTGATCTCTTAAGAAATCAAGGAGGAGGGCGTTAGCGTTAAATCCTGTACCTGTAAACTTTTCGACCATAATTACTTAATACTTGCCTTTAATTCTAAAAAGAGTATTTTGCCTGAGTCCTTTCGGATAGCAGTTCTGACCCGGTTAATGAGTTCTCCTGATTCAGTAATCCAGCATAGAGAACCCCATTGGCCGTCAGCTTCCGGGGCGGTTATTCCATAAGAAATATAGTAGGGGTTAGCAACGATTCGGTTGGTTTCCCATTCTGACGTAATGGTGTGAATAATCCCTGTTTGCGGTGTGGTTTCAGTGGGGATCGGCGCAGCGATTTGATTGGTTATCAGGAGTGTTGTTGCCTGATTCCAGAGGTCAATGGTGTATTGATCTTTCCAGCGAGCCATCACAAGGTTTTTAAACGTGCCTAAAACCTTGCAGCCTGAATAATCAGAGAAAGACTTTCCATCGTGAAGTTCTTTTGATACCTGTTTTAAGTCTTTAAAAGAATGGGTTATCGCCGGGAATTCAGCGATTGTGATCAGGTTTTCAGTTTTGAATGTTTCATTAATCTTCATTCTGACATCACCATCCTTCTGATATCTGAGAGTGTTTGAAAGTTATTGAGCCACTGACCGAGGAATAACAGGGCTTCTGCCTGATGAAAGTTATAAATATTAGAGCCAGTCGGATAAAAGGCTCCGTTTTCTTTTTGCAGGTTGAGAAGATCCAGAAGCATTCTTTGAGCGAGTTGAAGAGCCTCTAAATCGTTATCCACGATGTATTTCATCATCATCGAGCGTCCAACCTGGGCGATAAAATCAGCCGCTTGATAGGTATAAAGAATTTGTCCGTTTGAATAAACAACACTGGGAAGATGACTATTGCTCTTAAACCAGGTATTTAAAAAGCTTACCCAGCGATCTAGAATCGTCTTTGCTGTTACGTCAATCACCCCATCTCCAAAGAAAAGCCTCTGGTAATAGCTTTCAGCGACATTGACCAGCGTTCTGTATTGAAAGCCCATCCAGGTTGTGTTTTGATCAGGGCCGTTAAATGTCCAGACTTCAATGTCGTCATAGACAAGATTCTCCGTTAGATTCCTGTTATAGATAGGCATAAAAGGGCCAACAATGCCAAACCTTTTTTGAAATTCATCTTGAGCCTCTTTGAGAAACTGCATCGCCACGTTATAGTTATCAGCAGAATTTATCCAGGCAAGCGGGTTGGTATAGCCAGAATAACTCCCGGATCGCCAGGCCATCAAGCCCAGCTCCGTATATTCAAGAGTAAAAACAGGCACACCAGCATAAGGGTAGCGATCTTCGACCGGTTCATGGAGGATAGCTTTTGAGATGTCAAAATAACCGGAAGTAACTTGTCTGGTTTCAAACTTCAAAAAGTCAGACTGGTTGAAATTAAAGATATCCCGGTAATTCAGATAAATCGCCCCGATATAAATATTGCCTTGAATAAAGATAAACGGATCATAGGGCCATAAAGGCCTGACCTTAATGCCTGCAGACTTTATCGGGTGTGTGATAAAATGATTCGGGAAGTCTTCATAATTCCAGTTGGGATCCCGCAAATCGCCCAGCCTGATGGTAAATTCCTGCGGTGTGGGCGAAAAATGTATTTCTTTTTCAAAGACAAAATCGTTCTGGTCAACAACTTCAAAAGTATAATAGGCGTCAGGTTCTGTGGTGCCGGCAAGGATCGCTTTTAAAACATCATTATCAGATGTTGATTCAACACCACCCGGTGCACCGGCCCCGATTACCACCCAGTTATAGTTTATTTTATACATCGCATAGGATAATTTATGCCACAGCGGGTAATAAATCCCTTGAGAATCTCTAAAAGTACTGTTATAACTTTCTTTGCTTAAAACGTACTCACTGGTTTCACCGCTGGCTGCGTAAACATCAAGATAGGGCGTTCGGCTTGCATCGATAATCGAGGTGTCGATGGCTGCAAACTCATTTTTATAAATCGAATAGGTTTTATCGCCGGTAAAGTTGTCATACCAGGGATAAAAGTATTCTTTATTGCTGGATTTCAGTATAAATTGCCGGAGGTCGAAAAATTCGCTCCCCGAAACGGTGATTTCTAAAAGTGAATTCGTTTCCCAGGAGAATGGTTTTCCCACTGCCCAGCTAACCGCTTTTTTCTCGAGATCGCCGCCAAAATGAAAGCGAGTATGGTGTTTATCGACCTGATCCAAAAACGGAAACCTGATGCCGGATTCATCGTAAGTACCGACAGAATCCCAGACAAGGCCTCGATAGGTGGCATCAAACAGGCGGTTAAAAGGCTGAGCCACTGCCATATCAGAGGAGAGGGTTTCAATCATTAAATTGGCTTTATTAAGATACGTAGGATCTTCTAGTGCTTCAGCAAGTTCTTTGAGGCCGATGATTGCCCATTGAACGCCATCGGTTGCAATGGAGAGCTGATAGTCAAATTCATCATTAACGATACATTTTGTGTTTCTGGGGTAGGTGCGGTATAGATCGTATTGATCGAGAATCAGCCCGTTGTAATAGGCGTAAAAGACCTGAAGATTGCCGCTAAATGAAGTATCAATAAGATAAATTGTACAGCCGGCTTCACTGACCTCATAACGATCAATGGCCTTTTCTATGCCGGAGGTATTGCCTAAATAGTAATCAGGGTAAGGAAATTCCGCATCAAGACTAAAGCAACCTCTGATATGAGAGACTTTATGACCATAATTAATAACATCTGCCGGGATTGTTGTAATACCACTGGAAAAGCTAAAAATAGCATTATTGAAATTTCCGAGGCGAACGGTTTCCATTTCGGTATTGCCGGTAAGATCAATCAACCAGTGGGGGATGTTGACCTGATCAAAAAGCAAAAAGGCCAGAATAAAATCAGCAATGTCTTTCGCTTTATCAAACTGCCTGCAAGCAATGAGAGCTCTGAGATACAACGTCAGACATTCTGATGTGGTTGAGGTCGGACTAATTTGCCACTGCCAGGAATCTTCATAGACGTGATACGGAATCCCGTCCAGATTAGCGGCATTGGGTTTTGTGTTGCCTTTGTTATTCTCAAAATAGGCAAGGCAATGAGTGATGGCTGCTTGTACCGCCTGATTGTATATGCCTAAAGTGTCGATTAAATAATCCAAAGGTTCGTCCTCATAGTCGTATAGGGATTCGCTCAACAGGAGCGTTTCGGTCAGTCAATGCTCACGGAGCGTATTTTTCGTATCATCGGTGGCCTCATCAATAATGCGTTTAGGGGTATTGTTGTAGGTTTTAATTATTTGATCGAGGCGTTCTTTACGGTTGGCATCGACAATGTATTCCCAGAGAGGTATATTGCCAGAGATCCCTTTTAATAAGGCGATCACTCGATCGATAGTGATTTCAGTCTCTTCATAGCCGGATAGATCCTGTACCTGCAAGGTCATCCCAGGCTTAAGATCTCCGTGGATATTTGATTTTAAGTTATCGAGTCTGGCCTGAATTTTGACTTCAGATTTTTGTGCCAGGGCTTCAGCCAGGATCGTTCGGGCTTCATCATAGGTAATTGGATAAGGAATGAGCGTTAAGGTTTCTCCTTCCACGCCGCCTTTGCGTTTCATATCGTCTATTGTATCGGTAGGGTCAATGGTAAAACCTCTTTGTGTCGCCACCCGCTGCATAATGTCATCGTTGTAATTGGTCAGCTCGTGCAGGCGTTTTTCGTTGTAGCGAACTTCCAGAATAGAGCCTGATGTCCACTCTTCTTTAGTTTCTGTCGGCAGTTCTATAAAATAGCGTTCGTTTCGGGCGACAAGGAAGCAATCAATATCCGCTTCGGCACTGTCATCCGGGGTGGAGGCGACTTTCAGGTCTCCGTTGATATAGACTTCCACCGGCGGATAAAGGGTGGCTTTAAACTCTTTGAGGGTAGCGACAAGCGATTTCTGAGAGGCAATCAAAAAGCCCACTTCTCTGATCGTATCTTTTTCTGTTTGCAGGGTATTGGTCATCACGCCGAGATTTGTCCAGGATTTACCGCTTACATCACCATAGGCTCCGCCATTGATATCGAGTCTGGCTTTGGGTTTGGTTCTCACCCGGATGTTTTCATCAATCAATCCCAGCGTTGTATCAATGCTAATGGTGTTGCCATTAATGGTCAGAGCTTTCACGTCAGAGGGATGTTCGTTATTGCCCAGATGATGAATTTCAAGGATATCATCAGGAGCAAAGCCTGTTGGGTCGTGGACGATAATGTCATCAGTCTCAGAAGAGACAGTGGTCCAGGTTTCATACACAATACACATGTTTCTTATGGTATATACATCTGTTGTGTATTTTTCAGAAATAGGTGTGCTGACACCATTTTCAATAATGGCTAGAGACCCATCCGCTTTCAATTCAAGGCCATAAATCACTCTTGATTTATTAAAGTCTGAAACGAAACAGGTATCGCCAATATTAGGAGCCTCATTGAGATAAACTTTCAGGGTAATTTTATTCCCTGTAATAGCCTGAATGGGTCTTTCTTCTCCATTTACTTTCACCAGCATATCGACAGCAAAGAGGGCAATGGTATCCACCTCAAATTCTGACGCACTAATAACATTTGTAATTTCTGCACTGATAGTCGAATTATCATAATAGGCACAGAGGATCGCTTCTCCCAGGGTTGCAATAGAGAGTTCTTTGGCTCTGATCTGCGTCATCTTAAGGGGTTCAAAGATTGTATTAACCGGGTTGTTGGTCAAAGCAATTTGTCCCCAGTCAGGAGTGTGGGCGGACGCATCGAGAAAATGGAGCCCGGTAATGCCATTGATATCGCCACTGACCATATAGCCCTCTTCGCCGATATGGTCTTGAGGGGGAGTATTATTGAATATATCGTTTTCTAAGAGGGCGTCATCAATCTTTGATGTTTGAAAAAGCCCCGGATAAATGACAGTTCTTTCAGCATTGACAGGAAGACCGGAGAGGGGGACTTTAGAATTGAGTTCAGCCGGGTTTGTGGTGACGACCTGGGTAAAGCGTTCCGGTTCTCTGGGTTCTTCGACATAAAAGGGGAGGGTGATAATATTGGCCTGCATCGTGGCATCATCAGAGATCAGGGCGTTATTGGGGCCAAGCTTTTCAATCAGCTCATCAGACAGAATAAAACTTGTGTATTCTTTTGTTTTCTCTCTGAAATGATAGTGTGCTCCGGCAAAAGCATTGGTAAAGACAGGTTCAATGATAAATTCCCACGCCGGGTACAGATCAGCAATGGTTTTGCAGGCCGAGAAGGGTTTGCGTTCTTTGTTAAATCGGATGACGGAAAGTCTCTCTGTTGGGCGATTGACCGTACCGGCTTTTACCAGGTTATTATCGCAAAATTCTTTCATAATCTTATTAATGACAATATCAGCGTATTGATTGACCATTGGGGGGAGATCAACCTTGAGAAGATTGGCCAGATAGCTAAAACCGGAAGCCAGAATATCGATGGAATGAATATATTTGCCCTGATCTTTGCCAAGCAATGTCCTGGGGCGAGAGGTAATAATGCCGCCAAAGTAGATTTTATTGATGCTTCTTGGAGAGTCATTAGCATCTACGATATAGATAAGCCAGTTGTTTTCTATAGCCGGCATATCAAATATGTTGCAGAGCGTGACCGCTTTGGTCGAGCCTTCCAACCCTGTAATATCTCCTTTATCCAGATCATAGGTGAGGGCGGTTCCAATCATCCGCCAATAGTTGGTGTAATCTGCCAGATCATCAATGGTGTTGATCCAGTCCAGGCATTTTTGTGGTGTTCCGATAATGAGTTTTATCATGATGTGGAAAACCTCCTCTGAGCGGCGAGTAGCTTTTCGAGTTCTGTGCCAATGGTTTTGGCAACTTCGTAAGGCGTTGCGGATTCTGCATTGATGGTGATGATATTGTTAAATTCATTCGTGGTTGTGTAATTGGATATTTTTTGCAATTCGGTTTGAATTTGAGCGAGTTGATCAGCTGGCAGGCTATTGAGTGTCTTGAAATCAAGCGATTGAATTTGTTTGACAAAGTCCGGGAAGGCTTCCCGAATTTGCTTATCAATCTCAGCGAGTTGCTCTTTAATGATCTGGGTTCTGGTTTTGGCTCGTTGGAAGTCAAATTGATTGGTAATGTCGGAGCGTTTCTGAATCAGCTCAGCAAGTGTTTGGCCGGTATTTTCATAGGCCTGTTTGATTTTTTCCTGGGCATCACGCTCAATAGTCACCCGGCGATCTGTTTCATACTGGACAATTCTTGTGAGCATCTCTTGATTATTCGCAAATTGCAGGCGGTATTGCCGCATCTCAAGATCGAGATCAGCAAGCATTTTTTGCTTTTCCGCTTTGATAAACTCGGCTTCATTGGCATTGATGGCGGTCAAATGAGCCTGATTGATCTTATCGATAAAATCCGCCTTGTTTTGAGCCACATTGATCTTTTCGATGGCCATATTAAAGTTAGATTGTTTGAGTTGCTCGTCATAGACCTGTTTTGCCAGAGCCATAATTTTAGGTGAATCTCTAAAATCACGCAGGGCCTTTTGATACTGGTATTGAATATCGGTCAGTTCGGCATACATTTTCTGGACGTTAAAAGTAAACGGATCCCGGACATTGTCGGCTCTAAGATGCTTGAGTTCGCTATCATAAACATATTCCTGTTCTTGCAGGTATTCCACTCTGGCTTTTTGAGCAAGGAAATTTTGCTCTCTGAGATCATTTAAGGCTTGTTGCTGGTTTCTGAGATTGGCGATGAGTTCCCCTTGAATTCTGACGGCTTCACGTCTGGCTTTTTTCTTTTTAAACCGGGCAGGATTCAGCTCATCGTTGATTTGGGTTTCCTGACTCGCTAAGGATTGCCATTCCTGGTCAATTTGCTTGGCCGTGGCTTCAAATTCATCGAGATATTTAGCATTCATGGCTTGATGTTCAACCGCTTGCAGCCTTGGGACGTTGCTATTGAGCTGACTTTCAAATTGATCTTTGAGGGTATTAATGCGTTTGAGTTCTTTTTTAAGCCGTCTCCCAAAAAGCCATCCAAACAGGCCACTGATAAGGCCAACACCGCCGCCAATGGCTGCACCGATGGGTCCACCGAGCATAAACCCTGTCATGGCTCCACTGGCAGCCCCGCCGAGCATACCGATCGGGCCGGAGGTATTACCCATAGAAAATCCTGTGACACCGCCCGTAATGGCTCCACCACCAAATTTCATCAGGCTTCCCATGATGGAGCCAAGTTTAGAAACACTGCTTGTGGTGGAGCTTGCAGCTTGAGCTAACGACGATGATCCGATGATCCCTTGTTGGGCTAAATTTTCTGAGGTGCCTTTGATAAATGGGGCCAGTGGAGACGTATTGACTTTGAGCCCCTGGCTGAGGTTTTCAAGAGCTGCCTGCTGAGTTCCTGTAGGAAGCTTGCCTTTGGTTAGAAGACCTTTAATCCACCCAAATAATCCCCCGGGTTGTGATTGCTGATTTTGAGGGTTAAACACACCCAGATACTTCAAAGCATCTGTGATGGTTGAGCCGTAGGAGCCTATAAACCCGCTGACTTTTGAGAGAATCGTATTACCGCCCATCACTTTATCGGCAATGCCAAAAATTTTAGAGAGAAAGCCGAGCCTCTTTTCAAACTGGTCAGCATACGCCTCCGTTTCTTTTTTGATCCGGTCGAGTTCGTTCTGGTGGGCTTCTTCTTTGATGGCTTCAATTTTGGCGAGGCTATTTTCAATCAACGCCTCTTTTTCTTTTTCAAGCTCTGTTTTTGTGGAAGCAAGTGTTTTTTCAGCCTCCAGTTCTTTATCGATGCTGGCAAGCTTTTCTTCTGTGGTTTTTTGGATATCTTCAATTTCCTGGTTTAATTTATCTGCTTTGATTTTGGCTTCAGCGTTTAAAATAGCGATGGTGTCGCCTGATCGTTGTGCTTCGAGGAGTGCTTTTTGATTAGCGGCATCCTGATAAATCCTGACGGTGGCTTTTTCAAGCTCCTGTGTCTTTTCGCTGGCTTCTTCTCTGAAACTGATTTGCTTTTTGAGTTCCGTTTCAATAATTTTAGTGCGTTTATCAGAGAGTTTTATCTCTTCATCCAGGATTTTCTCATTGATGGTCGCTATTTTCGCTTGATACTCTTCTTTGATTTTAGTTTGCCCTGCTTCAAATTGCCCTTTAAGTAGATCGAGGGCTTTTTGTTTTTGAGCCTCTGTGCCGCTTTCGGAGTCTTTGATCTCTTTTATATTCAGTTCATACTCTATTTGGGCTTCAGCAAGTTTTTTCAGATAGTCTTGATAGAGGGTATCCGCTGTTTTGAGTTGCTCTTCTTTGAATTTAAGATAGTCCTGGTCGGCGGCTTGTAACCCTTCAAACATCTTTGTAGCCTGTGATTGAATAAGCTCTATATCCTGATCGGTCAACCCTAAAGCCTTGAGAGAGTCAGCGTCATATTGATTTGAGCTGCTCATCAAAGGCAATTTGCTCAACCCAAAGCTCTCAGGACTATTCAAATGGTTCTCAAGTCTTTTCATCTTAAAGTCGAGGTTTTCATATTTTTCAAGCAGTTTAAACGTTGCCAGTTCCTGTGTCGTCGTTTTTTGACCGGCGGGAGTTAAAGAGGAAAGATAGTTTGCAGGATTGACCGGGCTTCCTTTTTCTCGAACTTCAAAATGAAGATGGTTGCCGGTAGAGCGTCCTGTGGATCCCATTTCTGCGATCACATCTCCTTGCAGGACACGTTGTTTATCTTTTACCAGATATTTATTGAGATGGCCGTAGAGGGTTGAGAGTCCATTGCCGTGGTCTATGATAACGGCTTTACCGTATCCGGCAATCTCACCGATATGGACAACGCCTCCCGCCGCCGCTTTAATTTTTGTGCCCAGTTTATTGGCGATGTCAATCCCGGTATGGTCTTTGATCTCACCGGTAAAAGGATCTTTTCTTTTGCCGTAGGGGCTGGTGATTGTCCCGGTGGTGGGCATGAGCATACCGTCGCCAATATTTGCATCCTTGAGCTTTTCTTCAAGCTGGGTGTTTTGTTTTTTGAGCTCTTCATTGAGCTGGTAGGGTTTGATGAGGAGTTTTTTCTGCGTTTCAAGCCAGGTTTTTTCAAGATCCCCAATTTCACGTTTGAGTCGTTCTATTTCTCTGGTATGTGGATTTTGATCACCGTATTTGAGCTGGACGTGTTCTGATTTTGCCAGAGCATAGGCTTGTTGAAGTTTAGCGTACAGAGGATGATTCGGATTAACCTGAGCCTCCAACGGAATCGTATCAGGATTGATGCCCATTTGAGCCAGTTTCTTTTGATAGAGCTCATTTTCAGTTGGCACACCCTGTGATTGTTTTGAAATAGCTGTAAGAAGCTCAATTTCTTTAGCAAGCTTTGCAGCAATATATGAAGCGGTATTCAAGGCACTTAAAACACCATTAAAAGCGGTTTCAAAACCGCCGAAAGAAAGAGTGTTGAGAGAATTAACCGCAGAAAAAATCGTGTCAATGGTATTTTTAATTGTTTGGGCAATAGCTTCAAAGGTTATTTGTATCTGGACACCGTGTTTTTCAACAAACTCTTTAAGGGCTGAAACAAACTCTAAAAAAGTCTTTATCAGATCTTGAATGGTAGGAATCAACAGATTGCCGGTTGTGATGTAGAGATCTTTGACGGTGCTCTCCATTCGTTTCATCTGGTTGGAAGCACTGTCTGAGGTTCGTTCAAGATCGCCCTGGGCTTTTTGTGTTTGCTCCATCAGGGCAATGTAGCGAGCCTGAATTTTCTGAACTTCGGTGAGCTCTTTACCCTGTTTAGCGATCCCGTGGGTATAGGCAGCTTGTTTAACGGTTGTTTCATTAAGAATAACTCCCAGAGCTTTTAGGGGTTCCGCTTCACCGGTGATCCCGGATTTTATCTTATTAAAAGCTTCTTCGTGAGAGAGATTGTAAAAAGAGGCTAGGTCATAGGCCAGCTTTGTCATTGCCTTGCCCATATCATAAGCCTGATCTTCCGCCAAACCCATTGAATTGAGCATCACCGTATAAATGCCAAGATTTTTTCTCACCTCATAAGCATTGAGGCCGAGTGTTTTAGAAAGCTCTTCTGACCACTGCCTTGCAGCTTTGACATGATGTCCGAGAGAGACAACAAAAAGATTTTCAGATTCAGCGGCTTCAATCGCTGCCGTGGAAATATCTTTAAACGTTTTGACAACAAGCCCCACGCTAATAACTGTGCCAAGCAACCCAAATGTTTTCTTGAGCGTTTCAGCACTTTTATTGGTTTCATTGAGCTGGTTTTTGAGCTTTTGAAATTCCTGGCGTTCTTCCTGGGCTGCGAGCTTGGCTTTAATAAGAGCATTTTTGAGTTCGATTTGCTCTCTTTTACCGGCTTCTGTAGCGACTTTGTTTTGCTGGGTTTCAAGCTTTAAAACCCGGATAGCTTCAGCGGCTTGTTTTGCTCCAACAGCGGTTCCCTGTCCTGATTCTTTACCCGCCTGCTCCAGTTTTTTTAACAGTGAAATGACATTATCGAGAGACTGTTTTGTCCCTTCATCTTTGACACCGAGGCGGAGTTGGAGTTTTAAATCTTTAGACATTCTTTATCACCTCTGGGGGTCAGGCTCTGAAAGAGCATGGAAGGGGGCTTGCCCCCTATGAAGTCCTCTGGCAGTCATGCCAGGCTTTATCTGCTGATCCTTTAGGTAAAAATCCTACCTCCTCAAGTTGTCTGATTTCATCGAGCTCAGCGTCTAAAGTATCTTTGGGAGCTTTCTTTTTCTCAGTATTTTTCAGGACAATATGCAGCAAGATAAGGATTTCAGCCCAGGCATAGCGTCTCATCAGGCATCCCGGGGTGGTTCCGTATCGCTCGGCAAGTCGCTCGAAGAGGGTGTATTCTGAGAACTCACAATGCTGTTGATCACTGCCAGCAGTGTTGTGAACTGATCGATATTGGGGATCTTTTTGGTGATGCGTTGAAAAAAATTCGAGGCTATCTCGCTCGATGTGCGGTCGCACTCAAATTGACAAACAATAGCCTCGATCATCTGGGGAATGGACATTTTGTCTTTGATGGTTTCACGGGTAAAGCCAAGTTGATAGGCATCAGCAATGATTTTCACAAGATCAGGAAGGATTTCTAGCCACTCAAAAGAGAGAGAATCGGTCAGGAGGTCACGGAGTGAACTTAAAACGGTTGAGAGGTTTGGGCCTCCATCCGGGGCTTTCGCTTTGATGGTTTTATTGAGAAGCTCTCCAATAAGGTGGAGAAAGCGTTTTTCATATTCAAACGGCATTGGGAGAAGATCTACTTCCCTGTCGACAATTTTAATTTTGCCGTCTGTCGGAATTTTATATGCTATGGTTTCAAGGGTTTTCTTCGTCATTGTCTTTCCTTTGTATTTGAGTATCATTAGGATGCTAGCGGTTCGAGATAGGCGACACCAAGAGCTCCACTTTCTACCGCTGGATCTGAAACTGAGGAGAAATTCACCGGGATAATGTTTTTCACATCATCCTGGAAGCTGAGAGCAATTTGACCAGACATCGCAACTTTAAAGAGAATGATTGTCAGTTTTTGTTTGAGGATGGGGAGTTTTTTCTCAAATTTGAACCCATAGTATAGCGGTGTGGTGGAATTGCCGAGCATATACTCCATCTTGGAGACTTCCTTGACAGTGTCATTTTCAACCGGTGCTTCTTTGAGAGCTTCATCGAGGGTAACATCAGCCCCGGAGAGAAGCTTAAGGCGTCTATAGTGTTTATCGCCTGAGCCTGCTGGATCAAGATCAATCTCAATGAGTTTATCGATCGCAAAGTTGGTTGCTTCAGAAAGGGTAAAGGTTGAGGCCGTCGGGGCTGGTGTGGCGAGGATTGTTGTAGAACCTGTCCCATACGTGGGCGTAGGAAGTGTATTCAGAGCCAGCATTAAACTATTGACATCTATTTCTGAAAGCTGGGAGGCAAACGAAATTTCCTGGTTGATGATGGCTTCATAGACGGTTTTACTGGGTGTCCCTGCTTTCCACTGGAGTTTATCCATCTGGAAATTAAACTCGCTCGTGTTATCTTTGTCGATCGTGCCGAGGTTTCTAAAGTCTGTGGGGAGACTGGCTTTACTGGTGACCGGATTAGGCGAGAGAAAAACCGTCCCGCCACCGAGGCTGAGCCTTTTTATATTCACACTATTGGGTGCTATAAACGTCATTTTTTATCTCCTTAAATCTCGTATCCTTTTTCTATGTGTTTTGCAAAGCTTTCAAACCTCATGCCGTACTGCCAGAGGCCATTTTCTTCAAGGATAAATTCTTCTTCGAGCGGGTAAAACTTTGTGGTGTCCTCTGTCTGAAATCCAGTCAAGGCTTCTCGAACTTTATCCATTGTGTCGTAAATACCGCCATTGCCTCTCAGAGAACGGTTTAAAATGATAAGGTCGTAAGAAACTTTTCTTTCCTGGACGATGACCTCTTCAAAAAGGGAGGGGAGAAATTTAGATCCTGAATAATGGACAAGCACAGCCCCTTTCGGGTGGATCATCTTAAAACTGGAGGGATGATCCGGGTACGCCTCGACAAGCAGATCAGGCAAAGCATCTTTGAGTTTATTGACAATGGCAGTTTCTAAATCTTTAATAATCATTTAAGACCTCATTTGAAAAGAGCCTGTCGGTGCTTGTTTTGTTGGAGACAAACTCCCGATGGTCAGAGAGTTGCGTATCTTCAGATTCTGATTCAAGGCCCAAGGAGACGATGCCTTTTTGAATCTTGCCCAATTCTGCGATAACTGTTTTATATGAATTGAGGATACTTTCAGGCATTTCACGGATCATCCGCCTTGAATGAAGCCTGTAGATCGTCAAATCTATGGCAAAGACTTTAATGAGTTCAGGTATTTCAGAGAGGGGGAGCGTATAACGGGAGCGGAGATAGCTATTGATGGTCGTGTCTGCAAAACTTATGGCAGCGTTGAGAACGTCATAGTTAATAGCAGTATTGGTATCATCCGTAAGTTGAATAATTTCTACTTCCGGGAGAACTTGCAGGATATCGTAAGAATCACAGTAAGGCATTAGGCCACCAGAACTCGAATAATTTCTCCGGCATCGCTGGCATCATCAAGAGCATAGCCGTTAATGGCCTGCGGGGTGACAGATCCAGTGATGGTTTCTGTGAGATCCGGTTGTGCCGCATCAGAGGTAACAGGTGTTGCGCCGGTAGGAACTGCAACAGAAACAGCCAGGTTTGCAGCGACCAGAGCCACACCATCGGTTCCGGACACAAGAGGATTTCCAGCGTTAATGGCTTCGCCTGATTCAATGAGGGCAATGCCTGTGACGATAACCGGGCATTGTTGAAGCTGTTCTGTGTCGGTTTGAGAGACACCGAGTGATTTGGCATCCGCTACGCAATAATTGCCATCAAACCCTATAAATCTGTGTTTAACCAGGTTGGCTTGAGCCTGAAGACTCTCCACCACACCGGGTTTCATTAATTTAACACTCATTCTTTATTCTCCTGATTGTCTGAAGATTCTGAGGGTATATCAGGCTCCGCAGTTGTTGATTTCTTGCCTCTTTTGCTTTTGGGTTCTTCTTGATAAGTGTCAAGATACGGGGCAAGGATTTCAGCGTTCTCTTCCTCCAGCTCAATGATCGAGCCTTCCGGGTAAAGCTTTTTTCGGTGCCTGATATCAATATGTTTGACTTTGTATTTCACTTGTTTTTTCCTTCTCTTTAGGGAGATCCTTCTTTGATGTTAGAGTAGATCCCCACGTCGCACCAAAGGTGCTCCTCGGGATGAGGTATCTGTAAAACCTAAAGGTTAACAGCTACCTCAATTCGTATCCTTAATCAAGTATCCAGCTTCAGCACCGACAAGGAATGGTGTATAGATATCAGTAGCCCGGATATACTTCACTTTGTTGCCTTCCTTTTCGTACTCGTCAATGTAGAGGGAGTTTTTCTTTCTTACTGTATAGGCAAAGGCTGGGTCGTATTCCGTTCTGGAATTAAGCATCGGGACATAAGCGAGGACGATATTATCCTGCCAGACCCGGACAAAGTTATCCGCTTCATCGACAAAAACAGCTTTGCCGATTACGATATTAGGTATTTCAAAGATTTCTTTGAGGAAGTTTAAGGTCACAATTTTATTTTGGTTATTGCTAATGAGGCCCTGTAATTGTGGGTGGCGTTTGAGTACTTTCCAGGTTTCATGGCCGATGACCATTGTGTTAGGGTCCTGGGCAATTTTACCGGCGATTGTATCTTTGGCATCTTCAATCACCCCAACAGGATCAGAGGCAGGGGTGGTATCATCACCGTAATTAGAAAACTTATCATCGCCTGATAATGTTACTTTATGCCCTGTCGGAAATTTATCGGCATCCTGGACAAGATCAGCACATTGCTTTTCGTGTTTCAGTCTTAAGCCTTCTGTGACCACGTTGGTGGCGTGGAGTTGCAGTTTAACCTTTTTGGATTCTTCCTCTTCCCTGTAATCGATTGGGTAGGCGAGATCATGTTCGGTGAGTGTGGTGGTCTTTTTGGTGAATCCTTTGGGGCTGACAACGTTTGAATTGGCCCGGATGGCTCTTTCTGTGTTATAGACAGAGAAGGCTTCTTTATTGAATTCAAAGATATCTACCTTTTCAAGCTCTGATTCTATTTCAGGGAAGAGCGCATCGGCAATAAAAGCGTTATTTTTATATCCCCGGGCAACTTCCGAGAGATAGGCGTTAATCCGTAGATCTTCAAGTCGTCCCATTATTTACTCCTATTGGTGACATATAAATGTTATTGTATGGGGTAGCCTACGAAGTAGGCGAAGGGGCTTGCCCCTTATGTGGTCAGTGGCACTGCCACCTCCTGTTAATCTTGAGTAGGGCATCTCGAAACGAGATGTTTTCTGTTTCACTGAGGGTTTTGGCTTCTTTGTAGAGAGCCAGGCTTTCTTCGCTGGCATTTTCAAAGTGAGAAATATCCGGGTCACTCACTGCCTGATTGGTTTTAGTGGCGAGCTCTTCAAATACCACCTGTTTAGGGAGCGATTTCACAAGCTCTTTTAAGGAGTTGATCGCTTGATTTTCTTCTTCAAAACAGGGGATTGTATCAAGACTCGTAAAGACAGCTATCATTTGATCTTTTTGAGCCTGCGTGAGCGTGCCTTTTGAGAGATACTCATCAAGAAACTGCTCAAATTCTTTTTGACGCATCTGACTTTTGAGGCTTTTAAGCTCTTCTTCTGATTTTTGACGGAGCTTTTCACTCTCTTGATACTGAGAAAGTTTCTGGCTGAGATCTTCTACTTTTTCTTGCAGGGTGACAATTTGTATTTTGGCTTCCTGAATCTCTTTGTTTTCAGGGGTATTGAGTTTATCAAGCTGCTCGTTAAAAGAACTCACAGAGGTACTCAGTTTTTGAATATTCTCTTGAATTTCTTGCAGCTCTTTGGATTCCGTGGATTCTTCTTCTATTTCGAACGTATAGATGTCTGAGGGTGATTCTTTAAACTCGATTGGCTCCATGCCTTTAACCTGCGGAATGGCTGCTCCTAAAAAGGAAACAGCTTTTAGATACGGCTTTCTACCTTCAAGATCTCTGTAAATTTCTACAGACACCTTTCGATACTTGCCGGATTGAACGAATTCTTTGAGATCTTCTGTCACATCCCTGAAGGAGGCTTTAAGACTGCCGTTCTCATTTTTCAATGAGTCTACCCAGCCATACGCCGGGCCTTTCTGTGTGTGATCTAAAGTAAGGGGAGCCTCACAGAAGGAAGGGTCGTAGTGAGAACAAAGAGAGTTGATATCGGACTCTGTAAAGGCTCCCTGGGGGTAGTTACCGGCTTTAAATATTTCAAAAAACTTCATAAGTAAACTCCTAGAGGTTTACGGGCTGTTTGGTGATGACCCTTAAGAGGGTATTTCCACCACCGATAACCATGCCTTGCAGGGCAGGGTCAACCACAATACCGGCTTTGGCCATCACAAGAGAGAGCCCGGCTGCGGCTATGTTGAACCAGAATGTTTTCGACTTCCAGAGTTTTTTCCCTTTATTCATAAAGGTTCCTTTCGCATTGCATTTCACTTAAAAGGCAGTATAAGCCCCAAATGCAGGCCATTTCAAATGAACCATTCCTGGAATGATTCCTGGAACCGTTCCGGGAACAGTGACATTGAATTGGCCGCCTCAGATCCGTTACTGTGAAGAAAAAGAGGAAAAAAGATGCAAGAATTTACCCTTATTCTTGAGGTGATCAAAAGTGTCGGGTTTCCCGGCCTGATCTTTTTTATCTGGTATCTCTACCATCAGGCGCAGGTTAAGACGTTTGAAAAGCTGATTGAAGAGCAGTCAAAAAGAGAAGAGCGTAATTTTTCGCTCCTGCAGGAGATGCTAGAGACGAACCAGTACCATTCAACCCTGCTGACGAAAATTTCTGAAAAGATGGATTCAAACCAGTGGTGCCCGCTTGTAAAAAGGAGTTCTAAAGGCGATGAACATTGAAAGACTCAAACTGAAAGGCTTGCTCTCTGAATCAAAACAGAAACTCAAAAAGCTCGATGCCGATTCTGCCGGGTTGATTATCCTGATTAGAACGTATATCTCTCCTTATGAAGATGATTTGACGACATTAGAGATTGACAAAGCCCTGCAGGCGATCGAACGTCTCAAAAGCAATATTGAGGCAATGAAAGAGTTAAAGACCAAAATTAAACACCTGGAGGAGGATCTTGGCTAAGAGGGATATTCATTTTCCTGAAGCAGAAAGGCTTTATGTCATTGAGCAAATGACGATCAATGAGATTGCCTCCAAACTCAGGTTGAATGAAAAGACCGTCAGGATCTGGAAAAATATGGGCGGCTGGGAAACCAAACGAAAAAAGTATCTCAAAAGCAAACTCTCCTTCCACGAAGAACTCTACGAGTTTTCACGAAAATTGATGACTTCGATAAAAGACGATCTCGCAGCCGGGGAAAAAGTTGATTCCGGCAGGCTGTATACCTTTACCCGTCTCCTTCCTTTAATCACCAAAGTCAAAGAATATGAAGATATTGCCGCAAAATCAGACGAAAAAGAGCAAAACAAAGGCCTCACTAAAGATCTTGTAAAACTTATTGAAAGAGAGGTGTTAAATCTTGAATAATTTATTTCTCCTAAATAGATGGTCTTTAGGACTAAACTTACGGAGCATATCTAGAGACTGGTCAAATAGATTGTTAAATTTATCTAATGTTCTGTCTGAATTACTTGCGCATTCCTTTAATTCGTTATCTAAATCAGCCAGTATTTTAATATTTTCTTGGTTGAGGGATGCATTAAGTAGAGCAGTTAAGTTTTCAAACTCAAAAATTAGCTTATTAAGTTTATCAACATTAGGAGATGGTTTAGTTAATTCGTACTTCAGTAGGCAGAGACAATCTGATAATCCTATAATTCTTTCAGATTTAACTTTTAGAAAAGGCTCTGCATAAAAGTTATCTTGAACATTCTTTAAAGATAGAAGATTTAACCCTTTATCTACCAAAAACCCTATTATACCTCCTAACGTCAACAAAAAAGCAGAATTAATCCAATTTTCCATATTTACCTCAATGAAGAAAAAAATTAATGAACAAAAATAACTATTTTTTATTATATCAAAAAAGATGGCTGGCAGATGAAAGCCCGATTAAAATATGGGAAAAATCGAGACGGATCGGAGCGACCTACGTTCAATCCTATGAAGATGTGAGAGACTGTGTCTCGAAAAAAGTGCCGGCGGTCTGGTTTTCCTCTGCCGATGAATCCGCTGCCAGAGAATATATTGCCTACTGTGAGCAGTGGACAAAACTTTTTAATATGGCTGCAAAACCGCTGGGGCAGGTGGTGATTGATTCTGAAAAAGACATTAAAGCTTTCGTGATTGAGTTTGCCAACGGCACCAAAATTCACGCTCTGTCATCTAATCCTAAAGGGTTCAGAAGTAAAGGCGGCAAAGTTGTCCTGGATGAGTTTGCCCATCACGATAGCCAGGATGATCTCTGGAAGGCTGCAAGGCCCTGCATCACCTGGGGCTTTCCGCTCAGGATTTTGTCGACCCATAACGGCAAAAACTGCCGGTATTACAAGTTTGTCGAAGAAACCCAGCGAGGAAAGTTAAACTGGTCTCTGCATACCACGCCCATTCAACTTGCTGTTACTGAAGGGTTGGTCGATAAAATACTTGGTAAAGTGGCTACAGAAGAAGAAAAAGAAGCCTGGCTTGAAGATCAACGATCCAATTGTTTTGATGAAAATACCTGGCAGCAGGAATATTGCTGTATAGCTATTGATGAAGCCACAGCCTTTTTAACGTATGAGCTTATCCACTCCTGTGAATTAGATAATATTCTCATTTCTGAACTATTAGGAATTTCCGAAGACTTGTTTGTCGGCATGGATATTGGTCGCAAGAAAGATCTCTCAGTGATTTGGCTTCTCGAAAAACTTGGGAATGTTAAATATACCCGAAAAGTGATTGAGCTTGAGAAAACGCCGTTTCATCTCCAGGAAGAGATCCTCTCCTCTGTCCTGAAGCATAAAACCCTGAGACGCTGCTGTATTGATGCCACCGGTCTTGGGATGCAACTGGCTGAATCCGCTCAACGAAACTTCGGCCAGTATCGAGTCGAACCCATCACGTTTACCGCTAAAGCCAAAGAAGAGCTTGCATACAACCTCCGAACGAACTTTGAAGACAAAACCGTCTATATTCCTTCTGATAACATCATCCGAGAGGATCTCCACTCTGTGAGAAAAGTAACGACCATTTCAGGCAATATTCGCTTTGATGTCGCCAATACAGAAGCCGCTGGTCACGCCGATCGTTTTTGGGCTCTCGCTCTTGCTCTTTATGCAGCTCACACGAATGCAGGCCCTATTTACGTTACCTCCCGCCAGAAAAGAGAAACCTATGACACCACCAAGTACTACTAAATTCGCAATTTGCCCTCACAGGCGATTTAAGCCCCCTTCTCTCTCTAGAGATATCAAACCACATCTTCACCCAAAAACATCAAAATGCAACGCTTTGCAAAAGGGTTGAGAGGATATTTCAAACAAGGTGCAACCATCATGCAAAAAAAGCTCTGGATCAACGAAACTCAATATATTTTGTTTAACGAGTCCAAAAAGCCTCTCTCAGAAGAACTGGCCACAAGAAAGAGGGCAATTAACTATTTTAACCTGTCGATGAACCTCCCGGATCCTGATCCGATTCTTAAAAAACAGGGTAAAGACATTACAATATACAAAGAGCTTTTGTCTGATGCACACGTCTGGGCGTGTCTTCAATCCCGGAAAGCTGGGGTGCTTTCACTGGAGTGGGATATAGACAGAGGTAAAACAAAATCCAATCAGGCCAAAACCATAGCTAAAATATTTCAAGACCTGGATATCTATAAAATAATATCTGAAATACTTGATGCTCCATTCTGGGGCTACCAGCCTCTGGAAATTATATGGCAAAAAAGCGGCAACCTCATATTGCCGGTTGATATCATTGGCAAACCGCCTGAATGGTTTGCGTTTGATAGTGAAAACAAACTCCGGTTCATTTCAAAAACTAACAGGCAAAATGGCCAAATAATACCTGAATACAAATTCT
>Ga0334900_1001791_pt1 | contig 21380 bp, 20 predicted proteins | sample GraSluR3_MG_2_FD_207231 | JGI IMG/M metagenome (GOLD analysis project Ga0334900, IMG submission 207231) | Sludge microbial communities from methane-producing bioreactor in Wageningen University, Netherlands - Granular Sludge_31_08-R3 | ecosystem: Engineered > Bioreactor > Anaerobic >...
CAGGGAACGCGCTTCACGTATGCGGCAGAACCAGGACACGGAATCCGACTCGATGAAGGCCGCGTCAAAATGCTCACCGGTGGAGATAAAATCTCAGCATCCCACAAAGGCGAGCGGACTTTTACTTACCGCCCTGCTGCCAGTATTTCAATTTTAACAAACCACAAACCACGGATAACTGGACGGGATACCGGAATCTGGCGGAGGATGGCTCTTTTCCCATTCTTGAACACGATTCCAGAAGAAAAACGAGACCCGGAATTCTCAGAAAAATTATGGGAAAAATCCGGCCCGTTTATCGCCGCCTGGATAATTGCCGGGGCTGTCGAATGGTACCGGGACGGCTGGGGAGATTCAGAAACAATCAAGGCAGCAACCGATGATTACCGACTCGATGAGGACGTTTTCCAGGGATTCATTGACGACTGCTGCGAGATAAACCCCTTGTTTACGGAACAGGCGGGACGACTTCGCAAGGCATACGAGCAATGGTGTAGCGAAAATGGGCACGAACCTTTCCGGGGTAGGACGTGGGGTGAAGCCCTGGCGGAAAGAGGCTTTTCTGGTGGACGAAACAACGCAGGAAGATACTACACCGGAATAAAACTCCAGGATGGCCAAAATGTTTATTAAAAAGTGTACCAGTGTAGGGTTGTGTAGTACACAAACAGGTTGTTCTCACGTAACCACAATTAATATAAACGACCTGAAAAAACCCTACACAACCCTACACCCTACACCGTCCGGGGGCCTGCCGTGGACGCACTGAAGATCAAAAAAATCCTGCCCCGCTTGGGTAGCGACGCTCCTGGCGAAGTAATCGCCACAGTGGAAGCCCTCCGCCGAGCCCTGGCCGCTGATGGTTTGGATTTTTACGACCTGGCCGAATTGCTGACCTTTGACAGTGAGCCGGAAGCCGTCGAGATTATGCCACCGGAGACGGCCGGAGACTGGACAGAGCTCCTCGACAGACTAATTGACGCGAAACTATGGGCCAACCAATGGGAAGAAGAATTTCTTTTCAATGTTCGGGACTGGACGAGATCGGGACGGCGACCTTCATTCAAGCAACAAGACAAAATTATTGATATCGCTGAACGGATGGTCCAGGTATGAACTACGATCGGGAACCGCGCCCCCCTTGAATACCAGGCCGGAAGGCCGAGCGGATACCCCGGTATGGGGTAAAGATTTTGAATCAATAAAGGATTTTAAGATGAACTATAAACAGCAACTAAAGGAAGCCTTGGACAGACTTCCGGATGAACTCACGGACAAGTCAGTCAAATGGTTTGTTGACAGGTTCCAGCAGGGCCGAGACTGGAGCGGCACAATAGCCGCCGCCTACGAAGAAGGAAAGCAGGAAGGAATTTTCCGCGTAAGGCGGGAATTACTGAAACCGACCGCACAGAAGATCGTAGCCGATGCAATCGGCGAAGGAGATAAAAATGAGTGAACCCTTAGTAAGTGAATACATGGAATTCCCTGACGGCCACATAGAAACCGTATACGGTGAACAAAACTTAAAAAAAGCACGAAAACAGGGAGCGCGTGTCTCGGAGCCGGTTTTGATAAGGTACCCGAACGGTTTTGTATCCTCAGTAAGTCCACGCGTTGCCGATATTTTGCTACGGAAAAAACAGGGGCACCGGGTAGTCAAGGCTATGCCGCCCGTTGACCTTTCTAAAATCAAGATCGGGGGTGAAGAATGAAAGCCACAGCAAAAATGATGGAGCGTATCCGCTCACTCGAAAATGAAGTATCCGAAAAAATCAAGGACCGCGAACAACTCGAACAGGACTTAGCGTCCGCATACGAAACCGGAGCCGATGCGCAAGGAATCCTAAAGAAACTCGGGGAAGTCAAGGATGCAATCTCCGGCGGTGTTGCTGCACTTAAAAATCTTGATGAGCGTCTCTATCGGATACAGCGGGATGAACATTATGCAGAATCAAAAAAACTCGACGCAGAGGCAAGAGCCAGATTTGAGAAGACTCTCAAAAATGTTGCCGGTTCAATGGGTCCAGTGAAAAAGGCGCTTTCCGATACCATCTCGAAGGCAACCATGCCCCGGCTGATTGACAAGCTTGTGATGTCGATTTCAGAAGACCTATGGGCGGCCATCGACGCGGAAAACTCGGAGCTCTACCTATCCCATGTTCCCTGTATGCCGTCTGCACCGTCAGACCGGGACGACGAAGGCAAACCGGTAACGCGGGCTTTGGTTTAAGGGGGCAGCATGAGCACATTGAAACAAACGGACAACCTTCTGAGTGTCGATAGGGCCGCAGCGAAAGCCCACGTTCCACGGTTCAAGGTTATGCAGCTGATTTGGAACAAGGTAGTCTTTGCCGCATACGACGACGAAGCCGGGTATATGTTAAGCCCGGCGGTTGTCGCCGAACTGCCGAGACTTTGCAAACAGCATTTTTCCCCGGGCGGTGAATTCCTGGCAAACCCGCCGACCATCGCGGAATATCGAGCCCATGCCGTCGATGGCGTGGGGGCTGAACACATGAGGAGCATACAGTGATGACAATATATGCAGAAGGTCAATTCGGTATCGAGCTGACCGCTAAATGGTTACGGGGTGAGCTGGCTAAGGCCGGTGGGCAGGATGTTGAAATACATCTAAATAGTCCCGGGGGGTCAGCGTTCGAAGCCTCATCTATGATGGATGAATTACGGAGGTACCGGGGAAAGAAAACGATTCGGATTGTCGCCCTGGCAGCCTCGGCCGCCTCTCGTTTCTGTACCGCAGCTGATGAGGTTATTTGCACGTCAAATTCTGCGCATATGAGACATCTTGCCTCGGCTGGAACTTACGGCGATTCTTCAGACCATTCAAAAACGCTGGAAATTCTCCATGGCGTCGACCGACAAATGGCCGCTGATTATGCAGCATGGAGTGGGAAAACCGTTGACCAGGAGCTATCCGAAATGGAGGAGGAAGCCTGGCTCTGGGGATACGAGATATATGAGCAGGGATACGCGACATCATACGAAGAGACGCGGGAAACACGGGACCGGGAAACGGCTCTTGCAGATGCCCGGGACCGCTTCGCTGCTTGCTATCGACCGCCCACCCCCTACGAAGTGGCCGCTTTTGCTGGAACAACCCGAACACCGGCAAAGAAAACGCGGATCCTAACGCGTGAAGATATCCAAGCTGCAGAGCTGGCCGAGATGGATATTGAAGAGTATTTCTTTTGGCTGGACAAAATCGAGGGGGTAAAGCATGGCAGTTGATTTGAGTTTATACGACAAAGACGGCCTTGTAGCTGAGAACACAGCGGCAACGGAAGATGATTTCCGGCTTAAGTGGAAGAACTTCACCCTGGCTGTACGCTTGAAGACCAGGGACTACCCGGAGCGTGGGCCTTGGATTGCCTCGGCTGCGGGAACACTCCCCGGTTGTCCTGTCTGCGGGTCTACCATACCCGTGAGCACCGCATACTCACTACCTGTGGAGGAATAAAGGGATGGCTACATACATAGCAAAGAACTTGAAAACATCGGAACAGCGAACCTATACCGGCAAGCCCGACCGGGGGGATCCTGATTTTGCCGAAGCCTGGGGAACCATGAAGAAGCTGGAACAGCAGTTGAATACCTGCAATCTTCCGGGACCCTGGCGCGTTTACATTCAGGGCGAAACAGAGCCGACAACCTGCCCGCACTGCGGACAAGCTGGTCCGTTCTGATGAATAGGCATATACAGCGGCTCTCCGGGGCCGCAGCCTATCGAAAATCAAAAGGTACTGTGAGCATACCCCCACCCGGTCATGGGTATTTCCCCACACCCCGGAAGAGACCACCACACTGGTATTTTTCCAGCTTAACAGCAGCTTAACAAAAAGGCGTGAAAAAGGGCCTATTTAACACTTTTTCGTAGGAGTACGGTACATGAAATTAGAACTTCTAACCGGCGCAGAGCTTGCACGTTATACCGGCGTTTCCAGGGCGGCCATTACAACCGCAACAAAGGAAGGCCGGTTATACCGCGATCCAATTACTAAAAAATATGATCCCACACATACGGCAAATCTGGCCTTTATCAATGCAAACCGGCTGAAAGCGGTTACTACTGCAGAGATTGAAGACGGCGGCCCTGACAATCTCCCGGACGTCTCTCCCGACTCCCTCCCTGAAAGCCTGCAGGCACTGTACAAACGTAAACTGAAAGCGGAAGCAGAAAAGGCAGAGGCTCAGGCCTGGCGGATAAAAATTGATAATGCCATGAAGAAAAAAGAAATCGTACCCTTTGACGTTGTTGTCCTGGGTTTCGGGGCGATGGGTTCAGCGGTCCGAACAGAAATTCTACACATCGGGGAAAGAGTATCCCGAACCGGCGGGGGAGAAGAACTCCGAAGGCGGATAGAAGATCAAACAGCAAGGGCAATAGATCGGGCCAAAAAAATGGCAACTCTAACAATGCGCGAATGTGTCGACGTTTCAAACCCTGGACAGCTGGAAGAGATATTTTACCGGGTCTATTCTGAAATTGTCGGGCACCCTCCTTTCAAAAAAGACGAGGATATGTATGCGGAAGAAGAAAATTAAGATACCACGATTCAAAAAGAAAATGCCTTCACCTTTCAAGGACCCCGAAGGATGGGACAGGTACATGGACGAATTTATAGAATGGTCCTGTGATTGCCTGGCGATCGCTGCAGCTGCAAGACGAGAAAGGGAGAACACCGAGGATGTCAAAAAGGAAGATTAGACAAGCCCGAAGAGAAAAGCGCGATCTTCTTAGGAATTCTGATGCCTGGCAAAACGGGAGAATTCCCCTCACGAGAAAACTTGACACACTGACTGCCGAACGGCTCCAGAAAAAAGCAGACAGCACCGGGGGCCGATAATGGATAATCTTCTCCACCAGGCCCAATGGGAGCCCCTGAAAGCCACCAGACGCCGACCTGGGCGCAAATCCTACACCGAACCGACAGAGCAAACGCGATTCCTCCGGCTGACTGGAGAACTGGCCGACCTTCTCCGCTCCGGCGACTGGAAACGGAAAGGCGACGTCCTCCGATTATGTAAAAGATACAAGGTTGATTTTCCGTTGTTCGCCGAAACGCTGCGTCTGGCAGAAAGCGACAGCGGGAATTTCATAGCCTGGCCGAACGAATCAACACCACAGCAAGCACCTGACGAAAATTGACAGACAGCCCCGCTTCGGCGGGGTTTTTTGACATCTTAACGCTCACGCAGGATGTCAACTGTTACCATAATTGTTACTAAAAAAAAGCTACTTTAATCAACGGCAATCTACGGCCACCCACAAAAGGTATTGACTAATTCCTTATGTGTGCTACAATAATCAACAGGTGTCAACGTTCAGGAACAATTAAGGGGGTAAGGCTGAAGGGCCTTACAAGCAGGATGTCGGCGGTTCAAGTCCGTCATCGCCCATTTTTTTAACACCCTGCGGGGTGTTTTTTTTTACCCGGGTTAAGACTCTTTCCCGACACATGGCCAATATGTTAGTATCTCTTTAACCAAAGTAATTTGCAGACCGGGAGAAACATATATACTATGCAGAACATGCGCAACATAGGAATAATCGCCCACATAGACGCGGGAAAAACGACTACCACGGAACGAATCCTGTACTACACAGGAAAGAGTCACCGGATCGGCGAGGTCGATGACGGCGAGGCCACCATGGACTGGATGACCCAGGAACAGAACCGCGGGATCACCATTACCTCCGCCGCCACAAGCTGTTTCTGGAAGGATACACAGATTAATATTATCGACACTCCCGGCCATGTTGACTTTACCGCCGAGGTGGAACGGTCTCTACGGGTCCTGGACGGAGCGGTGGGGATATTCTGTGCTGTCGGCGGAGTGGAGCCCCAGTCCGAGACTGTCTGGCATCAGGCGGATCATTATCATGTTCCCCGCATAGCCTACGTTAACAAGATGGACCGGATCGGTGCGGATTTCTTTTCCGTACTGGAGGAGATGAAAAAGAAACTCAAGGCCGATCCCCTGCCCCTGCAGCTGCCCATTGGTGCTGAATCCGCCTTCAGCGGAGTCATAGATCTGATCGAGATGCGGGAAATACACTGGGACCAGGGGACCCAGGGGCGGGAGATGGAGTTTCATCCCATCAGGGAGGAGCTCAAGGACCAGGCGAACAGCTACAGGGAGCAGCTTATCGATGTGCTGTCCGCTCACAGCGAGGAGATTACCGACCTGTATCTTGAGGGTTCCTCTGTTCCCAATGAACTGATTCTCTCCACGCTGCGAAAGGCTACAATAAGCCAGGTGCTTGTGCCGGTATTCTGCGGAGCCTCCTACAAGAATATCGGCGTCCAGCCCCTTCTGAATGCCATTCTCAATCTTCTGCCTGCACCCCACGAGGTGCTTCCCCCCACTGGAATAGCTGTAAAAAACGAAGAACAGGTACAGGTTCCCTGCGACCCCAAGGGTCCGCCTCTGGGACTGGTTTTCAAGATTCAGACGGACCGTGAAGCCGGTAGTCTTACTTTTATCCGTATGTATTCCGGGAGCATAAAGAAGGGCTCTGCGGTGTACAACATCAACAAGAAAAAGAAGGAGCGGGTCAACCGCCTCTTACGCATGCACTCCAATCGCAGCGAAGCCCTGGATGAGGTTTCCGCAGGAGATATTGCGGTTATAATAGGCTGCAAGTTTTCCCAGACCGGAGACACCCTGGGTTCCGAAGGACACCAGGTTCTGCTGGAGCAAATGCAGTTTCCCATGCCGGTAATAGATGTGGCCATCGAACCCAGGAGCATTTCCGAGGCAAAAAAACTGCGAGAAATCCTTGACCTTCTGCAGAAGGAAGATCCCACCTTCATGGTGAAAGAGGACAACGAAACCGGTCAGCTGATCATATCCGGTATGGGAGAACTCCATCTGGATGTACTGGTAACCCGCATAACCGAAGATTTCAATGTGGACGCCCGAATCGGAAATCCGCAGGTAACCTACAGAGAATCTGTAACAGCAGTCCAGGAGCATACGGAGGTCTATCAGAAGGTCCTGGCGGGCAAGGAGAACTTTGCTTCCATTACCCTGAAGGTAGAACCCGCCGAACGCGGTTCGGGGAATTCCTTCCATTCGGCAATCGGCAAATCGGAGCTTCCGACGGAGCTTCTTGAAGCTGTAGAGCGGGGAGTTGTCAACTCCTTCAGCTCCGGCATCATGTACGGCTATCCCTGCTACGATGTGAAGGCCAGCCTGGTGGGTGTCAAATATGACGAAATGCGGGCATCCCCCCTGGCCTATGAAGCCGCGGGGGCCATGGGATTCGACAGTGCCTGCCGGGCGGCTTCGCCGGTTCTCCTTGAACCTGTTATGACGGTGGATGTTATGTGTCCCAAGGATTTTGTCGGGGAAGTCATCAACCACCTGACGACCCGGGGCGGCATTATCAACAGCCTGGAATCCCGCAGTGCAATCGAGCATGTGCGGGCACAGGTCCCCCTGGCGAACATGTTCGGTTATTCCACGGCCCTCAGAAGCATTACCCAGGGGCGTGGGACCTTTGCCATGGAATTCTCCCATTTTCAGCAGAAAAGCGGCGGACTCGGCTAAAAGCAGCCACCGGCTCTGTCATGGCCCCGGTTTTTGTTGACATCTCCCATAGCTGGGGCTATTCTATTACTCGCATATTTAGATCCCAACATTGCGAGGAGACAGAATGAGTTTTTCCACTGCTGATATCCGCAACATCGCCCTGGTCGGCCACGGAAGCACTGGTAAAACCACCTTGTTAGAACAACTGTTGTTCAACTCGGGGGTTATCGATCGGGCAGAACCCGTTGAATCGGGAAAAACTGTAAGCGACTATACAGAAGAGGAGATTGCCCGGGGAATATCGGTTCACACCACCCTTTCAAGCTGCACTTGGAATGATCATCAGGTCAACCTGCTCGATACTCCGGGTTCCTCAGATTTTATTGGAGAAGTAGTTGCCGCATTCCGCTGTGCTGAGAGTGCATTGATGGTGGTAGACGGCCGCGACGGCGTCCAGATTGAGACCATCAAGCTATGGCGGCGCCTGGACCAGCGAAACAAACCGCGTTTTTGTTTTATAAACCGTCTTGACCGTGATAGAGCTGATTTTGAACACGTTTTTAACGATCTGAAGGAGAAGTTCAAGATGACCTTTGTCCCGGTCACCATTCCCATGATGGACGGTACCGAATACAAGGGTATTATAAACCTGATTGAAAACAAGGCGTATATGATGCATGACGGCGCAGAGAAAGACCAGGCCGTCGACATCCCCGAACAGTACAGCGAAATGGTCGAAGAGTATCGCCTTTCCCTTATCGAAAGTGCTGCCGAAGGCGAAGATTCTCTGATGGAGAAGTATTTTGAGGAAGGTACCTTAAGTCCCGACGAAATACGAAAGGGTCTGATTGAAGGTCTGCGAGAGAACAAGATAGTCCCGACCCTTTGCGGTTCAGCCCTGCATAACAACGGTGTTGTTTCACTGCTGAATTTTATCAGTAACATAACTCCCTCTCCTTCCGGTATTCCCGAGCTGGCTCAGGACAAGGATAAGAATGAGATAACTGTTGACATTTCAGATCAGGGTCCCCTGGCTGGTATGGTATTTCGCACATCCATTGATCAGTTCTCCGGAAAACTCTCTTTCGTCAAGGTAATGAGCGGGGTACTTTCGGCGGATAGCGAGATACTCAACTGTGATACCGGAAAAAAAGAGCGTATTTCCAAGCTTTATAAGACAGTAGGTAAAAAGCTTACAGAAACCAAAGAGTTTACTGCAGGAGACCTGGGAGTCGTCACAAAGGTTGAGGGTTTTCAGACCAATACAAGCTTCTGTAGCACTGATACCTTCTATAAATTCGATAAACTGCACCTGCCGCAGCCGGTCTTTTCCCTTGCCATAAGCGCAGCCAGCAAGAAGGAAGAAGACAAGCTGAACGCTTCACTGCATCGGGCGGCTGAAGAGGACCTGACTTTCCAGGTTACCTATGACAAAGAGACCCATGAGACGGTTATCTCCGGTATGGGCGAGCTCCATATCAATATGATTCTCGATAAGATCAAAGAGAAGCAGAAGATTGAAATCGAGACCAAGGTCCCGCGAGTGGCCTACCGGGAAACCATCACCAAAAAAGCCGGTGCGGAATACACCCACAAGAAGCAGTCCGGAGGTCACGGTCAGTACGGCCGTGTTGTCATGGAAATCGGTCCCATAGAGCGTGGAAAGTACATGGAGTTCTATAACGATATCAAGGGCGGTTCCATCTCAAAGGGATATATGCCCGGCATAGAGAAAGGCATTCTCGAAGGTATGGAAGAGGGTTACCTGGCAGGGTATCCTCTCGTTGATATTGAAGCCCACATTATCGATGGAAAGGAACACCCGGTAGACTCTTCGGAAATGGCCTTCAAACTTGCTGCCAAGGGGGCTCTCAAGAGTTCGCTGGAAAAGGCGGGTGTAGTGCTTCTGGAACCTGTCATGAAACTGCGGGTGTTTGTCGATGAGCAATACCTTGGTGATATACTCTCAGATCTCTCATCCCGACGAGGAAGGGTCCTGGGACAGGAATCCCTTGGAGGAGGAATCAACGAGGTAGATGCTGAGGTTCCCCAGGCGGAAATGCTGCGTTATGCCATTGATCTGAAATCCATGACATCCGGTACCGGTTCCTTTGAAATGGATTTTGACCACTACAGTCCGATTTCCGGTCGAGTAGCCGACCTGGTAATTCAGGAAGCCAAGAGTCTTAAAGCGGCCGAGGAATAGGGGTATCCTAGCCTGATTAAGGTAAAATCCAATTGTTTAACAAAAAGGGCGCCTTTATAAAAGGCGCCCTTTTTCGCATTCTACATGCCTTAATCGTTCTCTCTCTCGTCCAGCGAAATGTAGTTCCGGGGACGTACAATGCTCTTGTACGCGGGCCGTATAATTCTTCCGCCGCTGATCAGCTCCTCCATTCGGTGCGCACTCCAACCGGCTATCCTGGAGATCGCAAACAGCGGTGTATACAGTTCGAAAGGAATGTTCAGCATGCTGTAGACAAAACCGGAGAAAAAATCAACGTTGGGAGAAACAACCTTATCGGAGTTCTTGACCTCCTGAAAAACCAGGGGTGCAAGTTTCTCAATCAGTGTGTACAGACCGAACTCCTGCTCGTGGTTTTTTTCCCGGGCCAGCAACTCCGCCCGTTCACGCAGCAGCACTGCTCTGGGATCGGACAGGGTATATACAGCATGCCCGATACCGTATATAAGTCCCGATCTGTCATAGGCTTCACGGTTGAGGATCTTTTTAAGATAGTTTCCAACCTCGGTCTCACTGCTCCAATCCTTAACGTTTGCCTTGATATCCTCCATCATTCCCATGACTTTAATGTTCGCGCCGCCGTGTTTTGCCCCTTTCAGAGAACCGATGGCTGCGGCCATTGTGGAGTAGGTATCAGTTTCCGCGGAGGAAACTACATGTACCGTAAAAGCGGAGTTGTTACCGCCGCCATGTTCAGCATGCAGAACAAGGCTCAGATCAAGCAGGTCCGCCTCCAGCTGACTGTAGGTCTGGTCCGGTCTGATCATCTGAAGCAGGTTTTCCGCGGTGGAGAGCTCCGGATCAGGATTGTGAATATACAGACTCTCGTTGTAAAAATTATGCCGTCGTGCCTGATAGCCGTAGGCAGCAAATATCGGCAGCTGCGCTATCAGGGTTACACACTGGCGTAAAATGTTTGTTACAGAGTAGTCCTCAGCCAGCTCGTCGTAGCTGTATGCCACGAGCACACTTCTGGCCATCTTGTTCATGATATCCTGGCTCGGGGCTTTGAGTATGTTGTCCTCGGTAAAATTTACAGGCAGCAGGCGGGATTCGCCAATCAACTTTCTGAAGGATTCAAGTTCGCTTTGATGAGGCAATGAACCGAAGATCAGAAGGAAGGCTGTCTCCTCAAACCCGAAGCGTTTTTCGTCTTGAAAACCCCGAACAAGATCGACAACATCGATTCCGCGATACCTGAGGCGTCCTTCAACGGGGATTTTGTCACCTTCGTCCATGATGTATCCGTGGACATCACCTATTTCAGTCAGTCCAACAAGAACACCGGTTCCGTCGGCATTACGAAGCCCCCGCTTAACGTTGAATTTCTCATAAAATTCGAGGGGAATCTTGGTGTTAGCCTGTGCCTTTCCCGCAAACTTTTCCAGCCAGTCCTGCTTCATTTCTCCTCCGGAAATCTAAATTGCATAAAGATACGATATAGTCGTATAAATATAGAGAAATTTCAAGTGGTTTTGGTAAAATAGACTTCCCGAATACGATGGGATTTATCCAGTCCCCTGGATTCGAACTTTGTCCGGGGTCTCCATTTCTGATGTTCTGCAAAATCCGTGTATGCGTTTTCCAGGCCTGCAGCCTCGCTGCACACAGCCAGGATCTGTTCGGCATATTCCTCCCAGTCAGTGCAGATATAGAGGTATCCTCCGGGAACAAGCTTTGGAGCGATTAAATCAACAAATGGTTTCTGTATCAGTCTTCGTTTATGGTGTTTCTTCTTCGGCCAGGGATCCGGAAAGAAGATGTGGATACCGTCGAGAATCCTGTCGGGGATCATGTTTTGGAAGACCTCAACCGCGTCATGATTGATTATTCTCAGGTTATCCAGGGAAAGACGCTCGATTTCACTCAGGACCTTGCCTACCCCGGGCTTGTGCACCTCAATCCCCAGATATGCAACTTCAGGATTCTCATCTGCGAGACGAACCGTCGCCTCTCCCATCCCGAAACCGATCTCCAGAATATACCTTGAGGCGCCGGGAAAAATCTCCCTCAGGGATATTTCGGATCCACTGTACGGGACAGAATACAAGGGTAATAGTTGATTGTACGAACGTCGCTGGAGATTGCTCATCCGCGCAGCTCTTAATACGTAACTGCGCAGCTTTCTGTGTCCTTCTGCTTTATCTGTCTGCTTCATAGCTTTCTGATTCAATATACTCCCGAATAGCCCGGGAACTTCCCAGGCTGAGCAGATGTCTGCTGAAATTCTTATGATCGTCAACCTTTCTGTTGTTTTGTATCCATTCATGGATACCAGAAACAGCCCCCGGGGCAACACTTACGACACGGATACCCAGACCGATGAGAAAGCGCGCCATGTTTCTGTCAGCGGCGGAGTCGCCGCAAACCGAAAGGGTCATGTTTTTTGCTTGACAGACTTCCGCTACCCGTGCAATAAAGCGCAGAACTGCAGGATGAAGAGGCTCATAATAGTGGGCAACACTGGTATTCGTGCGATCCACACCCAGAAGATACTGCACAAGATCATTCGTTCCGATGCTCATGAAATCCACTTCATCCGCCAGCTCTTCCAGCAGGAATCCAACGGAAGGAAGCTCAACCATTATTCCCAGTTTCGGTTTTTTATTGTGCTCAATACCCTGTTCCGTAAGCTCCTGTGAAGCTCTTTCCATCATGCTTCGAATCTGTCGGATCTCCTCGACTCCGGATACGAAGGGTACGATAATGTTCAGATCCCCATCAAGTCCGGCCCGCAGCATTGCCCGCAGCTGAGTTGAAAGAATTTCAGGATTTTTCAGGGTAAAGCGTATCGCCCGAAGTCCTAAAAAGGGGTTGGGCTCAGCATCATTGGTCAGAAAACATAGCTGCTTGTCCCCACCCATATCGAGAATACGCATATATACAGGCCCGCTTTCAAAGACTTCAAAAATCTTGCGGTATATCCGGAACTGTTCCTCTTCGGAGGGAAAGTCGTTCCGTATAAGAAAAGGGAATTCACTGCGATAGAGTCCGATACCTTTCAGGCCGTAGCCCCTGGCAACCTGAAGGTCCCCAAGAAGTCCTATGTTCGCCAGGATTGAAAGGGACGATCCATCGCTCAAGGGAATCAGCGGGTCAATCTTCGTGGTAGAATCAATTTCCGCGTGTTCCCTGGCAAGCTGAACAAAACGTTCCCGGGTTTCCGTATCCGGATTAATAAACACGTTGCCATGAAAACCGTCGAGCACAAGAGGAACGCCGTCATTCAGACTGAAAAGCTGTTTATCTTCCATGCTCAGCATGGGAATCTTTACGGAGAGAGCCAGAATTCTCAAATGAGAGGTTATACTCGCCTTGTGCAGAATAATCCCCGCGGCTCCCTGGGCAGCAAACTTTATAAGCTCCGAAGGATACAGCTCTTCCGTCAGAATAATTGTATCCTTGTAATCCTCTATTTTGCCTTTGGTTCTGGACAGGTTAATCAATAGTCGATACCCAAGATCTTTAAGGTCCTGGGCTTTCTCGCGGACGGAGACAGCCTCGGCTTCGGCGAAGAGGCGGATATAGTTATTCACCACTTCCGTTACAGCAGCGGCGGATTCTTCTCCCTGCTGTATTCGCTGCTCCATCTCTCCGGTGAAAGCCTTGTCCGTCAGCATCAGCAGGTGGGCATGAAAAATGAGGGACCCCACATCGGCGAAGTGTTCCTTCAGCTGTTCCTGTAGGCTTTTAATCTGCGCCTTGGTCTCTTCCACGGCTTGTCTGAAATCATCCAGGGTGTCCCGGTACTTCTCGGATGGATCGAGGGAAAGGAGAGAATCTGAACCTGAACGCCCAAGATAGTAGCTTCGTCCAATAGCGATTCCCGGACTTGCCTGCTGACCATGAAGGTATGCCGGCAGTTCACGGGTTTCCGCTTCCTCGTGGTGACGGGGTTGAACCCGCTCCCGGTGCAGCTCCATAAGGAGCAGGGCGTTCTCTATCATGGCCGCCATCTGGGCAGCTATAGCGGTCAACGCCCGGGCATCCCGGGTGGAGAAATAATCGATTTTCTTCTGCTGACAGGCAATGACACCAATACGCCGCAGCCCATGGATTATGGGAACCGCCAGAAAGGCTTCGTACTCGTCTTCATGCAGGTCAGGAACAGCCTTGAAATGGGGAGACTCCTTTGCCCGGGGAACAATGACGGGACGTAGTTCTTTCAGGGCTGTTCCGGTAATACCTTCTCCGGGTTCCAGAGTCAGGGTCCCTATTGCCTCAGGATTCAGGCCTGTACTTGCCCTGAGTACCAGCAGTCCGCTTTGTGAGTCCAGAATAAAAATGGAGCATAGATCCGTTCCCATATGCTGGGCAATAAGCTTTACCGTATGGTCCAGAAACTCCTCTATGCTCTTCTGACGTTCGAAAAGGGAGGTCAGTTCGGCTACGCTGCATATAAGATCTATTGCCTTTTTTTCCATGGCTTCCTTCCTTTGGGTCCTTCTTTATTTTACACCCACTTTACAAAAGAGCCGATAGCCGTTCCCGAATAAATTCCGATTTTTCCTTCAGTCCTATTGAGCCGGTTTCCAGCAGGAGAACGTTCGGGTTCTTCGGGTCCGGTTTAATCTTGCCGCCGGAGGTCTGCATGAGGTTCAGGACCTTATCCACGGAGATAAGGGATACCTTTCCAAACTCAACCCTGACCTTTCCTCCCCTTTCCCGTAAGCTTCGGACTTTCAGTTTACGACAGACAATCCTGACCTCCGCAAGGGAGAGGAGACTGGCCGCAGCCTCCGGAAGCGGGCCGAATCGGTCGTGAAGTTCAGCATGGACCTTCTCCAATTCTTCATCGGAATCTATGGCGGCGATCTTTTTGTAGACTTCCATTTTTTCAACTGGTTCCGAAATATAGCTGTCGGGTATATAGCCGGAATAATCGAGTTCCAGGAAAATCTCCTCCCTGGTCGCTTCTCCTTTTTCGCTTCGTTCGGCAACTGCCTCGTCCAGGAGCCGCAGATACATGTCAAAGCCCACCGACGCGATCTCACCGCTCTGCTGCCGTCCCAGAAGGTTACCCGCACCCCGGACCTCCATGTCCTTCATGGCGATCTTGAAACCGGCACCGAGATCGGAATAGTCCGAGAGGATCTGCAGCCGCTTCATGGCGATCTCGCTCAGGGCCTTGTCGGCGGGATAGAGCAGATAGGCATAGGCCTTACGCTCCGATCGGCCCACACGCCCGCGTAACTGGTAAAGCTGAGAAATACCGTATACATCGGCCCTGTCGATGACGATTGTATTTACATTGGAGATATCGATGCCGTTTTCAATTATGGTAGTAGCAACAAGGACCTGAAAAGCACCGTGAACAAAACGATGCATTACCTCTTCGAGTTCGGCGGAACTCATCTGTCCATGGGCAGTTTCGACCAGGGCTTCCGGTACCAGCCGTTCAAGGAACATCCGGGTCTCCCGCAGGGTTTCGACACGATTGTGAAGATAGAATACCTGCCCACCCCGTTCAATTTCCCTTCGTATGGCAGCGGCCACCATCTCCTCGTCAAACTCACGAATAAAGGTATCCACGGATTGTCTGTTATGGGGAGGTGTCGTCAGCAGAGACATGTCCCTGATCTTGAGAAGACTCATGTGCAGGGTTCGGGGTATCGGAGTTGCAGAGAGTGCCAGGGCGTCTACAGTGTGCTTCATCTGTTTAAGCCGCTCCTTGTCCTTGACACCGAAACGCTGCTCCTCATCCACAATTATGAGTCCCAGGTTTTTGAATATCACATCTTTCTGAAGAATCCTGTGGGTACCAATCAGGATATCCACTTCTCCTTCGGAAAGCAGGTTCAAGGTTTTTTTCTGTTCCTTTGTATGAACAAAACGGGAGATCATTTTTATCGAAACCGGGTATTTTTCAAACCGTTCAGTAAATGATTCATAGTGCTGTTCCGTCAGGATGGTTGTTGGTGCAAGGAATGCCACCTGTTTTCCCGCCATTACAGCCTTGAAGGCAGCCCGCATGGCTACTTCGGTCTTTCCATAACCCACATCTCCACAGATCAGCCTGTCCATGGGGCGTGTGTTCTCCATGTCCTCCTTGACATCGGCTATGCAGCTCAACTGGTCCGTGGTCTCCTCGTAGGGAAAGGCAGCCTCGAATTCCACCTGCCAGTCGGTATCCTCTCCGAAAGAGAAACCCTGGGCGTTCCGGCGCCTGGCATACAGATCGATCAGCATATCCGCCAGGTCCTCAACGGACTTTTTGACCCGGTTTTTCCGCTTCTCCCAGGATTTTCCGCCCAGAGCATCCATGGCCGGGGGACGACCTTCCTGTCCGATATAGCGCTGAACAAGATTGACCTGTTCAATGGGAATAAAAACGGTCTCATCGCCGGCATACTCGAGCTGGATGTAATCCCTTTCCGTACCGGCGGCCCGGATACGTTCGATTCCCTTAAAACGTCCTATCCCGTAGTTAACATGGACTACATAGTCCCCGGGAGATAGCTCGACAAAGGTATCGATGGCACGGCTGCGTGCTTTTTTAACCGAAGCGGGAACCCGTTTACGACGGCCGAAAATCTCGTTTTCCTGGATCAGAATTACCTTGATATCCGGAAGAACAAAGCCCTGGCTCAGGTGGGCGGAAAAAAGCTGAACATCGTGATCCTTTAAAAGCTGAGAAATTCTGTCCGCCTGGGGCCCTGTTTCAGCACAGATGAAAACCCTGTAGCCGGATTTCGCGTATTGGTCGAGCTCTTCCTTCAGATACTGAATATTTCCGAAGAAAGACCTGGGGTCCTGACAGACGATCTCGGGCACCACAAGATCCGCGTCCCGGTCCTTAAGGGACTGGATCATGATTCTCCTGCGGCAGCCTTCGACCAGATCGGGATACGATGCAAGGATACTGTCAGGCGGCGGAAAGGAGAGCTTCTTTTCCCGCACGGTCCTGCGATAGAGCTCTTCGAACTCCTTTTTTACTCCCTCTGCAGCGTTTTCGAGCCGTTTGTCTGAAACGAACAACGAAAGACCATCGGCCGGCATGTAATCCATAAGAGTGGCAGGGGATTCGAAGCCCAGGGGGAAAAAGATCTCATCGAAGGCGCAGCTGCGGCCGATCCGCAGGCGCTCGAGAAACTCCTCGTCCCCCTTTCCCGGATATCTTCTGGAGCGCATGAACTTTTCGACACGGTCTATGCCCTCGTCCTCCCACAGGAATTCTGTGGCCGGAAAAAGAACATACTCGTCGAGATTTCCGCTGGAACTCTGAGTGAGGGCATCGAAGGTCCGAATCTCCTCGATTTCGTCGAATTCAAATACTACCCGCAAAGCTTCTCCGTCACCTCCGGGAAGCCCCACATCCAGGACCTCCCCTCGAAGAGCAAATTCACCGGGCGAAGATACACGGGGTACCCGCAGATATCCCCAGCGCTCAAGGGTCTGTTCGATTTTCTGGGGATCAAAACTTTCACCCTTTTTAAGGGGCAGAAGATTCTCATTCAGGAGCTCCCGTGGCGGAAGCGCTCCAATGAGCCCCCTGACCGAAACGCAGATTACCCCTTTTTCTCCCGTGAGCATGTTTTTAAGAACTGAGATGCGCCGGGCTGCAACGTTGGAATGAGTCGGCTGTTCACTATACGGGGCGGATTGCCACCAGGGAAAATGAACCGCCGGAACACCGAAGGAGAGGCAATCCCGGAGAAGGTTTTCAGCCTCCTTCTCCGATGGAACAACGCACAGTATGGTCCGCTTCCTCTGCCGCATGAGGGCTGCCAGCACAACGGCGAAAAAAGACCCCTTAGGCCCGTAGGTGTTGAAGGGATACTCGTCCTTCCCGCATCGCTTCATGAACTCCATGTAGGGGCGGTAGGATTTTAATTTATCCAGGGTACTTTCTAAGAATAATGTTACCATGTTAATATTCCGACAATCTAGGCAGTGGTGTTATGATTATGAAGAAATTATTCGTTTGCATTATTGTTCTCGCTGCAGTTTATATGCCATTTTCTCTCGTAGCACTCGATAACAACGGTGTGGATGTAACAATACGCCTGTATGATAAGCGGATATATTATCCGGAAAGCGAGATCCAGATTCTGATCGAGATTTCCAATAATACAAGTGAAACCTATCGTTTCAAATCCGCTCACGACCGCAGGTTTAATGTCGACTTCAATGTCACGACCCTTACCAATGAACCGGTCAAGCATTCAGAGCAATTTATCACGGCCAGACAAAGGAATCAACACGTCTATTATCGGGACATCAATATAGAACCGGGAGAACGGTTCTCCTTTGTGGAACCATTGAAAGATTACATTGCCGTCGATAAACCGGGTGCCTATGTAGCCCAGGTTTTCTACTACCCCGAACTCAGAACTGCCGGACAAACATTACGTTCCAATCTGATCTCCTTTACCGTTCGTCCCTCGGAAGGGCCAATGGGAATTAAATCGAGAATTGACGCCCAAACCGGTGAAATCCTGCGAAGGAATCCCCTTCCGCCGGACGAAGTTGTCGAATACTTTATCAGGGCGCGGCAGAAGGGGGAATGGAACAAGTTTTTTCTTTATCTGAATGTGGAATCCCTGATGCTCGATACTCCCGAACTTCGACGACGATACGACCGTGCAGCAGAAGCGGAACGTCTTGCAATGGTACGGGATTTCAGAGAATCCCTTCAGTCCCGGGAAACCAGGGATGAGATCCTGTTGATTCCAGTCACTTTCGAGATTCTTGAAACCAGGTATACCCCCACCCAGGGGACCGTCAGGGTACGTGAAAAGTTTCAGAATCCCGATTTTATAGAGGTAAAAGAGTTTACCTATTATCTGAACCGACGAGACAGCGTATGGATGATCACATCCTACGATGTCCGCAACCTGGGAAGCGAATGATTATTTTACTGGTATCCCGTGACCCGCACTTAAAAGAACCTCTGCAGGATCAGTTTTCTTCCCGGGGAGGAGATGTTGTTCAGTACAGAAATCCTGTGAAGGCAATGGATAACCTTGAAGAAATACAGCCTGAACTGGTTATCTTTCATACCCAGGATTTTCCCCGCCACTGGAAGCCCTTCGTAAGGTACTATCGAACCCTGAAGAACAAGGATCGGGGTATCTGTGTGCTTTTTACGGGAGACCTCTTTACCGAAGACGAAGCTGCAAAATCCCAGCTCCTGGAGGTAAACGGACTTGTTCCATATCCTCAGGAAAATCATGTGCTGCGTTCTTCCATTGAGGAGATTATCCAAAGATATGCACTGTTCAGTGAAGAACGCAGGCATTATCGTTATACACCAAAAGGCTTTGATGACATATCTTTCATGTTCAGCCATCCGGATAACTTTTCCATCATCACAGGGGCAATCATCGATATAAGCATTCACAGCGTTCGTTTTTATCCTGATTCTCCGGATAAAACCAACTCTATTACTGAAAATACAGTTATTTCTGATTGTTCTCTTCAGCTGGATGATAAGATTCTCACCTTTCCATCCAGGCTTATCAGAAACAACAAGATCATGACCCTGGATATGGGCATGAGTGATCACGACCGGGAGACCCTTGCGGACTACCTTTCTGGTGCAGCCGGGAGAGCCCTGTCAGCACATTCCGGATAAGCTTTTGCCTAATCCGCCGTATAGGTCTATACTATCTAGCGGAGGATATACAGACATGAGTATCAGAAAATATCTATCCACTGCCCCTCTTTTTGATATTACCAGGTACGAGTCGGAGGAAGACTACACCCAGGATTGTGTTGCCTTCGAAGGAGCCCCCAAGAAACATCCCTACGACCCGGATAAACTGCTTTTAATAATCAAACCCTTCAGCAGTAACACAACCTTCTATGAGTTCAGGGTCAAGGATATACGCCATGCTGAGAACCTGCCAAGCATTGTTACCGATTCTGGATCAAACCTGTTCATGGCCAGGCTCTGGATACGGCGTGGAAGCATGGGTGTCAAGTACGAACCCTTCGAGGTCAGTGATACCCTCAGGTACTACCATGACTCTGAACTTCTTCATCAGGTTCTTTCGGATCGAGATTAGAGAATCAGGAAGCGCCCCGTGGCATACACGGTTTCACAACAGGAAATACTGAAATGCACTCTCTGCCCCCATTACTGCAGAATATATCCGGGGAAACACGGTTTCTGTGCAGTAAGGGAAAATCGTAACGGCGAACTGTATCTCCCCTTCTACGGTGCCATCTCTTCCGGCGGAATAGATCCTATAGAAAAGAAACCGATTTTCCATTTTCTTCCTGGAACACGAAGTTTCTCCATCGGTTTCTGGGGCTGCAACATGCGCTGTCCCTTCTGCCAGAATTACGAAATATCCCAGCGGGTCAAGAAAAATTCCACTACCATGAGTCCGGAAGATCTGGTTTCACGAGCCATAGAAGCAGGCTGTCCAAGTATAAGCTATACCTATTCCGAACCCCTTGTGCATTTTGAGTACTGCATGGATTGCGCAGATCTGGCCAGAAAGGCGGGGATTGCCAACGTTATTGTAACGAACGGCATGATAAATACAGAGGCGGCTAAAGAGCTGTTTTCCGCCATGGACGCCGCGAATATCGACCTTAAGAGCTATAATTACGACTATTACAGAGATGAACTTAAAGGGGACCTTGAAACAGTAAAATCATCAATTGCAATTGCAGCTGAGCGCTGCCATGTGGAGCTTACAAGCCTGATTGTACCCGGAAAGAATGATGATCCCCGGGAAATCGAAAACCTGCTTCAATTCATTGCTGGAACAGACAGGAATATTCCTTTTCATATAAGCCGGTATTACCCTGCCTACAAATCACAGATTCCGGGAACCACTATGAAGTCCATGGACAGCATTACAAAACGCGCCAGGGAGCTTCTTTCCTACGTGTACCAGGGAAACACAGGGATACCTGCCGATACCGTCTGCCCGAGCTGCGGCAAAACGCTCATCCAGCGCCGGAGATACCGAATCCGCATTCTAAACCGCAGCGAAACCAGCTGCGATTCCTGCGGTGCAGAACTTCATTACCGGGTCAATTTTTTTGAACAATAGTATTGACAGTAATCTGCCCCTCATGTATATTTCCCATCGTCCCGTAGGACATTCCCCTGTAGCTCAGTCGGTAGAGCGGGTGGCTGTTAACCACTAGGTCGGCAGTTCGAGTCTGTCCGGGGGAGTAATAGGCTATCTGAAGCAATTCGGATAGCCTTTTTAATTTAAAAACAGACTCGAACTTGTCGAGTGTTTTGCTTGCGCAAAACACGCCGGTACGATAGGTGTTGCGTCAGAAACACCGTAAGTACTCGAGTCTGTCCGGGGGAGTAATAGGCTATCTGAAGCAATTCGGATAGCCTTTTTTTTCCGAGGACTGCAGCCGTCAGCCCACCCGCCCCTGGGCCGATTCAACATACTGCTCAACTATGCGCTCGATCCTCTCATCAGGATTCAGTCCCGGTCCCCGGGCGCGTTCAGCCAGAAAAACCTTTGGCCAGGCTTCGACAATTCTTGTAACAACCGGATCCGCCTCAAATCTGATCTTCCCGAACCTGCGGCCGCTCCCTGCTTCGGCCTTCCGCACAGCATCGGCGATTTCCAGGGCGATGGGACTAATGCTGGGG